>Ga0256407_10001757_pt1 | contig 44050 bp, 30 predicted proteins | sample RumenRJG_04DNA_FD_193489 | JGI IMG/M metagenome (GOLD analysis project Ga0256407, IMG submission 193489) | Bovine rumen microbial communities from Lethbridge, Alberta, Canada - RJG_04 | ecosystem: Host-associated > Mammals > Digestive system > Stomach > Rumen | place: Canada: Alberta...
GCAATCAGATTTACGAGAATCGCTCGTTCGTTCCTCAGCGATACGGTGACATTTGGATAGCTCCTGATATTCAATTGAATGGAAAGGCTAAGCGTGGAAAGGGATCTGTGATAACCAGCCAATTTGCATTTGATGAGTTTGTCCCAATGATGTACATTCATGATTTGTTTGTTGGCTCTTTCGAATATCATGGTAAGACTTATTACATCAGCTCATTGGATATGAAAACGAAATTTGCAATTACTGACTCTATTCCTGCAAATAGTGACGATATTGCAAAGATGTTGTTTCATAATGATTTGCTGAGAGAGGTGAAATTCCCGATTATCCTCGATAGCTTGATTTTCAGATATCAAAACATATATTACAGCCGACAGCAATGCAAGATCAGCATCACACCACTCACAGATGAGACGATGCCGTCATGTCCTTTCGAGGGATTCCGTGCTCCTGAAATTTCAGTAAAGGATATTAAGGGCAAAAAGGTTACTCTAGGAAAAGGCTATACGTTGCTTGATTTCTGGGGAACGTGGTGCAATCCATGTATTGCTCTTGTTCCTGAACTCGTGGAAATTCATAAGCGTTATCCATCGTTGAATCTTGTAAGCATAGCCTCCGAGAGAAGTCTGAACGATTTATCGAAGTTGAAACAACTTATCAAAGAGCATAACATGGACTGGACGCATGTTTGCCAATTGGGTAGTGACGAAAATAGCGTGGTTAATAGTTTCAATATCACCGCTTTTCCAACGACAGTCCTCATCGATTCATCAGGGAAAATACTCTATCGTGCTTCTGGCAATGACAAGACTGACAGTTTGAAAGCGAAACTAAGAGAGATTTATGGGAAAAAGCCACAGAGATGAAACTAACAAATAAAAGCTCCCGATTTTGGGAGCTTTTGTTGTTTCTATTAGATGAGTGGCATTCCTGCCTCTTCACATTCCTTTCGCATATCCTCTGGCCAGATACTTGCCTGAATCTCACCGATGTGAGCCTTGTGGAGCAATACCATGCAGAGACGGCTCTGACCGATACCTCCTCCGATAGAGAGAGGGAGCTTGCCTTCGAGCAATGACTTGTGGAAGTAAAGTTCCTTGCGCTCTGTCTTTCCTTCGAGTTCGAGCTGGCGAAGAAGGCTCTCCTTGTCAACGCGGATACCCATGCTTGAAAGCTCGAAACTGCGCTCAAGGATAGGATACCAGATGAGGATATCGCCATTGAGACCATAATATCCTTCCTCGTTAGGCGTTGTCCAGTCGTCATAGTCTGGAGCACGACCATCATGCTTCTCTCCGTTAGAGAGCTTGCCACCGATACCGATGATGAACACAGCACCGAACTTCTTGCATATCTCGTCCTCACGCTCCTTTGGAGAGAGGTTAGGGTACATCTGAAGGAGTTCCTCGCTGTGGATGAAATGAATCTCACGTGGGAGGAATGGCTTAATCTGTGAGTATGTCTCACAGGTAAGGTATTCTGTGCGGAGTAGGGCAGAGTAGATACGGTTAACCACCTGCTTGAGATAGGCAAGGGTACGCTCTTCCTTCGTTACAACAGCCTCCCAGTCCCACTGGTCAACGTAGAGGGAATGCAGGTTGTCGAGCTCTTCGTCAGCACGAATAGCATTCATATCGGTGTATATTCCGTAGTCAGGTTCTATCTCGTACTCAGCAAGAGAGAGACGCTTCCACTTGGCAAGGGAATGTACAACCTCAGCTTTCTGATCGCCAAGGTCTTTGATAGGGAAGGTAACGGCGCGTTCCACACCGTTAAGGTCATCATTGATGCCGAGGCCCTGGAGCACGAAGAGTGGAGCTGTGACACGGCGGAGACGGAGTTCTGTACTAATATTCTGCTGGAAGAACTCCTTGATAAGTTTGATACCTTGTTCCGTCTGCTTCATGTCAAGCAACGCCTTGTATCCTGCTGGTTTTATCAGTTTACTCATTTCTTTATATAGTAGTTTTCTTTTTCAGAGTGTTGCGCGCGAAATATATTCGCACTTATTTTTGTTTAGTGACTAGCGATTAGTGTGGAGCGTAAAAAACTCTAAACACTAAACTCTAAACGCTAAACTCTTGATTTCTGGGTGCAAAGGTACAAATTAAAATGTTAATCTGCAAACATTTTGAGAAAATATTTTTACAATATGTAAGAAAATAGAAAAAAAATAAGTTATTTTGACATTAGTGTTTAGAAAAATGCGTTAGTTTTGTAATTATTCCGTTCTATAACACAGGAAAAAAAGCGAACGGCAATCATCATGGGAGATAATTGCCGTTCTGGTATATTGGAAATGTAGTTAGACTATTTTAGAACTTCAGACCTCTGTTGTTCAGGGTTGCATTGAGTACAGCATTGTACTTGCGGAATTGAGCCTCATTCAGAATAGTGCGCATGTAAGAGATGTCTCTCATTACAGCCTTCTTTGTGAGTTCCTCGCGATTTGCATCGTCTGCATGCTCTGCTTTCTTCATCTCGCGTGAGAAGTTGTCGTGAACCCTTTCCATATCAGCGACCTGATCATTTGACATGCTCAGATAGCGTGCAATGCTACGTGAGTTGAAGTCAATTGTGTACTTAGTTGGCTCTGCATTCTTCTCTGCCTTTGGAGCTGCAACCATTGAAACTGAAACTGCCATCACGGCAACCAATGTCATTAATACCTTTTTCATAATGTTATCCTTTCATTTTCTTGACGGTGTGTCAAGACCGTCATTGTTAATACTTTATTATCAAACCTTATCCTGAATACTAATACAGGGTTTCGTCTTTTCTTGATTTCCGAGTGCAACGTGCGTAGCATCCTCGCACTCGAAAGATAGCGGACGTCGGCTGCAAGCCGGTGCGCGTTTCAATCTTTCGAGTGCAAAGTTACGCTGAAAAATCGAATTTACAAAGAAAAAAATAAAATTGTGTGCGTAAACAATGTAATAATTAATATAAATCAAAAAACATAGCTTTTCTGTGTTTTTATGTCAAAATGAAAAAATATATTGGAAATAATGAATGATATTATGGCGTTTGGGACAAAAAATAGCGCGAATCCAAGGGAATCGCGCTATTATTAATAAAAAGGTGTTTAACCAATGTTTTGCTTACTGGAGTTTGCCTTCGTTAGCGGCATTGATCATAGCCTCAGATGCATAGAGGTAAACCTCTACACGACGGTTCTGAGCCTTACCGGCTGAAGAAGAGTTGTCGGCAACTGGATTAGCCTCACCATAACCTGTGCTGCTCTTAATCTGGTTGTTTGTAACACCGAGTGAATTGAGCTTAGCCTTTACTGCATCAGCACGCTTCTGTGAAAGGTCGAGGTTCTTCTTTGCACTCTGCTCTGGTGTAGAGTTCTTCCAAGGGTCATTGTCGGTATAGCCCTGAATAGCTACAGAACAATCTGTGTTATTCTTGAGGACAGTTGCAAAGTTTGTGAGCTCAGTTGCTGCTGTGCTGCTGAGAGTTGCGTTACCTGAACCGAAGAGGATACCTGAGTTGAATGTAACCTTTACGCATGGAAGACCGTTTGCGTCAGTAACCTGATCAACGTTAGCATTCTGGAGCTTTGCAGCTGCTTCTGCCTTAACCTTATCCATGTGCTTACCGATGACTGCACCTGTACCTGCACCAACTGCTGCGCCAACTGCTGCACCAACTGCTGTGTTGCCTGCAAGTTTACCTACGATAGCACCGAGAAGTGCACCACCACCTGTGCCGATAAGAGCACCGTTTCCTGTTGCTGTGCTACAGCTTGAGAAAATCATTGCTGCGCCTACGAACGCAGTTGCTACTTTTGCTTTTGTCATGATACTTAATCTAAAAACTTAATTAATAATTATGTTTATGTATTCAAAGTCGAATATCTCGTTGCTTTAATGCAATTACTTGTACAAATCGACGAGTTTCATCGTATTTCTGTGCAAAGTTAATCAAAAAAATCAAAAACCATAATAAAAACGGAAAATGTTTACAATGTTACAACATTTTTTTGTATTTTTGCATTCGATTTCGCCAAATATCGGGCAAATTTAGGATATACAAGACAAAAAAATATTAAAAAATACATCATAAAAATGGCAATAGAATTAAAAGAACTCACAAAACGTGCTGACAATTACAGTCAGTGGTACAATGATCTCGTGGTGAAGGCTGATCTCGCAGAGCAGTCTGCAGTACGTGGTTGTATGGTAATCAAACCTTACGGCTATGCTATCTGGGAGAAGATGCAGCAGCAGTTGGATAAGATGTTCAAGGAGACAGGTGTGCAGAATGCATATTTCCCTCTCCTTATCCCTAAGTCTTTCCTTAGTCGTGAGGCTGAGCACGTTGAGGGCTTTGCCAAGGAGTGTGCTGTAGTAACTCACTATCGTTTGAAGACTAACGAGGCTGGCGACGGCGTTGTCGTTGATCCTAATGCCAAGCTCGAGGAAGAACTTATCGTTCGTCCTACATCTGAGACAATCATCTGGAACACTTATAAGAACTGGATTCACTCTTGGCGTGATCTGCCTTTGCTTTGCAACCAGTGGTGTAACGTAATGCGTTGGGAGATGCGTACTCGTCCATTCCTTCGTACTTCAGAGTTCCTCTGGCAGGAAGGCCACACAGCTCATGCTACTCGTGAGGAGGCTGAGCAGGAGGCACAGAAGATGCTGAAGGTTTATGCTGATTTCGCTGAGAACTGGATGGCTGTACCTGTAATGCAGGGTGTGAAGAGTGAGACAGAGCGTTTCGCCGGTGCTCTTGATACCTATACCATCGAGGCTATGATGCAGGATGGTAAGGCTCTCCAGAGCGGTACCTCTCACTTCCTCGGTCAGAACTTTGCAAAGGCATTCGATGTTACATATCTCACAAAGGAGAACAAGCCAGAGTATGTATGGGCTACTTCATGGGGCGTTTCTACACGTCTTATCGGTGCTCTTATCATGACTCACTCTGACGACAATGGTCTTGTACTTCCTCCACGTCTTGCTCCAATTCAGGTCGTTATCATTCCTATCGGCAAGCCTGAGCAGATTGCAGCCGTAACAGAGGCTATGAAGCCTGTTATTGACACTCTCCGTCAGAAGGGCATCAGCGTTAAGTTTGACGATGCTGACAACAAGCGTCCTGGCTTCAAGTTCGCTGATTACGAGTTGAAGGGCGTTCCTGTACGTCTCGTTATGGGTGGCCGTGACCTTGAGAATGGTACTGTAGAGGTTATGCGTCGTGATACTCTTGAGAAGGAGACTGTTAAGTTCGAGGGTATTGCAGAGTATGTTATTGATCTTCTTGACAGAATTCAGGAGAATATCTTTGAGAAGGCTCGCGCCTTCCGTGATGCTCATATCTATGAGTGCGACAACTACGAGGAGTTCAAGGAGAAGGTTAAGGATGGTGGCTTCTTCCTCTGCCACTGGGACGGTACTGCAGAGACCGAGGCAAAGATCAAGGAAGAAACACAGGCAACAATCCGTTGTGTGCCATTCGCTTTCGAGCAGACACCGGGTGTGGATATGGTATCTGGCAAGCCTGCTAAGTACCGTGTGCTGATTGCGAGAAGCTACTAAAAAGCCTAACCCGTCCTTCCCAAAGGGAAGGTTCCACCCCCCTTACCCCCTCCAGGGGGCGTGGTTAGTATTTCTAATCATTGGAGGGTATGTTACTATAAAACATCCTTCCCTTTGGGAAGGCTTGGTTAGGCTATTAGGCTTATGATCGGTTTAAAAATCATAACAAAAACAATAAAGTGGATAGTGGGAGCGTTTTTCGCTTCCACTATTCTTGCTGTTGTAGCTTATAGGTTCGTACCTGTTTATGTTACTCCGTTGATGGTAATCAGAATGGTGGAACAGACCTTCTCTGACGAATATGATGTGAAATGGGAACATCATTGGGTGCCTCTGAAGGAGATGTCGAAGTATATGCCTGTTGCTGTAATGGCAAGTGAGGATGCAAGATTCCTGAAGCATAACGGTTTTGACTTTGATGCTATCCAGAAGGCTGTGGAGCACAATAAGAAGGCTAAGACAAAGCATGGAGCAAGTACCATTACCCAGCAGACCGCCAAGAATGTGTTCCTATGGCCTGGTCGTTCATGGGTAAGAAAGGGCTTGGAGATGTATTTCACCGTCCTTATTGAGGTCCTGTGGGGTAAGGAACGCATCATGGAGGTCTATCTCAACTCCATTGAGATGGGCAATGGCATATATGGTGCTGATGCCTGTGCAAGGGAGAACTTCGGAAAGACGGCTGCGGAACTCTCACGCGCCGATTGTGCCCTGATTGCTGCCACCCTGCCTAATCCCCGTAAGTTCTCAAGCAAGAATCCTTCTGCCTATATGCTCAAGCGTCAGGCAAGAATCCAGAAAGAGATGAAGTTTATCGACCTGTTCCCGATGAGCGAATAGAAAGGCCTCTCCCCCCGCCCTCTCCCGTAGAGAGGGAGTTGGAAGGCTCAAGTCTCTGCACTTTTTTATTTTTAATTTCAATGAACGACAATAGTAACGACATATTTGAGCAATTATCTCAGTCGCGAATCGGCTCCCTCTCTACGGGAGAGGGCGGGGGGAGAGGCTACTTCCTTTCCGCCCTCAACGCCTCCCAGCGAGAGGCTGTGGAATATATCGACGGAGCATCGCTGGTGATTGCTGGTGCCGGATCGGGTAAGACTCGCGTTCTTACCTATAAGATTGCGTATCTCCTCACTCAGGGCTATAAGCCTTGGGAGATAATGGCACTTACCTTTACCAATAAGGCTGCCCGTGAGATGAAGGAGCGTATTGTTTCGCTTGTTGGACCAGAGGCTCAGTCTCTTCAGATGGGCACTTTCCATAGTGTCTTTGCACGTATTCTCCGTCGTGAGGCCAAATTTCTTGTTGGCGGCCATTATGATTCCAACTTTACTATCTATGATGATGCCGACAGCAAATCGCTTTGCAAGAGTATCATTAAACAGTTGGAACTTAATGATACGGTGTATAAGCCTGCGGATGTGTATAACCGTATCTCATGGGCAAAGAACAAGCTCATGATGCCCGAGCAATATGCATCTGATATGAACGCGCTCGCTCATGACAGGGATGCAAAGATGCCTGAGATGGCGAAGATATACGAGATGTATGTGGTGAATTGCCAGAAGTCGAACGCTATGGACTTTGACGATTTGCTTGTCTATACATTCCGTTTGTTCTATGATAATCCTGATATCAAGAAGCAATATGCCACCAAGTACAGGTTCTTGCTCGTGGATGAGTATCAGGACACGAACTATGCCCAGCAGCAGATTGTATGGCAGTTGGCTTCTGAGCATCAACACGTATGTGTCGTGGGAGATGATGCCCAGAGTATCTACGGATTCCGAGGTGCCAATATTGATAATATCCTCGATTTTCAGCAGCAGTATGAGGGTAGCAAGCTATTCAAACTTGAGCAGAACTACCGTTCCACACAGCGCATCGTTCAGGCGGCTAATAGCCTGATTAAGCATAACGACCGTCAGATTCAGAAGAATGTGTTTTCTGAGAATGCTGAAGGTGAGAAACTGATAATGCGTCAGTTGGCTTCTGATAGGGAAGAGGCTATAAGTGTGTGTAAGGATATACGACTTGGTGTAAAGCGTAACGGACTTATGTTCAAGGATTTCGCCATCCTCTATCGTACTAACTTCCAAAGCCGAACCTTTGAGGAACAGATGCTCAAGGACGGTATTCCATATCGCATCTATGGTGGAATGAGCTTCTATCAGCGTAAGGAAATCAAGGATATCGTGGCTTATTTCCGTTTGGTGGTGAACCATAACGACGATGAGGCTTTCCGTAGGATTATCAATTATCCTACCCGTGGCATTGGAGATACTACCCTTAATAAGCTTCTTGCCGGAGCTAATGCGTATAGGCTAAGCCTATGGACGGTATCAGAGAATCCTTCTGACTATGGCGTGAGCATAGCAAAGGGAACATTGACTAAGCTTTCTGATTTCAGAACGTTTATCAATTCCTATTCCGAGCGTCTTGCCAATGAGGATGCCTTTGACTTGGGACGCGAAATCATCAAGATGAGCGGAATATCTGCTGATATCTATTCCGGCTCTAATCCAGAGGATGTGTCCCGTCAGGAGAATCTCGACGAGTTCCTTTCCTCTATGCAGGATTTCGTTGAAGGAAACCGTGAGGAAGGTCTTCCTATCGGACTTGTTGACTTCCTTCAGGATGTATCATTAATGACTGATAGGGACAGCGGTGATGCTGAGGATGATAATAAGGTGACATTGATGACAATCCACTCTGCCAAGGGACTGGAGTTCCCTCACATCTTTGTGGTTGGCATGGAGGAGAATATTTTCCCGTCTCCTATGTGTACCGACTCTATGCGTAAGTTGGAAGAGGAAAGGCGCCTACTGTATGTAGCCATTACCCGTGCAGAAAAGAAATGTATCCTTACCTGTGCCAAATCGAGATATAGGTACGGGCGAATGGAGTTTGATGCTCCAAGCCGATTCCTCAAGGATATAGACTCGCGACTCGTTACTGTTGAGCGTAGTGATGATGACTATGGCTCAACAGGCTATGGAGCTACACGAGGAGGCAATGGATATGGTTTTGGCGGTTATGGTGGAGGCTACGGACGAGGCGACTCTCGTTATCAGAACAGCTCGCCTGTTGCATCACAGTTCATGGCTGATCCAAAGCCAAAGATAACCGGTCCTAAGCGTCCTGAGACACCTGTCAATCCGTATGGAGAAGCCTTCCAAAGAAAGATTGTTGCGAGTGGCGGTAGTTTGAAGAGGGTGAATGATGCTCTCAGACAAGGCACTAATCGCAGTAATATGTTGAGCGGACAGGCTCCCTCTCTACGGGATAGGGTGGGGGGAGAGGCCGATTTCTTCCAAGGTCTTTCCGTAGGAATGAAGGTAGAGCATGCCCGCTTCGGTGTTGGTCTTGTTACTGCCCTTGAAGGACAGGCAGATTCTGCGAAGGCAACGGTTGAATTCCGAAATGCCGGTACAAAGCAACTGTTGCTGAAGTTCGCGAAGTTGAAGAAAATTTAGAAGCCTGAACACAGAAAACGCCAATGACCTTTAGTTTTTTTACAGACCACAGATTGTGGGGATTTTGGGGATGTCAATCACGAGCGTAAGCAATATAATCTCTTAAATCTGTGTAATCTGTGTTCAAAAATAAATCTCTGTGTCTTTGCGTTTAATAATATAATAAAGTATAGATTATGTTATATCTCCGTCTTTGCGCCTTTGCGTTCATATTCTGTATGTGTTCCCCAATGATTGGGAATACTATAAAAGACAACTTCCCCTTGGGGGGGTGGGGGGCTACCACCATCCCCGACAGCATCTGGTCGTTGATGCAGGGAAAGTCTGTGCCAAAGACCTGTACCGTGAGCCGTAATGAATTGAGATACCTGAAAGTTCTGCATTACGGCAAGGACGGCAAGGTGCATCAAGGAGAACTGATATGCAACAAGGCTATTGCTCAGGATCTTCTTGAAATCTTCCGCGAACTCTATAAGGCAAAATACAAGATAGAGCGTATATCCCTCATTGACAATTATGGGGCAGACGATACCCGTTCTATGGAGGCAAACAATACTTCATGCTTTAACTTCCGTTTCATGACAGGTTCTACCACACGCATCTCAAAGCATGGTATGGGACTTGCCATAGACATCAACCCACTTTATAATCCATACGTAAAAGGCAATAAGATTGATCCGCCATCAGGCGCGAGATATGCCAAGAACAGAGATAAGAGAAAGGACATCCCTATGAAGATTGACCGTTCTGACCTCTGTTACAAGCTATTCATAAAGCATGGTTTCAAATGGGGTGGGGCATGGAAATCCTCAAAAGACTATCAGCATTTCGAGAAGTAATCCAACGTCAGTTTGGCGAATTCACGTTAATCTAAAAAAAAGAATTTTTACGCTACTCGTCAACTCGTCACCCGTAGCGTTGTAAAACTTTATGTGTCAGAGAGTTGTAGCGGTGATTCATTTTAAAACACTCGTCACCCACTCGTCACCCTCAAGTGGTATATCGTCCTGATACATAGCTTTTTATAGAGTTAATTCACTCGTCACCCTAAAAATGGTGACGAGTGGGTGATGAGTGAATTAACCGCGCAGTATGCACATTATCAGTAAGTTGCAAAGATTTTGGTGACGAGTGGGTGACGAGTGCTTTAAGATGAATCACCGCTGTAATTATAAGAGTCTCAGTAGTTTGCAGCGTTGAGGGTGACGAGTTGCAGAGTTGTATGAAAATTTGTTTTTTCTGAACTCAGATTTTTCATTTTTCACTTTTCACTTTTTAATTTTTCATTTACTTCACCTCCGTTATACCTCCGTTCCAGGTCCGTTCCAGGTCCGTTCCAGGTCCGTTTCAAGTCCGTTCCTGAACGGAGAACAGATAGGAGGGAAATGGGATTTACATAGGATTTGCAAGGGAGGAAGAAGGGAGTTATAGAATGCTTCTTTCCTTGAATATTGCTAATGATTGTTTAAGAATGTCTTTTTCAATTTGTTGCATGAACGAAGACATAAAATCAAAATCAATATCCCCATTATTTGTTACAGGCAAAAGAATCTTTTCTCTCTTTATTCGTTCGTCATTTATTTCACGATTAAAACTATATTTTTCAGAGAGACGTTGAATCATTGGAGTCATGAATAAATAGGCATACTTATCTAACCCCTTACGCTTAAGGTGAGTTACGTGATCACTTGCTATGAATTCATACTGATGATAAAAAGTACATCCAACACTTCCACTATTAGCAATTGTAAGACAATCAGAAAACATTCTTACGCTGCAATTGTTTCCGACAAAGCCATCAACTCCATTGTTGAAAGATGTCGATGAGATGTATGGAACTTGACCAACCATATGGTCTGCTTTTTTGAGACGTTTACCTCTTTGTATTTCTGTAAATACATCTGTGAAATCAAAAGCTTTCCAGGTGGCATCTTGCAATTTGCCACCACTATATTGTTGATTGTCAAACACTTTCTCTTTGAACAAATAACCTCTTCCATGTGTCATCATATTGAACTCAAAAGTTAGATAATCCGCCATAGTGTTCTCAAAATATTTCTCTGTAGGTATTTCATCGTTGAAATAATAGAATGAATGAAGCCATTCATCTTCTGCCTCAATGGTTGTTTTTACACAAAACTTCGTCTCGGCTTCTATACGATCGAACCAAACATCAAGAAGATGCTGACGCTTATCTTTCGCACTTTGAGTTTCTATTAGACCTATATGCTTGGCAACAACATATCCATCATCTTCAAAGTTAATGAACTTACATATATGTTTCTTATCGTGAGGTATATGTGCAGTAAATATGGCAATACACGTATTTACTCCTACCCCATAGAATGTATCTTTATGAAGGGTAATGACACCTTCCAATGTGTGGTGCTTTAGAATATTATCTTTTATAGATTGTTCCTCCTTTGTCTTTCCTGTAACAGAAGATTGGGGAATGATGACAACAGCTTTTGCACCTTCCGTTAGCGAATCAAGCAAGTGTTCGGTAAAATTAATTTCATATAAACTTGAGTCGGCTTTTGTTCCTTGTGAATATGGGGGATTCATCATACCGACTGTATATCCCTTTAGTTGTAATTGGGCAGGATTTTGTTTTAGGAAATCCCAGTTATGCAAATTGCTATTTCCATCTCCTCTAAGAATCATATTGGTCGTTGCAATTGTGTACATATACGCTTGCAATTCAATTCCAAATAACTGTTCTTTTTTTATCCTTCTTATTTGTGCTTCATCACCATCTGCAAGTTTTATCATTTTATGCATAGAAGCAATCAAGAAGCCTGCTGTTCCACAGCAAGGGTCAAATACTTTATCTGTAGATTTTAATTCTGCCAACTCACAGAATAGTTCTGTAATATGTTTGGGCGTAAGTACTATTCCAAGCGATTGACCGTCACCCCCAGAATAGGACATGAACTCCCCATAAAAACGTCCGAGATAATCTTCTGAGGAGTTGTTGTATTTTATGTTTTTGAAAATACTATTATATAAAAACTCCGTGTAATGTTTAAGTGGAGTTTTCTTTAATGTCTCATCTACGATGTTGATTTTTGTATTGTCTTTAATAACAGAGAACTGACTCAATATTTTGTCTTTTTTCGTGTCTGGAGTGACATTTGCTCTATTTAGATTGGCTTTGATGGCATTATAAATTTTCTGTCCATCAGTTATAGTTGTGTCACCAATAAGGTTGTCTATTGAAAAGTTTTTATATTCAATTTCTCTAAGAGCTAACATAATACCAGAAACAATCAACGGCTTCTGTTCTGTTGTTAATTGACCGTAACTACGTAGATATTCGTGCAAAGTAGAAGCATCTTTCAGAATTTCTTCTGTTGTTTTTTCTACGTCTGTTGGTTCTTTTAGTATTTCACAATGATAATATTCGTCAATATTTGCTTCATTAAATGAAATGAATGTATCAACATCTTCCAAAGGACCAAATAAATCCAGTCGTTCGTTAATGAAAAAAGGAGTGATTTTATGTCTTTTTTCAGATCCAGATACGCCAAAACCTATTACTTTCTTATAGGAAGTGTTTTTGATAAGGTGATATGCATAGTGTAAGGCTCCATTTACAGCGTAATCTTTGATTGCTGTAATATTGTCTATGTCAATAACTTTCTTCTCATTATATAAAACATGTTTATCTAATGTAGGTTTATCTTCTATAACAAGAATATAGTCTTTAACTACCCCACAATATTCTGGATAGCCAACTTTACCTGTTTTGGATTTTGAGGCGGATTTTAATGCCTCGTCTATTTCTTTTATGTCACAACCTTGTGCAGTTAACTTAATTCCTGCTTCTTTAAGGAGTTCATAAACCCAAAGATCAGTATTGATTTCTTTCTTTGCCATAGATATAGTTGCTTAGATTTAAGATTTAGGCACAACTATATCTTTCACGCTATTATTACAAATGGTATTTTCGTGGTCTTAGGTATTGGCACAAAAAGAGTGTGAGCCCCTTCTATGCGTTCACCCAGGTAGCCTCGGAAATGGAACCTGACACGTATTGTTGCGAAGAACACCCACACTTATCGTGTGAGCATTAACAACAAACAATACGTGTTAGGTAATCCCCATACGAGGTTACCAACCATTATTTCTGGCGTTTGTATTCCGTGATAAAGTTTCCGAGGCTTTTCCGGTGAACGCAAAATAATAGTTAATGCTTTATTTTCAATATGTCTTGCATCGCATCATCCCGTAGGAATCGCAACGCATCTGCAAAAGTAATTATTATTATTGATAATTCCAAATTTTCCCGCGTGTTTTTAGGATTTTAGATTAATTCCTCTGCTGATCCTCTGTTTTTCCTCTGTTGTCCCTCTGTTCCAGAAGCAGAGAAATTGCTTTTTCAGAGTGGTGGAATAAAGTTTTGATTTGAGGAAGTTCAACGGGAAAAGTTAAATTTCATATAGATAGTAGAAAAAGGTATGTCGAGATTTTGGGAATTGCAGAAAAGTTCGTACCTTTGCATTCAATAATCAAGCCGTGGTACTCTCGTTGGACTCGCGTAGTGCAAAAGACCTCGCCCCGAGCCTTCACTTTCCTTTGGGATTGTAGCCAGAGCCACGCAAATTTATGAGGCAAATAAACGCAGTTCATTTATGTGATCTGCGTTTATTCGTTATGGCAATTTTCTTCATTCTTGTATTTTTCATTTATCACTTTTCATTTTTCATTTAATCTCGCGATTTCCTCTGGCTTCTCAACAAACATAGTTGCGCCATGAGCTTGAAGAAACTCCTTTGTGCGGAAGCCCCAGAGAACGCTGATACATGGAATGCCAGAATTCTTTGCTGTCTGTAAATCTACATCGCTATCCCCGATATACACACATTCCTCGGGGGAGGCATTAAGTTGTTTCATGGCCTTAAAGACCATATCGGGAACTGGTTTCTTTCTGATGCCCTCTGCCTCGTTCTCGCCCAAAGCAATATCGATAAGATTAGGGAAATACTTGTCGCACAAGGCTTTAGTGGCAGCATCAAACTTATTGCTGACAACGGCGATACGCTTTCCTTTCGCTTTTAGGGAAGACAATAATTCGAGGATACCATCGTATGGTCGGGTGGTATCCTCGCTATGTTTCATATAGTGTTTCCTGAAGAAATCAAGCGCACGGGCCGTATCTTCTTCGGATGTGCCAGACGGTACGGCTCTCTTGATGAGAGTCGCTACTCCGTTGCCTACCATTGAGCAAACCTCGTCAATGGTGTGAGTAGGGTAGTGGCATTGCTCCATAGCATAATTGACACTTGCTGCAAGGTCGCGGAGAGTGTCAAGGAGAGTGCCGTCGAGGTCGAAGATATAAAGCCTAACCAAGCCTTCCCAAAGGGAAGGATGTTTTATAGTATTGTCGCTTGTTGGGGAGACAATATTGTTATTTATCATATTTGTTATATTTTTAACGTACCTTTGGTACTTGAACTGACAATAATTACCAATCTTCACAATCTTTAGACCAACAAGAAAATTTATGGAATAAGATTGGTGAAATTGGTAATTATTGTCAGTAAAAAGCTGCTTGCAGCCTATTTTTGGAAAAATGTTACTTTTTGATTTGGAAATACTAACCACTCCCCCTGAAGGGGGTAAGGAGGGAGGAGTTTGTCACATACTCCGATGTTATCAACATCGGACTACCCTTTGGGAAGGACGGGTTAGGCTTTCAAACTCTCCTTCGTGATATTAATCTCATCACCTTCCTTTATCTCGCCACCGAGGATGCGTTCGCAGACGGCATCTTCGATGTAGTTCTGGATGGCACGCTTCAATGGACGGGCACCGAACTGAACGTCATATCCCTTTTCTGCCACAAAGTCCTTGGCGTCTTCGGAAACAGTAAGGGTATAGCCCAAATCTGATACTCGTTTAATGAGAGGTTTAAGCTCAATGTCGATAATCTTTCTGATAGCTTTCAAGTCAAGCTGATCGAAGGTGATTATCTCGTCAAGACGGTTAAGGAACTCTGGAGCAAACTGTTTGCTGAGGCTCTTCTGAATGATAGAGCGAGCATACTCCTTGTCCTTCTCGTTCATGTTGATACCCAGGCCGTTACCTGCGTTGAAACCCACGCCATGAGCAAACTCCTTCAACTGGCGAGTACCAGCGTTAGAGGTCATGATGATAACGGTGTTACGGAAATCCACAAGACGGCCGTTTCCATCAGTCAATCGACCTTCGTCGAGCACCTGAAGAAGCATGTTGAAAACGTTGCTGTGAGCCTTCTCAATTTCGTCCAAAAGAATGATGCTGTAAGGCTTACGGCGAACCTGCTCCGTGAGCTGACCGCCTTCCTCATATCCTACATATCCCGGAGGTGCGCCTACAAGACGGGAGGTATTGAAGCTCTCGGTATATTCGCTCATGTCAATACGTATGAGGGAATCGGCAGAACCGAACATGTGCTCTGCAAGTTTCTTAGCGAGATATGTCTTACCCACACCCGTAGGACCAAGGAACATAAACACACCGATAGGGTGGTTCGGATCACGAAGTCCAACTCGGTTACGCTGTATTGACTTCACCATCTTGTCTATGGCAGCATCCTGAGCCACAACGGCATTCTTCAGCACAGAGCCCATATTGCGAAGACGGTCGCCCTCGCTCTCAGCCATACGCTGAACAGGGATGCCTGTCATCATAGATACTACATCTGCCACATCGTCAGCAGTAACTTCCTTCACGTTGTCAGAATCGCCCGACTGCCAACGGCGATTGCTTTCTGCAAGTTGCTCTTCCAGTTCGCTCTGCTTGTCGCGATATGCAGCTGCAAGCTCAAAGTTCTGGTTCTTTACAGATTCCAGCTTCTTCTGTTTAGCCTCTGCCACCTGCTTTTCAAGATCCACGATATCCTGTGGAACGTCGGCAAACTGCAAGTGAAGTCGTGAGCCAACCTCGTCAAGGGCATCAATAGCCTTGTCAGGGAATGCACGATCTGTGACATAGCGTTCTGTCAACTTGACACAGGCTGTCAGAGCCTCGTCAGTATAATGTACGTGATGATGAGCCTCATAGCGTGATTTCACGTTCTGAAGTATCTGATGTGTCTCCTCAGCTGTAGAAGGCTGTACGATAATCTTCTGGAAACGGCGCTCAAGAGCACCGTCCTTCTCTATTGTCTTGGCATACTCGTCAAGTGTTGTAGCACCAATACATTGTACCTTGCCGCGAGCCAATGCTGGTTTGAGCATATTGGCTGCATCCATAGTGCCACCACCGCCACCTGCACCTATGATAGTGTGTATCTCGTCGATGAAGACAATGATATCCGGATTTTCCTCTAACTCCTTGATAAGAGCCTTGATACGCTCCTCGAACTGTCCGCGATACTTAGTGCCTGCCACCATTCCTGCCATATCAAGAGCCACAAGACGCTTGTTGAATAGGATAGGGGAGGTGCGGTTGTCGGCTATACGTTGTGCAAGACCTTCCACAATGGCACTCTTACCCACACCAGGCTCACCGATGAGGATTGGGTTGTTCTTCTTTCTGCGACCAAGAATCTCTGTAAGACGCTGTATCTCCTTCTCACGACCGACACATGGATCAAGCTTACCCTCTGCGGCTGCCTGAGTGAGGTCGGTTGAGAAATTGTCAATCACAGGAGTCTTCTTGCCACCAGCCTTAGCTTTCGGCTTTTCGGTAGTCTGGGTGTTGGAAGCAGAATCCTCTACTCCTTCCTCCATATCGTCGTCGGTCAGGTCAAGACCGTTGGTAGGAGTCTGTGCAGGAGCATATTCCTCACAGAAATCAAGAATGTTATCGTAGTTCATGTTATTTTCCTCCATAATATCCTTGGCAACGCTGTTCATACCGTCATGAAGCATTGCAAGAAGTAAGTGCTTGACATCCACGTCATTGTCGTGACTCATGCGAGCCTCAAGGTCGGCAAGACGCAAGATGCTGTTTGTCTGGTCGTTGAAGAGAATATCGTCCTCAGAAATCTCCTTTGTCTCGGCATTCACAGGCTCATTGTTCTGCTCCTGACGGTTGAAGATGTCCTGTATGGATTCAAGCAGTTTCTGAGTAACGGCTTCCTTATCCACGTTGAGATGCTCCATAGCCTGATTAGGGAAGTCATAGCGATCCTTAATCATAGTAAGGAGGATATGCTCAGGACGCACGCTCTTGCTATGCAACTGTGCTGCATAGTGTCGGGTCTTCTTCAGAAGGTTTATGAGTTGATCTGTATATTGATGTTTCATTAACGCAGCCTAACCAAGCCTTCCCAAAGGGAAGGATGTTTTATACACTTAGAGCGTATATGCCTTTCAATTCAGAAGGCTTGGCGATTAATTATTATTAGTATTTTAATCTCGTACTACAAAACCCGTGCCAACTTATTTGCCTTCCGGCTCCCTCACTACTGGGGAAGGCTTGGTTAGGCTTTTAAGCTCATCATTAATTCTTTGCACAGGCAATCCCATTACGTTGAAATAACTGCCCTCCAGACGAGTTACGCCGATATAGCCAATCCATTCCTGAATGCCATAGGCACCAGCCTTGTCGAATGGCTTGTAGTTGTCAATATAATAGTATATCTCCTCATCGGTAAGCTCGCGGAAAGTAACGTTGGTACAAACAGAGAGGTGTTTCTCCTGGTCCTTACTTAGTAGGCAGAAACCAGTATAAACCTGATGCGTGCGACCGCTAACGAGCCTAAGCATACGATGTGCATCCTCACGATCCTTTGGCTTTCCGAGAATCATATCATCAACGACCACAACCGTATCGGCAGTTACTACTATCGTATCATCGGTCATCGTAATGCCCTCAGGAACAGCCTCTTTGTTCGTGAACCATTCCTTGTAAGGCTCTGCTTTCTTTCCTGCAATATATCCAGCCACTTCCTTTGCCGGAAGAGTATCAGGATAGCTCTCGTCTATGCCTTTTATGACATGGACTTCGTATGGTATGTCAAGACCGCCGAGAAGCTCACGACGGCGTGGGGAGTTGCTTGCTAAGATTAACTTCATACAGCCTAACCAAGCCTTCCCAAAGGGAAGGATGTTTTATACATTTTATTGTTTATGCCTTTCGTTTATTGAAAATACTATATCGCATCCCTCCCTTTGGGAGGGCCTGGGTGGGCTTCCTTACCACCCAAACGCTTTTGCCGAGCTTAGCCAGAGACCTCTGCTCTTGAGAAGTTGCTCAAGCACATCGCGGGCAAAGCCGTTGCCTCCAGAGGCAGGAGAGACGTAGGTGGAGATGTCCTTTATTTCCTGACAGGCATCCGAAGGACAGCAGGTGCATCCTGCAACCTTCATAATCTCATAGTCGGGAATGTCATCTCCGAGAAACATCACCTCCTCGTCCTTCAGATTGTTCTGACGGCAGTATTCGCGATACTTTTCAATTTTTACGGCACACCCCATAAATATATCATTTACGCCAAGTTTGCTGTATCGGTATTGAATGCTGTCGCACTTGCCTCCCGTGATGATGGCAAGTCGTATTCCCTGCTTTGCTGCAAGTTGAATGGCATATCCGTCCTTCACGTTCATCGTGCGGATAGGATTACCGTTAAGGTCCATAGGAATTGTGTTTTCGCTGAGAACCCCATCAACATCAAATATCACGGTTGTTATCTTTGATAAATCGTATTTTATCATCCTCTTCTTTTTGTTTTTATCCAACGCAGAGACGCTGAACCGCTAAGATTAAGGCTCTGTGTCTTTGTGCCTTTGTGTTCTATTTGTTTCTGAGTGCAAAGATATACAAAAAAAACGATTCCGCCAAGAAAATCCCCCTTCGCTTTGCGAGGAAATCCCTTTTTTTGTCTCTCGTCATGTAAAAGGTGCTTTTCGTGTTGAGAAGAAAACACTTTAATTCTGCTTATCCTCCGTTATTGCTCCATCGTTACTCCATCGTTACTCCATCGTTTCGATGGAGTAACGATGGAGTATCTTAGGAGGAAAAGGGGAGGAACAAGAGACTTGCTTTGGAGGCAAAAAAGCCTTGCTTGTGTATCAAAAGTGCTTAAGAAGCAAGTATCGAAACTGTTATGTCTTTCTTGACTGTCTGCAAATAGTTGTTAATGTGCTTTTTGTGCTAAAATGATACTTCTTTCATAAAACCATATAAATCCTTAAATACAATCGCCAGAAACGACTTTCATACTTGTGGAATTGTGCTTTTTGTGCCTGTCAAAGTATGCCATTTTTCAAATTTTTTAAAATATCTCGTTAATTAATGCTTAAATTAATACTTTTTAGATTATTGGATGCTGAAAAATGAGTATTTTTTTGTACTTTTGCATCCGATTTTTGGAAAATAGGTAAATAAAACATATTAAAAAATTATGGCAGAAGCTATAGACATAAGAGAATTAAATGCTCTCATAGAGCAGCAGAGTAACTTTGTTACTAATCTGACAACCGGCATGGATCGTGTTATTGTCGGTCAGAAGCATCTTGTTGAATCACTTCTCATCGGATTGCTTTCCGATGGTCACATATTGCTTGAAGGTGTGCCTGGTCTTGCAAAGACACTTGCAATCAACACCCTTTCAAAATTAATCGATTCGAAGTTCAGTCGTATTCAGTTCACACCTGACCTTCTTCCTGCCGACGTTGTAGGTACAATGATCTATTCTCAGAAAGAAGAGAACTTCCAGGTGAAGAAAGGTCCTGTATTCGCTAACTTCGTGCTTGCCGATGAGATCAACCGTGCTCCGGCAAAGGTACAGAGTGCTTTGCTCGAGGCTATGCAGGAGCATCAGGTAACTATCGGAGAGCAGACATTTGCTCTTCCAAAGCCTTTCCTCGTAATGGCAACACAGAACCCTGTTGAGCAGGAAGGTACCTATCCATTGCCTGAGGCACAGATGGACCGTTTTATGCTGAAGGTTGTTATCGGCTATCCAACACTTGAGGAGGAGAAGCGCATTATGCGTGAGAATCTTGCTGGCAGCCTCCCAGAGGTTGTTCCTGTAAGCTCAGCAGAGGAGATAATCAGGGCTCGTGAGGTTGTACGTCAAGTGTATATCGACGAGAAGATCGAGCAGTATATCGCTGATATCGTATTCGCTACCCGTTTCCCTGAGAACTACGGTTTGAAGGAACTCAAGTCAATGATTACCTTCGGTGGTAGTCCTCGTGCAAGTATCAGTCTCTGTAAGGCTGCTCGTGCTTATGCCTTCATCAAGAGAAGAGGCTATGTTATTCCAGAGGATGTAAGAGCTGTTGCACATGACGTTCTTCGTCATCGTATCGGTCTTTCATACGAGGCTGAGGCTAACAATATCACATCAGAGGAGATCGTTAGTCAGATAATCAACAAGGTTGAGGTGCCTTAACCAATTGAAAATTGATAATTGACAATTGATAATTGATTGCTGAAGCTCATCAAGCTAAAGCAAGTGACAATTGAAAAATTTTAGTCCAATTGGAAGTTGACGATTGACGATTGAAAAATGCGCGGCATAATTTTCAATTTTCAATTTTCAATTTTCAATTGTCAAAGACAGATGGAGACTTCTGAAATACTTAAAAAGGTCAGGAAGATAGAGATAAAGGCCCGCGGTCTTTCAAGCAATATCTTCGCCGGACAATATCACTCGGCTTTCAAGGGACGCGGTATGGCGTTCTCGGAGGTGAGGGAATATCAGTTCGGTGATGATGTGCGTGATATCGACTGGAACGTGACGGCGAGATTCCATCGTCCGTTCGTGAAGGTGTTCGAGGAAGAACGTGAGCTTACCGTCATGCTGATGATAGACGTGTCAGGTTCGCTGGATTTCGGTACCCGCTCACAGATGAAGCGTGAGATGGTGACGGAGATGGCAGCAACACTTGCATTCTCGGCTATTCAGAATAATGATAAGATTGGTGTTATCTTCTTTTCTGACCGTATAGAGAAATATATCCCGCCGAAGAAGGGAAAGAAACATGTGCTTTACATTATACGTGAGGTGCTTGATTTCCAACCTGAGTCGAAGAAGACAGATTTGTCTCAGGCTTTCGAGTTCCTCGGGCAGGTGATGAAGAGAAAATGTACGGCTTTCGTGATGAGCGACTTCTATGACAGGAAGCCTTTCGTGAAGCCTTTGCAGGTGTGCCGTTCAAAGCACGACCTTATGGCAATTCAGGTTTATGACCCTATTATGAAAACCCTTCCTGATGTAGGAATACTCCGTGTAAGGGATGCCGAGACAGGTCATGAAATGTATATCGATACATCGAGCAAGGCACTTCGCACGGCTCATGCGAAATTCTGGCTGGAACGTTCGGCTAATTTGAAACAGACGTTTGCAAAAACGAGTGTTGACTTTGTAAGTGTTGCTACTGACGGTGACTATGTGAAGTCGCTCAGGCAGATGTTTGCTATGCGTGGAAGTTAAGAGGTTAAGGGGAAAGTATAAAGTAGTAAAATAGGAATATTTTGACAAAGAAAATTTACATATTGCTCTGGGCGTTGATGCTCGTTGCTATTCCTGTGTCTGCACAAAATGTGAGCGTGGAGGCAAAGATTGACTCTACCGTTATTTTCGTCGGACAGCAGACGGGATTCCATCTTGGAGTGACCGTGAAGAATGGGCAGAAAGTGCAGTTCCCTCAGTATCAGCCGCTTGATCATATAATTCCGGGTGTTGAGGTTGTTGAGATATTGCCGACAGATACCCAGAAACTTGATGACGGATATCTTCGTGTGTCAGCTCACTATACCCTCACTTCGTTTGAAGACACGCTTTATTACATTCCTGCGATAAAGGTGAAGGTGAACGACAAGGATTTTGAGTCTAAGTCGCTGGCATTGAAGGTTCTTACCGTGAAGGTTGATACCTTGCATCCTAATCAGTTCTATCCTGCAAAGGATGTACAAGACAATCCTTTCCTATGGGAAGAATGGAGTCGTCTGCTATGGTTGAGTGCCGCTGTGTTGGCTCTCTTCATAATCTCACTCCTGATGTTCATGCGTCTGAAGAGCGAGAAGCCAATCGTCTTCAAGGTCAAGATAGTGAAGCGCATACCTGCTCACCAGAAGGCTCTGAACTCTATCGAGGAGATAAAGGCAAAGAGTACAACTGTGACGGTTGATGACGCAAAGGCATACTATACTCATCTTACAGACACTCTGAGGCGCTATATGATGGAACGCTTCGGATTCAATGCGCTGGAGATGACGAGTGCCGAAATCATATCACGTCTCCGTCAGGAAGAGGATCAGAAGAAGATTGACGAGCTTACCATGCTCTTTGAGACTGCCGACCTTGTGAAGTTCGCCAAGTACTCAGTAGGCGTGAGTGAGAATGACCACAACCTTATCTCGGCTATCGACTTCATCAACACCACAAAGCAGGAGAATGCTCCTACCGAGGAACGTATCGAACCAACTGTTACCGAGAAGGACAAGCAGACGATACGTAACCGTAGGATTCTGAAATGGTCGTTGGTTGGTATTGTATTGGCAACTGTTGCACTCCTTGTATATGTCGTCTGGGAGTTGATACTGCTTTGCTTTTAATAATTAAAGCATCTCTTTTATGGAATTTGAATCACCATTATACTTCATATTACTGCTATTGCTCGTACCTTATATTATATGGTACTTCCTATTGCGCAATAACGGCAAGAGAAAGGCGGAGGTTTCAATCTACTTGAGCGATACCAATGTCTATAGGAATGCTCCTGTAAGCTGGAGGGTGAGACTGATGGGTGTACCTATGGCACTCAGGTGTATAGCATTCATTCTCATTGTAATAGCTCTGGCTCGTCCGCAGACACGTAATGCGTGGAATGAGAAGACGGTAGAGGGCATCGATATCATGCTGGCTATGGACGTATCTACCAGTATGCTGGCAGAGGACTTGAAACCTAATCGTATTGAGGCAGCCAAGGCCGTTGCCGGAGAGTTTATTGCCGACCGTCCGAATGATAATATCGGTCTTACTATCTTTGCAGGTGAGGCGTTCACCCAGTGTCCGATGACAGTTGACCATGCTTCGTTGCAGAATCTTCTGAACGGAACAAGAACTGATATTGCTGCCCAGGGACTTATCTCTGATGGTACGGCTATCGGTATGGGATTGGCAAATGCTGTGTCACGTCTGAAGAATTCGAAGTCAAAGAGTAAGGTTGTCATTCTCCTTACCGATGGTTCAAACAATATGGGTGACATTTCGCCAATGACTGCTGCACAGATAGCCAAGAGTCTTGGAATTCGTGTCTATACCATCGGTGTCGGCACAACAGGCGTTGCTCCTTATCCAATGCCTGTTGCAGGTGGTATTCAGTATGTGAACATGCCTGTTGAGATTGATACCAAGACACTTGAGGGCATCGCTGCAACGAGTGACGGTAATTTCTATCGTGCAACGAACAATAAGGAGTTGGTTCAGATTTACAAGGATATTGACAAACTTGAGAAGACCCGACAGAATGTGAAGAAGTTCTCAAAGCGTTATGAGGCATATCAGCCGTTTGCTATTGCTGCAGCCCTGATATTGCTCTTAGAGGTGCTTTTGAGGTTGACTGTATTTAGAAAGATTTAGAAAGCCTATTATAGATATAAATGCTTAGATTTGAATCTCCAATATATCTGTATCTCCTGCTGATAATCCCGGTATTCTTCGGGCTTATGGTATTGGCAGAGTACAGACGCCGAAAGGCAATAAATAAGATGGGTGATCCCCTGCTGATTGCAAAGCTTATGCCTGATGCCTCTGCAAAGAGACGTTGGATAAAGTTCGGTGCGCTTCAGCTGGCTCTTGTAATGCTTATCCTCATGGTGGCACGTCCGCAGATGGGAACAAAGGTGAGCAATGAGAAACGTAATGGCATAGAGTGCATTATTGCAATGGATATCTCTAACTCCATGCTTGCCGAGGATGTTCAGCCTTCTCGTTTGGATAAGAGTAAGATGCTTGTGGAGAATCTTGTTGACAAGTTCAATAACGACAAGATCGGTCTTATCGTCTTTGCAGGAGAGGCATTCGTGCAGCTTCCTATCACATCCGACTATGTTTCCGCCAAGATGTTCCTCCAGAGCATTGAGCCTTCACTCATTGATACTCAGGGAACGGATATTGCACAGGCTATAAACCTTGCATCAAAGAGTTTCACACAGCAGGACAAGATCGGTAAGGCGATAATCGTGATTACCGATGGTGAGGACCATGAAGGTGGTGCCTCAGAGGCCGCAAAGGCTGCTATGAAGAAGGGAATGAATGTGTTCATTCTCGGTATTGGTGATACAAACGGTGCTCCAATCCCTACAGGTAGGGGAGGATATTTGACAGACAACACAGGAAATACCGTAATGACACGTCTCAATGAGCAGATGTGTCGTGAGGTTGCGGCTGCAGGTAAGGGAACATACATCCATGTTGACAATACATCTGCTGCTCAGGAGCGTCTTAATGATGAGCTTTCAAAGCTTCAGCAGGGCTCTATGAAGAGTGTTATCTATTCAGAATACAACGAGCAGTTCCAGGTGTTCGGAATCCTCTGCATCCTCCTTCTTATTATCGAGATTTGCATTAATGAGGCAATGAATCCTTTCTTCTCCAAGATAAAGATATTCCATAAGGGAGCTACTTGTACTTTACTTCTCCTTGCCTTGGGAAGTATGAGTGTTATGGCTCAGAATGACAGGGCTCATATCCGTAAGGGTAACAGATTTTACCGCAGCGGTGCCATAGAGCAGGCAGAGGTGGAGTATAGCAAGGCTCTTACGAAGAAGGATAATAATCCTCAGGCGCTTTATAACCTTGCCTGTACCTATATGCAGCAGAACAAGGATTCACTTGCTGCCGTTTATTTCGACAAGGCTTCGAATGCTGAGACTTCAAAATTCAGGAAGTCGAAGTCCTTTCATAACGTCGGTGTCATCTATCAGAGACATCAGATGTATGCTGAGGCTATCAAGGCTTATGAGCAGTCGCTTCGTCTTAATCCAAATGACAATGAGACGAGGTATAACTTAGTGCTCTGTAAGCGTAATCAGAAGAATCAGCCACAGGAGAACAAGCAGAAGCAGCAGCAGAAAAAGCAGAAGAAAGAGCAGAAGAAGGAACCGCCTAAGGATCAGATGAGTAAGGACAATGCCGAGCAACTTCTTCAGGCTGCTATGCAGCAAGAGAAAAATACTCAGCACAAACTCAAGAAGATCAAGACGCAGACGCAGAGTAAGAACCTGCAGAAGAATTGGTAACAGTGGCCTCTCTCCCCGCCCTTCCTCATAGGGAGGGAGCAGGAATGCCTATACTGGTTAATCAATATAATTAGTAAAAACAAATAATAATTGAATCATCCTTTTGCCTTCCGGCTCCCTCCCTACGGGGGAGGGCGGGGGGAAGAGGTCGAATAATAATATAAATATGCCTTTTGCCTTCCGGTTCCCTCCTTATGAGGAAGGGCGGAAGGAGAGGTCGGGGGTCATGAAAAGACTATCTACCATAATACTATTCTTGCTGACCATCATCCCGATGATGGCTCAGATACGTGTAAGTGCTCCGCAGCAAGTGGCTGTAGGAGAGCAATTCCGTTTGCAATACATTATATCCACAACGGATGTAAAGGGATTCCGTGCGGGTAGCATTCCTGATGCCTTCGAGGTTCTTATGGGACCGAGCACCAGTACGCAGCAGAGCTTCCAGATGGTTAACGGACATACTACGCAGTCAAGTTCTGTTACCTACACCTATATCCTTGCTGCTGTTAAGAAAGGCTCTTTCGTGATCAGCGGTGCTCATGCAAACGTTAATGGAAAGTCGGTCTTCTCCAATTCCGTGAGAATCAACGTATCTGGCAGCGTGCAGAATCAGCAGTATGGAATGCAGCAGCAAGGAGCGCAGGTTCGCCCTTCCGGCTCTCATATCTCTGGTAATGACCTGTTTATCAAGGTAAGTGCAAACAAGACTCGAGTTCACGAGCAGGAGCCAATCCTTCTCACATACAAGGTATATACTCAGTTGGAATTGACACAGCTTGAGGGTAAGATGCCTGACCTTACAGGCTTCCATACTCAGGAAGTACCGCTTCCACAGCAGAAATCATTCCATATTGAGACTGTGAACGGCCGTCCTTACCGTTGCGTTACATGGAGTCAGTATCTGATGTATCCGCAGATGACGGGTAAGCTGCAGATTCCAAGCATCACGTTCAGGGGTATTGTCGTACAGGAAAACCGTAATGTGGATCCGTTTGAGGCATTCTTCAATGGCGGAAGCGGTTATGTAGAGGTGAAGAAAAATATAGTGGCACAGGGAATGACCGTGCAGGTTGATCCTCTTCCACAGAAGCCTTCCAATTTCTCAGGAGGCGTGGGAAAGTTCACTATAAGTGCTTCACTTGACCATCCGAAGGTGAAAGCCGGCGACCCTGTAAAAGTGCGTATCGTTGTCGGAGGTCATGGTAATCTCAAACTCATAAAGCAGCCGGAGCTCGTTCTTCCGAAGGATTTCGACAAGTATGATGCGAAGGTGACGGACAAGACAAAGCTTACGGCAGGCGGACTTACCGGTAATATGCTGTATGATGTGCTTATCGTGCCAAGAAATCAGGGTAAGTATCAGCTTCAGCCTATTGAACTGACCTATTTCGATACTTCAGCCAATAAATACAAGACCATCCGCACCAATCCTATGGTTCTCGAGGTGGAGAAGGGTAGTGGTAAGGTTGGTGATGTAGCTGATTATTCTCAGCCGCAGGATAAGGACATCCGCTTCATCCATAACGGAGCTCCTGAGATTGTCAAGCCTAACGACTATTTCTTCGGAAGCAATCTCTATATTATCCTTAATGCTTTGGTAGTCCTCATCTTCTTTGTTCTCCTCATTGTATTCCGCAAGCAGGCAATGGAGATGGCGAACATCGATGCTATGAGGGGAAAGAAAGCCAATAAGGTGGCAGGCAAGCGATTGAAGCTTGCTGCCAAACTCATGGCAGAAGGCAAGTCTTCTGAGTTCTACGATGAGGTGTTGAGGGCACTTTGGGGCTATGTTGCTGACAAACTGTCGATTCCTGTTTCACAGCTCTCACGTGAGAATATTGCAGAAAAGCTGTCTGCCCGCAATGCAAGTCAGAATGATATTGACACATTCCTTGAGGCTCTCGATGAATGCGAGTTCGAGCGCTATGCTCCTGGTGATGCTGCTGGTAATATGCAGAAGACCTACGACAAGGCTGTTTCTGCAATCACGAATATTGAGGAAGGAATGAAAAAGAAGAAATCCTCCAAATCTCAGTTAAAGGGAGACTTGAATGTAGGATTATGGATAGTTCTATTCGCTATTCACTTTTCGCTATTCACATTTGTAACCCCTGCAATGGCAGAGGAGGCACCAGCAAAGGCTGAGACAGTTCAGTCATTGAAGCAGAAAGCCGATGATGCCTATTCAAAGGGCAAGTATCTGGATGCAATTGAAGCATATGAGGCTGCCTTGAAGAAGGGAGAGAGTGCAAGTCTCTATTATAACCTCGGTAACGCATATTTCCGTACGGATAACGTCACACGTGCTGTAATTAACTATGAGAAGGCTCGTCGTCTTGCTCCTGGTGATGCTGATATCATTCATAATCTTGAGGTTGCACGTTCAAAGACTATTGACAACATCCAGCCGGGTGAGAAGATATTCTTCAAGGTGTGGTATGAGGATATAAAGACATCGATGGGCATTGACACATGGGCAACGCTCTCACTCGTGTCTCTCATCGTGGCATTGCTCATGTTCCTCGTCTATCTGTTTGTGAAGAATATGACGGTGAGGAAGGTGGCATTCTATCTGAGCGTCATCCTTGTTATCGTCTTTATCCTCGGAAATGTCTTCGCCTCACAACTGAAGGACTTTACAACTAATTCTAAATGTGCCGTAATAGTATCTCCTACTGCGACTGCAAAGAAAACTCCGACAGAGCAGGGGGCTGATGCCTGCATCCTGCATGAGGGAACCAGAGCTGATGTAATAGATGCTTTGAAAGGATGGTATGAAATCCGTCTCGCTGACGGCACCGAAGGCTGGATTTCAGAAAAGGATGTTGAGGTGATTGAATAGCCTACCCCGTCCCTCACAAAAGGTAGTCCGATGTTGATAACATTGGAGTATGTGACAAACTCCCTCCCCTTACCCCCTCCAGATGGAGTGGTTAGTATTTCTAATCACGGGGGCAACGATAATTAATTATAATAAAATAGCCATTCCCGCATGGGGATAATAGTATAAAACATCCTTCCATTTGGGAAGGCTTGGTTAGGCTTTATGGACATGTACTTTCTCGGGTTGCTCAATGGTAGCAACTCATTGTTCCTTGACCGTTTCGCGGTTGCATTTACCACAGGCTATACATGGATTCCGCTCTATGTGTCGCTTGCGGTACTTGTTGTTAGGAACAATAAGACGATGGGACAGATAATGCTGATCTTCGGCTGCGTCCTCCTTGGAGTCCTTGCTTCCGGACTCCTGTCCGACTATATCGTCAAACCATATTATATGCGTCCACGTCCATGCTACGACCCAGAGTTCAGGCACATGGTTCATACCGTTGCTGGGTATTCCGCAAGCGGATACAGCTTTTTCTCATCCCACGCAGCCAACACCATGATGTTGTCGGTCTTTGTCACTCTCCTTGTAAGAGGGAAGGTGCTGAGTCCATTGCTCTTTTCGTGGTCGTTGATGAATGCCTGGACGCGCCTGTATCTCGGAGTACATTGGTTTACCGATGTCGTTGTAGGACTTGCCTGGGGTGCTGTAGTAGGTGTTCTTGTGTATCTCCTCTATTACAAGCTCGCACCGCGTGCAAAATACATTTCTTCCAAATACACAGGAACAGGATATGACAAGAATGACATCGACGTGTGTATCAGCATCATGATGCTCACGGTAATTTATTGTTTCTTTAGGGTAATAATATAATGACCTATGAATCCCAAAAACATTCAAATAATCGACTATAACTATCCTCTGCCTGACGAACGCATTGCGAAGTTCCCGAAGGCGGAGCGTGACCAGAGCAAGCTCCTTGTATATAACAGAGGAGAGATAAGTGATGATACTTTCTGCAATATCACCGACCACCTCCCTAAGGGTGAGATGATGGTATTCAACAATACCCGCGTCATTCAGGCTCGTATCTATTTCCATAAGGCTACAGGTGCGCTTATCGAGGTCTTCCTTCTTGAACCGGCTATGCCAACCGACTATGAACTTATGTTCCAGACACGCGGAAAGTGTTCATGGGTGTGTATGGTTGGCAATCTGAAGAAATGGAAGGAAGGCCGTTTGGTACGCGAGATAAAGGTTGGAGACAAGACCATTAATCTCAGCGTGGAGCGCAAGCAAGAGGTTCATACCGGGCATTGGATTGACTTTGAGTGGGATGACGATACCGTTTCTTTCGCAGAAATCATTGATGCCTGTGGAGAGCTTCCAATTCCTCCATACCTCAACCGTAAGACGGAAGAGAGCGACAAGACAACATATCAGACCGTATATTCCAAGATAAAGGGCTCTGTGGCAGCCCCTACTGCCGGACTTCATTTCACCGACCGTGTTCTTGCCGATATTGATGCTCACGGCATTGAGCGTGAGGAACTTACCCTTCATGTTGGAGCCGGAACCTTCAAACCTGTCAAGGCAGAGCGTATCGAAGGGCACGAGATGCACACGGAGTTTGTATCGGTAAGGAAGCATACCATTGAGCGACTTCTTGCCCACGAAGGCCGCTGCATTGCCGTTGGAACTACGAGCGTGCGCACTCTCGAAAGTCTCTATTATATGGGTGTGAAGCTCATTCTCAACGCTGACCTCACGGAAGAGCAGTTGCATGTGAACCAGTGGGAGCCATACGAGGGAGATGTGGCTGATAGGGCAAAGACCGTATCTTCTGTGGAATCTCTCAAGGCATTGCTTGCATGGTATGAGAAGAACGAGGTAACGGTGCTCCATAGCAGTACGCAGATAATCATAGCTCCCGGGTATAGCTATCATATCGTCAAGGCCTTGGTAACCAATTTCCATCAGCCACAGTCCACATTGCTGTTGCTCGTAAGCGCTCTTATCGGCGAAGACTGGCACAAGGTTTATGACTATGCCCTTTCTCATGACTTCCGTTTCCTGTCCTATGGCGACAGCTCCCTTCTGATACCAAACTGATTCCCTAATAGCTCCAATATTGGGAACGGACTTACAACGGATTTACAACGGTATTATAACGGACTTACCTCCCTCCCTTTGGGAGAGGCGGGGTAGGCTTTAATTCCGAGTGCAAAGTTACAACATTCCCATTGCGGTTCACGAATGTTTTGCTAATTTTTTTTGATTTTTTTTTCTGATCAAATTGGCGCATTTTTGTTGCAGTGTTGACTTCGTCGAGACTGCGGGCGCTCGGCATAGCTGAAGCAAGCTCCGACTCTGCACTCGCTGTTGCAGTGTTGCAGTGTTGCAGTTCTCATGAAGCCTTTCCCATACCTAAAAAATACTTCTATATTTATATATAAATATAGAGTTTATTTTTGACTTTTTATATAGTCATTTTTTAACTGCAACAACTGCAACACTGCAACACATTAGGTCACGAATGTTACTGTGAATTTCTGTTTAACTGTCTAACTAAGAGATAGTTGATATTACTGTGAATTGGTATCTTTATGACGGCTGAATTTTCGTCCTTCGTACTTTTTCCTATGCCGGCATAATAAAAAATACCTCAGAAACACAACTTTTTTGCTTGTTTCTGCGAAGAATTTGCGTGGTTTTGTGCTTCTGCGCAACCCCTGTATAAGCCTAAAAAATATAAAATGCAATAAAAAATAGGGAAAAATGTCTTGAACCGCAAGGAAATATTTGTAGATTTGCACTCAGAAAAATCAGATAAATCCGTTTTCATTTTTGACAATGCCCCATTTTTTCTCGCTTTTCTTCGCTATTCTCCTTTTTTTTAGTATTTTTGCATCGTTAATTCATAGGCAAAATGAAAATCGGAGATAAAGTAAGATTCCTCTCTACTACGGGAGGAGGCAAGATAGCAGGCATTTTTTTTCGTTGTTCGACGAAAAAAATGCCCGCATTTTCTTTTTTTGTCATTATTTTTTTATATATTTGCAAAAAATAATTTCATATGAGTAAATTGGAACTTCACACTTTTGATGTAAAGTTAGACAAGACAACGAAAGTCTTGACTGCTATCGTGTTTTTTACTTTGGCCTTAACAATATATTTATTGGCAAACAGGGTGATTTTGTATAGTCATAAAGAAATGTTGCTAGAAAAAATAGGGTTGGTAGTAATATGTATTACCTTGATAACGTGCTTTGTGTTTAGTCCACGGAAACTTATTCTTACGAACAAAGAGCTTATAGTGAGATGTCGAGCCTATAGCAAACATATACCTATAAAGGACATAGTATCTTGCACGTTTCATTCAGAAATTATTGACGGTTCAACGATACGATTGTTCGCTTCTGGCGGATTTGGAGGGTATTACGGATTGTTCTGGAATAGTAAATGTGGAAAATTCAAAGCTTTTTTTGGCAATCGTTCGTCAACGTTTACGCTTAAATTAGTTTCAGGAGAATATGTTGTTCTCGGATGCGAAAACTGTCAGTCATTGATAAATGAATTAACATCGATTATAAATAGACCTCAAAGATGAAAACACGATTTGTTTTATCGTCTTTTTAGGGCGCAGGGGGCTATCCATGGACAATCCCCCCCTGCGCCACATTTTGGGCAGACTAACAAATCACTTCTCGGTTTATGCTGTCGTGCGGGGCTGTGTGGGGTTGCCACGAAAAAATCCGGGTGCGCCCAAGCCGATTATTGTTTGATATTCTACCAGTTGAAATTTCAGCTCGTTGACTTTTTACCTTGGTGCTAAGGCTGATTAATGCTCTTGACGACAGCGCAAATTTGCGCCATCGTAGTTTTTATCATCACTAAACTTTCATAACACATACACTATTTTCGCGTTTTCTTCGCTTTTCTCCTTTTTTTTTAGTATTTTTGCATCGTTAATTCATAGGCAAAATGAAAATCGGAGATAAAGTAAGATTCCTCTCTACTACGGGAGGAGGCAAGATAGCAGGCTTCCAGAAGGGCAATATTGTGCTTGTGGAAGATGAGGACGGATTCCAGATACCTACATTGGCATCTGAGGTCGTAGTCATTGCAGAGGGTGGTGACGACTATAACATGTTCAAGACTTCCTCTTTTCAGGCAAAGAGTGGGGAAGAGGCTAAGAAGCATGAGTCTGGCCGTTCCGTGCGCTCGATAATGAACGAGGTGGATGACGACGAGGATATTTCGGCTACTATCGTTGATGATGATCCTTCGCTTGGAGAGATTACCTTCCGTGCCCCTGTTGAGGAAAGGAAAGGCGGTGACCGTCTGAGCGCGTATCTCGCTTTTGTGCCAGTTGATGCTTCGATGATAACGAATACACGCTTTGAGGTGTATCTTGTGAACGACTGCAACTATTATTTTCGCTATACCATCCTTCAGGCAGAAGGACAGGCGTGGAGCCTCAGAAACGAGGGTGAGGTTGAGCCTAATACCAAACTCTTCATGGAGGAAATAGGGCGTGAGGACCTTGAGGAAATACAGCATCTTGGCATTCAGATGATAGCTTTCAAGAAAGAGAAGTCTTTTGTTATTAAGCCAACTATTGATGTACAGATGCGTATTGACGGAGTGAAGTTCTATAAGCTCCATACCTTCCAACCAAACGATTATTTCGAGCAGAACGCACTTCTATACACAATCATAGAGAATGATAAGGCTGCACGTCCGCTGGTGGTTGATGCCAAGACGCTGAAGCAGGAAATGTATGCCGATGCAAAGCCTGCGCAGGTGTCTGCCGAGGGAGAACTTAACACCGAACGCATAGACAACTACGTACGCCGATATGAGAAGCCTGGGCAGAAGAAGGGCAATCCATTTGCGCAAAAGCAGAATGATAAGGATGCGCCATTGGTGATAGACCTCCACGCAGATGCCCTTCTCGAAACCACTCAGGGCATGTCGAGTGCCGATATTCTTCAGTATCAGTTGGATACATTCAAGAATATGCTTGAAACCCACAAAAAGGAGCGTGGCAAGAAGATTGTCTTCATCCACGGCAAGGGAGAAGGAGTTCTCCGTCGTGCCCTCATTCATGAACTGACTTACAGATACAAGAACCTGCGCTATCAGGATGCCTCATTTCAGGAATATGGGTATGGGGCGACGCAGGTGACGATGTAGGGCAAGTGACGGCCCCTCACCCGCCCTGCGGGCACCCTCTCCCCAGGGGACGAGGGGGAAGTTAGTATTGAAACCTCAAATTTAATTAACAATTAAATATAAATAACTGAGCTCCATAGCGATAAAAGGTAACTTTTACCTCGCCCCTTGGGGAGAGGATGCCCGAAGGGCGGGTGAGGGGCTGTTTTCCTTATGAATAACTTCGGATACATAAAAGTGGCATCTGCCATTCCAAGCGTGAAGGTGGGGGACGTGACCTTTAACCTTCAGCAGGCAGAGGAGATGATTGCCAAGGCTGAAGGCAAGGGTGTTGAGATTATCGTGTTCCCTGAGCTTTCGCTTACTGGCTATACCTGTCAGGATCTGTTCCGTCAGCAGATTCTCATTGATGCTGCAGAACAGGCGGTTATGATGCTGCTCGACTTCACACGTCAGCTTGACATCATCGCCATTGTGGGACTGCCTGTGATGGCTGGCAACATTCTGCTCAACTGTGCGGCGGTCATTCAGAAGGGTGATCTCCTCGGACTTATCCCTAAGACATATCTGCCAAACTATTCTGAGTTCTATGAGAAGCGATGGTTCGCTTCTTCTCAGGACTTGAACCCAACGGATGTGCGCTTCGCAGGAAGCACTATTCATATTAGTTCGCAGCCAACGATTTTCCGCACTTATACAGGCGCAACCTTCGGAGTTGAGCTTTGTGAGGATGTATGGGCTCCAGAGCCTCCAAGCACACGCCTGGCACTCTCTGGAGCGGATATTATCTGTAATCTCTCTGCATCCGATGAACTTATCGGCAAGCATAACTACCTATGCTCATTGCTCTCTCAGCAGAGTGCTCGAACCATGAGCGGATACATCTACAGCAGCAGCGGTTTCGGCGAATCCACTCAGGATGTGGTGTATGGCGGTAATGCCCTCATCTATGAGAACGGCAAGTGTATAGCAGAGAGTGAGCGATTCTCATTCGACCCACAGCTCGTTATCTCTCAGATTGACTACGAGAAGATGCGTGCCGAGCGTCGAAACAACACTACTTTCATCAATGCCCAGCGTCCTACATCATTGAGTCACACGCTGCCACAGGTGCGCTTCGTGGATTGCCATTCGGTAGAGCCGCATGACTTCGTTCTTGAGCGTGAGGTTAATCCTACGCCGTTCATCCCTACAACTGACGACATGAAGGCTTCTTGTGAGGAGATCTTCAACATACAGGTTGCAGGACTTGCCAAGCGTCTCGTACACACCAACTGCAAGACGGTTGTGGTGGGTATAAGCGGAGGACTTGACTCAACGCTTGCCTTGCTCGTTTGTGTAAAGACATTCGACAAACTGAAGTATCCTCGTAAGGGAATCGTGGGTGTGACTATGCCGGGCTTCGGAACGACAGACCGCACATACCATAATGCCATTTCGCTCATGCAGCATCTTGGTATAACAATCAAGGAGATAAGCATCAAGGATGCATGCATACAGCATTTCAAGGATATTGAGCACGACATAAACGTGCACGACGTGACATACGAGAACGGACAGGCACGAGAGCGCACGCAGATTCTAATGGATCTCAGCAACAAGCTCAATGGTATGGTGATAGGTACTGGGGACCTCTCAGAATTGGCTCTTGGTTGGGCAACATACAATGGAGACCACATGTCGATGTATGGTGTCAATGTGTCAATTCCTAAGACACTTATCAAGTATCTTGTGCATTATGTTGCTGATAATGAAGTGGAAGAGGCTTGCCGTGAGGTGCTTGTGGATATCATCGACACTCCGATTTCCCCAGAGCTGATCCCTGCGGATGAGAACGGAAACATAAAGCAAAAGACGGAAGACCTCGTAGGTCCGTACATTCTTCATGATTTCTTCCTTTATTATGTGCTTCGTCTCGGTTTCTGTCCTGACAAGATTCTCATGCTTGCGCGTAAGGCTTTTGCACAGGGAAGCGAGTATGTATTTGATGATGAGACCATTGAGAAATGGCTCAAGACGTTCCTTCGCCGCTTCTTCAACCAGCAGTTTAAACGCTCTTGTCTGCCTGACGGCCCTAAGGTTGGTAGCGTAAGCCTCTCTCCACGTGGAGACTGGCGTATGCCGAGCGATGCATCATCAGCCATGTGGTTGAGGTAGGAATCCTTTTATAAAAAATCTTAAATTTTCGTATTATCTGGGAAAATCTACGGAAATAGTATTAACTTTGTATCGCATTATGTGGGTATTTTTATATCCATTTCGAAATAAACTTTATCCACTCACGAATGAACAATATACGTAATTTCTGCATCATAGCTCACATCGACCACGGAAAGAGTACCATAGCCGATCGTCTTTTGGAGAAGACAAACACTATCCAGATTACAGAGGGCCAGATGCTTGACGATATGGATCTCGAGAAGGAGAGAGGCATTACGATTAAGAGCCACGCCATACAGATGGAGTACGAGCGTGATGGTCAGAAGTATATTCTGAACCTGATTGACACTCCGGGACACGTGGATTTCTCATACGAGGTCAGCCGAAGTATTGCTGCTTGTGAGGGCGCTCTGCTCGTGGTTGACGCTACGCAAGGTGTACAGGCACAGACAATCTCCAACCTCTATATGGCTATTGACCATGATTTGGAGATTATTCCTGTAATAAACAAGATTGATATGCCGGCTGCTATGCCTGATGAGGTGGAGGATGAAATCATCGAACTCATAGGCTGCGACCGTTCTGATATCCTCCGTGCAAGCGGAAGAACAGGTGAGGGCGTTCAGGAAATACTTGATGCTGTTGTTGACCGCATTCCACATCCTGTAGGCGACCCTAAAGCTCCTCTTCAGGCACTTATCTTTGACTCTGTATTCAATTCCTTCCGTGGAATCATTGCTTATTATAAGATTCTGAACGGTTCAATAAAGAAGGGCGACAAGGTGAAGTTCTTCAACACCGGAATGGAATATGATGCAGATGAAATCGGTGTTCTGAAAATGGATATGGTGCCTCGCAATGAGATGACTACCGGCGAGGTAGGATATATTATTTCGGGCATCAAGGATGCGAAGGAGGTGAAGGTGGGCGATACCATTACCCACGTTTCAAACCCTTGTGACAAGGCTATTGCGGGTTTCCAGGAAGTGAAGCCTATGGTGTTTGCCGGTGTGTATCCTATAGATCCTGCTGATTATGAGAACCTCCGTGCCTCTCTTGAGAAGTTGCAGCTCAATGATGCAGCTTTGACATTCATGCCAGAGTCATCGGTTGCCCTCGGCTTTGGATTCCGTTGCGGATTCCTCGGACTCCTCCACATGGAGATTGTTCAGGAACGTCTTGATCGTGAGTTTGATATGGACGTTATTACCACCGTGCCAAACGTATCTTATATGGTATATGACAAGCAGGGCGGGGCAAAGGAGGTGCACAATCCGTCGGGATTGCCTGATCCTACATTCATCGACCATATTGAGGAACCATACATCAAGGCTACAATCATTACAGATGCCAATTATATCGGTCCTATAATGAAACTGTGTCTTGACAAACGTGGTGAGCTTGTGAATCAGGAATACGTAAGCGGTAATCGTGTAGAACTGCATTTCATGATTCCTCTTGGTGAGATTGTCATCGACTTCTACGACAAGTTGAAGTCGATATCCAAGGGATATGCTTCTTTCGACTACCATGTGGATTGTTTCCGACTCTCCCGTTTGGCAAAGCTCGATATTCTGCTCAACGGTGAGCCTGTTGATGCGCTCTCAACGCTTACACACTACGACAATGCCGTTACGTTTGGTCGCCGTATGTGCGAGAAACTCAAGGAACTTATCCCTCGTCAGCAGTTTGATATTGCCATTCAGGCTGCAATAGGTGGTAAGATTGTTGCCCGTGAGACTATCAAGTGCGTCCGCAAGGATGTTACGGCGAAGTGTTATGGAGGTGACGTTAGCCGTAAGCGCAAACTCCTTGAGAAACAGAAGAAGGGTAAGAAGCGCATGAAGCAGATAGGCAACGTGGAAGTGCCTCAGAAGGCATTCCTCGCCGTGTTGAAACTTGACTAACAACTTATTTTAACAAAAAAATCCTCAACCACAAATCTGATGAAAGACCTTAACATCCCAATTCGTGACATAGCCCGTGAGCTTGCACGACGGTATAGCACTATGACTCATGAGGAACTGGATGTCCTCGAGAGCATCCTTGTTCCGCTGAAATTCTCCAAGAGTGAGATGATCTTGGCGGAAGATGAGGTTTGTACGAACTTCTTCTATCTTCATAAAGGTCTCGTGCGTCAGTATTACTATAAAAATGACAAGGAGGTTACGGAGAACCTTGCTGTAGATGGCGATATGTTCTTCTGTATAGAGAGTCTTTTCACCGAGACACCTACAAAACTTATGTGTGAAGCTCTTGAGCCTACCTATGTCTATGCCATTCCAAGGAAGCGACTTGAGGAAGTGGCTCTTCATAATCAGAATATCCAGATTCTGTATCGTAAGATCCTTGAGGAGAGTCTCATAAAGAGTCAGAAGCACTCGGATATGGTGCGTTTCGAGAGTGCCCAGAACAGATACCGCCGTATCTGCAAGTCTGCTCCACAGGTTGTGCTCCGTGCACCGTTGGTTTATATCGCATCATTCCTGCAAATGACTCCAGAGACATTGAGTCGTGTACGTTCGTCAACGCTGATAGATTAGAAGCCTAACCAAGCCTTCCCAAAGGGAAGGATGTCGGATGGTAGGTAAACGCTTCAAGAATATAGGCAGTAAATAAAGTATGTTTCATTCTTCAGAAGGTTCAAAGGTAACTGCTCCTCTCCATTTGTGGGAGGGACTGGGGGTGGGTATTCTCCTTTTTCTTATCCTCTTCCTCTCTTCCTGTCAGGAATCATTGGAAGAAAGGGCGGTACGACAGGCGAAGGAATATACGGAACGGTATTGTCCTACTCCGGTAGTGAACTACAGCAGGACGGATAGTATCGTATTTGACCAGAACAGGCATGTTTATATCTATTATCTCTCGTTCTGTGGTATTCTTGACGATCAGAAAGTCGTAGATGAGAACAGGGATAGGATAACGGATATGCTTACGCAGTCGGTCAGGGAATCGACAGGACTGCGGAATTTTATTGAGGCAGGCTTTAAATTCGAATATGTCTGCCACTCGGAAAAAGAACCTAAAAAAGTGCTTTTCAGAATCTTAATCTAAAAAGAATATAATAAGGTAAAAGGTAAAAAGTATGTGATAATACTTTTTACCTTTTATTTTTTTAGCCTCTGTCTAAAACATAGGCATAAACTACTGCAAGTGAAACCAATACTGCGAGTGAGATGGTTGCCCAATAGACAATACGTCTGATAATTCTGATACGCTTTACGTGGTCAGACATCCTCTTTCTGAAAATACCGGTATCATCAGGTCTATGGTGACTATGATGATGGTGGTGATGATGGTTTTCGTTATTAGTTGTACTCATTTTTATTTATTGTATCTTTACTTTATTTTCTATTCTTTATCTTCTCACCAACAGCACAACGTTCTCGACGTGTGGAGTGTGTGGGAACATATCTACAGGCTGTACTTCTACAACCTTATAGTCTGCGTCAAGCAACTGCAAGTCGCGTGCCTGAGTAGCAGGATTACAACTCACATATACTATTCTCTGTGGCTTTGCCCTGAGGATAGTGTCGATTACATCCTGATGCATACCTGCACGTGGAGGGTCGGTGATGATAACGTCAGGCTGTCCGTGCTGGGCAATGAAATCATCGGTAAGGATGTCCTTCATATCTCCTGCATAGAAATCGGTATTGCCTATGCCGTTAAGTTCTGAGTTTACCTTCGCATCCTCGATAGCCTCTGGCACATATTCTATACCGACAACCTTCTTTGCCTTGCGAGCAACGAAGTTGGCTATTGTTCCGGTACCGGTATATAGGTCATAGACCACTTCATCGCCTGTGAGTTGTGCAAACTCGCGTGCTACGCAATAAAGGTGGTATGCCTGTTCGGTGTTGGTCTGGTAGAATGACTTTGGTCCGACCTTGAATTTCAGGTCTTCCATCAGCAATAACATGTGATCTTTGCCTTTGAATACGTGTATTTCCTGATCACCTATGGTGTCGTTGCATTTCTGGTTGTCGAGCCAGAGTAGGGAAGTGATCTGCGGGAACTTGTCGGCAACAAACTGCAGAAGTCCCATTGTCTGTTCTTCGCTCAGTTTCGTGCTTTCCTCTGATGTGCGGTCGAAATGCATCTGGAGGATAACCATCCACTCACCGCTGTTGCTGCAACGGATGATGATGTCGCGAAGTAAACCTACCTGTTGTCGGAGGTCGAAGAAAGAAAGTCCGTTCTCAAGAGCATAGTCGCGTATTGAGTTGCGAATCTGGTTGTGGAGGTCATCCATTAGCCAGCATTTCTCCACAGGGAGAATCTTGTCGAATGCACCTGTGATATGGAAACCGATAGCAGGACTGAAAGGTACTTGAGCCTTCATCTGTTCCTGTGTAAGCCACTGTTTGCTGCTGCAACCGTAGTCGAGTTTGTTGCGATACTCTTTCGTCTTCACGCTGCCGAGTATCGGACGGAACTCAGGCAACTCAATCTTACCTATTCTATGTAACTGGTCACTGACCTGCTTCTGCTTTGCCTTTATCTGTGCCTCGTAAGGCAGGTTTTGCCACTTACATCCACCACATATACCGAAATGTTCACAGAAAGGAACGGCACGTACATCGCTCAACTTATGGAACTTGATAACCTCTGCCTCTGCATATGAATGTTTCTTGCGCTTGATCTGCAAATCCACCACATCTCCCGGTACGCAGAAAGGAACGAATACCACGAGGTCGTTGACGCGCACAACGCACTTTCCCTCTGCGGCGATGTCCTGAATCGTTATATTTTCAAGTATAGGTAATGGTTTCTTCTTTCTTGACATTTTAAAAAAATCGAATTTGGTGCAAAGGTACAAATTTTTTCTGACAATGAGTAAAAATAAATATTAAAAGTGATTAAACCGACAAAAAGTGTAAAAAAAACAACAAAAGATTTGGTCATTTTTTTTTATTTCCATATATTTGCAGTCCCTAATAATGATATTTTGGTTAATAACCTAAAACTATAAACACTAATTTAAAGAAATGACAGAAAAAAGAGTTTACACTTTCGGCAATGGACAGGCTGAAGGTAACGCACAGATGCGTGAGGAACTTGGTGGCAAGGGAGCTAACCTTGCAGAAATGAATCTTATCGGAATACCAGTACCTCCAGGTTTTACTATTACTACTGACACATGTAATGAATATTATAAAATAGGTCAGGAAAAGATAGTCGAACTTCTTAACGACGATGTTAATGCCGCTGTAAAGCACATTGAAGGTCTTATGAACTGCAAGTTCGGTGATGCTGAAAATCCTCTCCTTGTTTCAGTTCGTTCTGGTGCTCGTGCTTCTATGCCTGGTATGATGGATACAATCCTCAATCTCGGTCTCAATGATGAGGTTGCCGAGGGTATGGCAAAGAAGACAAACAATCCACATTTCGTTTATGACTCATATCGCCGTTTCGTACAGATGTATGGCGATGTTGTTCTCGGCATGAAGCCTGAGAATAAGGAAGATATCGATCCATTCGAGAAGATTATCGAAGAAGTGAAGAAAGAACAGGGTGTGGAACTTGACAAGGATCTCTCTGTTGAATCACTCAAGAAACTCGTTAAGCTCTTCAAGGCTGCTATCAAGGAACAGACGGGTTCAGACTTCCCTGACGATCCTATCACACAACTCTGGGGTGCTATATGTGCCGTGTTCCGTTCTTGGATGAACGAGCGTGCTATCCTCTATCGTAAGATGGAAGGTATTCCTGACGAGTGGGGTACTGCCGTATCAGTAATGGCTATGGTATTCGGTAACATGGGCGATACATCCGCTACAGGTGTTTGCTTCTCTCGTGATGCAGGAAATGGTGAGAACCTATTCAATGGTGAGTATCTCGTCAACGCACAGGGTGAGGACGTTGTGGCTGGTATCCGTACACCACAGCAGATTACAAAGATAGGTTCTCTGCGCTGGGCTGAGCGTGCTGGAATCTCTGAGGCTGAGCGTGTTGCAAAATATCCTTCTATGGAGGAGGCTATGCCTGAAATCTACAAGCAACTCGATCAGATTCAGGACACTCTCGAGCATCACTATCACGATATGCAGGATATGGAGTTCACCGTTCAGGAAGGCAAGCTGTGGTTCCTCCAGACACGTAACGGTAAGCGTACAGGTACTGCTATGGTGAAGATTGCTATGGATCTCATGCACGAAGGTCTTATTGATGAGAAAACTGCTATTCTCCGTTGTGAGCCTCAGAAACTCGACGAACTCCTTCACCCTGTATTCGACAAGCTCGCTCTCTCTAAGGCGAAGGTAATCACACAGGGCCTTCCTGCTTCTCCTGGTGCTGCTTGCGGTCAGATTGTGTTCCATGCTGACGACGCTGAGAAATGGCACGACGACGGACATCAGGTTATCATGGTACGTATCGAGACTTCTCCAGAGGACCTTGCAGGTATGGCTTCCGCAGAGGGTATCCTCACCGCTCGTGGTGGTATGACCTCTCACGCTGCTGTTGTGGCTCGTGGTATGGGTAAGTGCTGCGTATCTGGTGCTGGTGCTATCAATGTTGACTACAAGGCAAAGACTGTTGAGATTGATGGCATAGTATATAAGGAAGGTGATTATATCTCGCTCAATGGTACTACAGGTCAGGTTTATGCCGGACAGATTGAGACAAAGGCTGCAGAGCTTTCTGGCGACTTCAAGGAGCTTATGGATCTCTGCGACAAATACACAAAGATGGAGGTTCGTACCAATGCCGACACCCCACATGATGCCCAGGTGGCACGTGCATTTGGTGCAAAGGGTATCGGTCTTACTCGTACCGAGCACATGTTCTTCGATGACCAGAAGATTGTGGCTATGCGTGAGATGATTCTCGCGGATTCTGTTGAAGGTCGTGAGAAGGCTCTTGCCAAGCTCCTTCCTTATCAGAAAGCAGACTTCTACGGAATCCTCAAGGCTATGGACGGACTTCACGTCAATATCCGTTTGCTTGATCCACCTCTCCATGAGTTCGTGCCACATGATGGTGCAGGTCAGGAGACAATGGCAAAGGAGATGGGTGTAAGCGTAGAGGAAATTCGTAAGCGTGTAAACTCTCTAGCAGAGAACAACCCAATGCTCGGACATCGTGGCTGTCGTCTCGGCATCACATTCCCTGAGATTACAGCGATGCAGACACGTGCTATCCTCGGTGCTGCTTGTCAGTTGAAGAAGGAAGGCTACGACCCACATCCTGAGATTATGGTTCCGCTCATCGGTACTGTCAACGAACTGAAGCAGCAGAAGGCTATCATCAAGGCTAATGCAGAAGCTGTATTTGCTGAAGAAGGCGTTTCCCTCGACTTCGAGATCGGTACAATGATTGAGATTCCTCGTGCAGCCCTTACAGCGGGATTGATTGCGGAAGAAGCAGAGTACTTCTCATTCGGAACTAATGACCTCACACAGATGACTTTCGGTTACTCTCGTGATGATATCGCTTCATTCCTCCCTGCATATATGGAGAAGAAGATTCTGAAGGTTGACCCATTCCAGGTTCTTGACCAAGAGGGTGTTGGTCAGCTCATCAAGATGGCGGTGGATAATGGTCGTAAGACCCGTCCAGGCCTCCGCACAGGTATCTGTGGCGAGCATGGTGGCGAACCATCATCAGTTAAGTTCTGTGCAAAGGTTGGTATGGATTACGCTTCTTGCTCTCCATTCCGTGTACCTATAGCACGACTCGCCGCCGCGCAGGGTGCTCTGGAAGAATAAGACAACATAAAATAGAACTTTAACTAATTGGGGTAAGTCTTTAATTATAAAAGGCTTATCCCAATTTTATTTATTTTTCAAAAAATCTAGGATTTGGCAAAAAAGTGCAGAAAATCAACATTTGTTTAACACATTCTGCACGTGTTTTACGCAAAATGTGCTTGTCTATTCCGTGTGCCAATAGGTAAAAGAATACTGCCGTTTATCTGTTTTTGTTATTATATATTATAAGGTTTAACTTTAATAAAACAGATTTATGGCATTTTTCAAAGCAAAGGTATTACGTCAAAGAAAGGACGGAATGTATGTGGTATACATACGAGTCACACAAAACCGCAAAAGTCAATACATCAGGACTTCATGGATTGTTGATGACATGGGACTGAGCAAGGACAAACAAGATGTAATTGATCCTTTTGTAGCGGAACAGACTTCCAAAGTTATTGCTAGATACTACAACATCCTGAATAGAATTGACACGCAGAACTGGACGGTCAAGGAAATTGTGGACTATATTCAGAAAGGGAAAGATGGTATATCGTTCTCAATGTACGCTCGTAAGCATATAGAGAAGATGAAAGCCAGAGGCCAGGAAAGGACTTCACGCGACTATAAGTGGGCACTTTATAGCCTGGAGAAGTTTGCTGGTGATAATGAGATCATGTTTTCCCAATTGACATACTCATTCCTTTCCCGATGGATAGACTCTCTTTCCCAGACGGCAAGGTCTAAAAACAAATACCCAATCAACATCAGACAGATTCACAAAGCTGCCATGTTGGAATATAACGATGAGGAAAGAGGTATTCAGTTAATCACAAACCCTTGGCCCAAGATTACAATACCCAAGGAAGATACACCAAACAAGAGAGCAATAAGCCCCAATATGCTTCGCAGGTTCTTCGCCGTTGTTCCCGACTTCAGTAGATTCACGCATCCGCTCCAGGAACTTGG
>Ga0256407_10001759_pt1 | contig 44020 bp, 37 predicted proteins | sample RumenRJG_04DNA_FD_193489 | JGI IMG/M metagenome (GOLD analysis project Ga0256407, IMG submission 193489) | Bovine rumen microbial communities from Lethbridge, Alberta, Canada - RJG_04 | ecosystem: Host-associated > Mammals > Digestive system > Stomach > Rumen | place: Canada: Alberta...
AGAAATTCAAAAATCCAGCAAAAACAAATAAAATTACTACTTGTCGTGAAACGCAAAAAAGATGCTAAAAGCCGCTTGTTTACTGGGATTTTGCGTCTTTTTTTGTTGTTGAGCTGTCAAACTCGGGATTATACATAATTTAAAATGAAATATCAATATATATAAGTAATATAGAATCAAACATATTAAAAAAATATCTTTAGACAGAAAAAAACTCATAGCCCGAAGATCATAATTTCGGACTATGAGCTTTTAATTAATTATCCAGAGAGTAGCCTCTAAGCTCAATATTGAACTTCTCTTTAAGACGTTTTACAACAGACATTGCACATTTTTCTATTTCGCCGGAAGTCAGTGTTCTTTCATCAGAACCTATTGCAAGCCTGAATGAAACCGATTTCTTTCCGTCAGGAAGCTGTTTGCCCTTGTATTCATCAATATAAACGACTGAATGTATAAGCGGATTCTTTTCAGCCTCAGTCATTACAACATCGTATATTTCATCCCACTTTACATCAACGTCAAACAGCGGAGAAAGATCATAATCAACAAAGGGATATTCCGGTATAGGAGCGAATGTATTTGTTCTTGAAGTAAACGGCTTGAGCAGACCTGTATTTATTTCAAACAATACTACGGATAACTTCTTTATGCCGCATTTCAATGAAGCTTTCTTTGACAGAACGCCGAGATTACCGACGATCTGATCACCGACAAGTATATTCAGCCATGCAACATTATCAGCCCAGAAAGGCTTTTCTGCCTTTTTGAAAGTAAATGATTCCATGTGAGTTATGCGGGGCATGTACTCAACTATTCCCTTTACCTTCCTGAAAAGCATGAATACATCAGATGTGCTTACCATTGAACCTGCAATATATCTTTCAGTAAGGGGAAGCTTTTCGGTAGGATCATAATCTGAAGTATAATCTGTATCTTTTACGATCTGTGCTTCTTCAAATATTGCAAACTCATTATAATATCTTTCGTTCTTGGCTACTGTTGCACATATATTAGGCAGTAATGATGACCTGATATATTTTTCATTAGGTGCGGGCGGTGTGGACAATTTAAGTATTCCGTCAGTTGTCGGAAGAATTGCCTCTACATATGTATCATTCATCCACGGATAAGTAAATATCTCCTGCATACCGCATCTGAATGCAAGATATTCTTTTATGCGGCGTACAAGATCAATATCTATCTGATTTATAGCACCTGTGAAAGATGTGGTTATCGGTGTAGCCTCAAACTTTTCATAGCCGTACAGTCTTGCGATTTCTTCCATGATATCATCTTTTATCGAAATATCGCCTGTTGATCTCCATGAGGGAACTACAACGTGCATTTTACCGTCATTGAATGTTACCTTGAAACCGAGCTGTGAAAGCTTTGTGTTTATTACACTTTCATCAATATGCTGTCCGAGTCTTCTGTCAAGCCAGTCAACATCAACATCTATCTCACAGCATTCCTGCTTCTTCGGATATACATCTGAATAAGCACATACTGCCATTTCAGGATATATTTCCTTAAAGAAAGACATAGCCATAGACAAAGCAAGGTCACATCTTTCTGCATCTATAGCCTTTTCATATCGTGCAGACGCTTCTGTTCTGTTCTCATATCTGAGTGCTGTCTGACGTACACCCTTTGAATCAAAGTTTGCGACCTCAAGTATAACACGCTTTGTATCGGGGAGTATTGAATCCTTGCTTCCTCCCATTACGCCTGCAAGTGCTACCGCACCTTCACTGTCGGCAATTACAAGATCCTCACTGCTGAGTTCAAGCTCTCTGTCATTGAGCAGTAAAAGATGCTCTTTCGGCTCGGCACGGCGTACAATTATACGGTCAGATATATTATCAGAATCAAAAGCATGAGTCGGCTGACCTGTTGCCAGCATTACATAGTTTGTTATATCGACCAGTGCATTTATCGGACGCATTCCTACACGCCAGATACGGCTCTGCATCTTGAAAGGTGACGGCTTAACGGATACATTATCCATTTTAACGCCTATATAACGTGGACATCTTACAGTATCCTGAATCTCAACAGGGAATTCCTCAACGCCTTCGATAGAAACAGGCTCTATATCCTTGAGTTTAAAGTCATACAAAGCGGCTATTTCACGAGCCATGCCGTAATGTCCCCAGAGATCTGGACGGTTAGTCATGGACTTATTGTCTATTTCAAGAATATAGTCATTAAGATCAAGTGCATCTGCAAGCGGAGTGCCGGGGAGAATATCAAAATCAGAAAGATCAACAATATGAGTTTCTTCTTTTGCAGGGAAAAGATCGGACAAGCCTATCTCCGAAGCACCGCATATCATGCCGATACTCTTTACTCCACGAACCTTAGAAACCTTTATCTCTACCTTATCGCCCTCACCGTGCCAGCGTACCATTGCGCCGGGGCAGGCAACAGCAACATTCATTCCTGCCTGAACGTTTGTTCCTCCGCATACGATATCAACGGTCTCGGAATCACTTATTACAGTTCTGCAAATTTTCAGTCTGTCAGCATTGGGATGGGGGAGTACCTCCTCTATCTTACCGACAATTATCTTGTCAAACTGTTTTCTTAAATCTGCTATTCCTTCTACCTCGACAGTTGACATTGTAAGATCGTAAAACAGCTTATTAACATCAAAATCAGCAGGTATATCTACATAATCCTTTATCCAGTCAAATGATATTTTCAAAAGTAACCCTCCTTAACAGAATTGATTAAGAAATCTGAGGTCAGCGCTATGGAAAAGTCTTACATCGTTAACGCCGTATCTCATCATTACCAGTCTGTCAAGACCGATATTTACATAAAATCCTGTATATTCGTCAGGATCAAGACCGGCAGATCTGAGAACATTCGGGTGAGGTGTTCCGCCGGGCATAACCTCTATCCAGCCGACATGCTTACATACACTGCAGCCCTTGCCGCCGCATACAAGACAACCCATGTCAATTTCAAATCCGGGTTCAACAAACGGGAAGAATCCGACTCTCATGCGTACAGGCACATCACGTCCGAATACTTTTGAAAGTATGCTCTTTATCATTACCTTACCTGATGTAAAGGTAAAATCACGGTCAACTATAAGTGCTTCATACTGAAAGAATGCTCTTTCATGTCTTGCATCTGTAGTTTCGTTTCTGTAAACTCTGCCGGGATATACAAATCTGTAAGGGGGCTTATGTGTCTGCATATAGCGTACACTTCCGCCTGTAAGGTGAGGACGCAGGCAGAGCTTGTCGCAAGCTTTACCCTGATCGTGTCCTTCAAGCCAGTATGTATCCATACTTTCTCTTGCCGGATGGTCGGGAGAGAAATTCAGCTTATCAAAAGCATAAAGCTCACTTGTGATATCATCCTCCTGAAAGATTTCAAATCCCATAGATCTGAAAGCGTCATTGAGGTCATAGCACATCTGAGTTATAGGATGAAGTCCTCCGTGACAGGGAACAATACCCGGAGCAGTATAGTCAAAGTCAGAAGATATCTCACCGGCTTTAAGTTTAAGCTCCTGATTTTTTTCTTCTATCAGCTTTGAAAGATTCTGTTTAGCCATATTTATAGCTTTTCCAACGGCAGGTCTTTCTTCAGCGCTGATATTTGGCAATTCCTTCAGCAATCCTGTCAGACTGCCGCTTTTTCCGAGCAAAGCGGCTTTTATATTCTGAAGCTGCTGTTCCGTTTTGGCATCGGCAATCTGTTTTTGTCCTTCTTCAAATACTTCTCTTATCTTTTTATCCATGAACGCTCCTCCTAAAATATAATGGTCATCTTCGGATACGATAAAATGAAAAAAACGGGAACATTCATAATAACTCAAAGATATTATGACAGTTCCCGCAAAATAGTAAATTTCTTCAACCAACCAAAATGAATTTACTGTCAGTTTGCGCAATTAATTGTAGCACAACAGCATTTATTTGTCAAGACAGTATGAAAAATCAGTTATCTCACGGATACTTGAATTGTACATTGCACATTGCACATTGTACATTATTCTATTATTGTCTGTGATTCGATAGGACTTTCAGCAAAGAACTGTTCTCCCGACTGACTGTCATCATCATCATTGTCATTGTAGCTTTCTTCCTCGTGAGGTGCTCTTGAAATGGTTGCGACCTTGCTGCTGCCGTCCATCTTCATTAATTTTACGCCCCTGCTTACACGTGAGTTTATGCTTATTGTTGACGCATTTATTCTTATAATAACTCCGTTGTCGGATATAATGATTATATCGTCATCAAGATCAACTGCTTTTATTGCTGCAACCTTTCCATACTTTGATATAGGATAGTTATGCAGACCTTTACCGCCTCTTGACTGTATCCTGTAATCACTCTGCTTTGAAAGTCTGCCGTAACCGTTTTCGGAAACAGTGAGTACATATGAGCCTTCCCTGAGTATCGACATACCGATAACACAGTCGCCTTCCTTGAGTCTGATAGCTTTTACACCCCTTGAAGTTCTTCCCGTAGGACGTATCTGTGTTTCATTCAGACGGAGAGCCATACCGTTCTGAGTTGCGATAAGAAGCTGTGCATTTCCGTCGGTAAGACGTACCCATACAAGCTCATCATTTTCATCAAGGGAAATAGCATTAAGTCCTCCCTTTCTGTTCGTATGGAATTCACTCGTTGCTATCCTCTTTATGATACCGTTCTTGGTTATCATTACGAGGTACATTCCCTCATCGCCTTCTTCGGGCATTCTTATCATTGACGTTATCTTTTCATTAGCCGAAAGGGGAAGGAGATTGTTTATATTCATACCCTTTGAAGTTCTTGAACCTTCGGGTATCATGTAGCACTTCATCTTGTAAACACGTCCGAGATTCGAGAAGAACAATACATAGTCATGAGTACCGCTTACGAACATATCCGTTGCAAAATCCTCCGAACGTCTGTTCATACCCGAAATACCTCTGCCGCCCCTGCGCTGTGTGCGGTAGTTATCGACCTTCTGACGCTTTACATAGCCCAGATTTGTCATTGTTATAACACAGTCGTCATACGGAATAAGATCCTCGATATCGACCTCACCGCTGACGGACTCTATCTGTGTTCTTCTTTCATCACTGAACTTACTGCGTATAGCATTAAGCTCGGTTTTTATTATACCTAAAAGCCTTTCGCCGTTGCTGAGAATATCCTTGAAATCTGCGATCTTATTGATAAGGGCTGTAAGCTCTTCTTCGATCTTTTCTCTTTCAAGACCTGAAAGCTGTCCGAGACGCATTGAAACTATAGCCTGTGTCTGTGCATCGTCAAGACCGAAACGCTCTGAAAGTGCATGTCTTGCAGTCGGCTGATCCTTTGATGAACGGATTATTCTTATTACCTCGTCGATAAAGTCGATGGCTATTTTCAGACCTTCGAGTATATGCGCACGTTCCTCAGCTTTTCTGAGGTCGAATATAGTTCTTCTTGTGATAACATCTACCTGAAAATCAATGTAATTACGGAGTATATCTTTAAGAGTGAGTATCTTCGGCTCGCCGTTCACGATAGCAAGCATGATTATACCGTAGGTTATCTGCATCTGGGAATTTCTGTAAAGGCTGTTCAGGACGACATTCGGAGATGCTTCTCTTTTAAGGGATATTTCTATGTGCATACCGTTTCTGTCTGAATGGTCGTCAATATTTGAAATTCCCTCTATACGCTTATCCTTTACCATATCGGCAATAGCTTCAACAAGTCTTGCCTTGTTTACCTGATACGGAAGCTCTGTAACGATTATTTTTGACTTTCCGTTCTTATCATCAGCTATTTCAGCCTTTGCCCTTACGGTTATTTTTCCTCTGCCCGTACCGTAAGCCGCCTTGATGCCGCTTTGTCCCATGATTATTCCTGCCGTCGGGAAATCAGGGCCTTTTATGTACTTCATTATATCATCAAGAGATGCATCGGGATTATCTATGACATAATTTACGGCATCTATTACCTCACCTAAATTATGAGGAGGTATATTTGTAGCCATACCTACAGCAATACCTGTCGAACCGTTTACAAGGAGATTCGGGAAACGTGACGGCAGTACAGAAGGCTCTTTTCGGCTGTCATCATAGTTGGGTATAAAATCGACAGTTTCCTTGTCTATATCTGTGAGCATTTCAACGCTTATCTTGCTCATTTTTGATTCGGTATAACGATAAGCAGCAGGCGGATCACCGTCAACAGAACCGAAATTTCCGTGACCGTCAACAAGTGTATATCTCATAGAGAAATCCTGTGCAAGACGTACAAGCGCATCATATACCGAGCTGTCGCCGTGAGGATGATAACGTCCCAGAACGTTACCGACAGTTGTAGCGCATTTTTTATAGGGTTTATCGGGTGTAAGGTTATCCTCATACTGTGAATACAATATTCTTCTGTGAACAGGCTTTAGTCCGTCACGCACATCAGGCAATGCTCGTGAAACGATAACCGACATTGAATAGTCGAGGAAAGATTTTTTCATTTCCCTTTCTATATCGACATCTATTATCTTTGAGGACTGTACAATTTGTTCATTTTCCAATTAACTGCACCTCTTTCAAAGTCAGAATTATTTCTCTGCTGTAAGCTTCAGTTTTTCATAAAACTCAGGCATGACCTTTTTTATACTTACAGGTCTGAAAGTCTTTGAATCGACAAAGCCGTGAGTAGTCGTACCCTCCGACATTATACGTCCGTCAAGTATCACTTTATAGCCGAAAGTTATCTTTGCAAAGCTGAGTTTTTCTATATTTACTCTTATAGTCACATTATCCTCATAGTGTACGGGATATATATATTTACAAGTAAGCTCTGAAAGCGGAAGCATAACACCGTCTTTTTCAAGCTGGGTATAAGTAATTCCTGATGTTTTTATAAACTCTGTTCTTGCGACCTCGAACCATACGGGATATACAGAATGATGTACTATACCCATCTGATCGGTCTCGGCATATCTTGCCGTTATATTTACTTCGTGATCCATAAGCTCACCCTTTCGCATGATTATTCTTCGGGAATAGTTCCCGAAAAAAGTATTGCCTTTATTTCGTTGTATAATTCAGGTTCAATTATTCTTTCAGGTATGGCAAAGCTTTGTCCCTTGGGAGTATATATCATAAAAATATTATCAAATTCAGCTATTTCGGAAGTACCGTCAAGCTCTATACTCCATGCACCGTCATTCCGTCCTATATCGAGATGATCGGGATATATCTCTACCTCTATTATTTTACCGTCTGCCATCATTTTTGCCATACTTTTTATATGTAAATGGGGTACTATCCAGATAACTGCTATCATAACCAGACAAAGTACTCCGAAAAACAGATTATAGCTGTTATATTCAGACTTTGTAAAAAAATACGCAAAGAAGAAAACAACTGAAGCTACCGCAAAGATAATACTTTGTGCTATAGCCCTTGCGCCCTTGGTTTTATAAAGTCTGCTGTGGTACAGGCACTTATACATTTCATCACTGCTGAGCGAATATGAAAGCTTTATACCCGTTTCGGGTATTTCATATTCTTCTGCATCATCATCCGAAACAAGTTCAGCTTCCGAGCCGTCCCATTCCGGATTCTCGTCATTTTTTTCTTCATTATCCATATTTTTAAGCTGTTCGGAAATTTCCTCTCTCATATGTTTATCACTACTATCGCTTGTCACAACATCATCCCTTTAATATTGGTGGTTCCGCACCCGCCATTTTTGCAGGTGCAATCACATCATTAACTTACTGAAATTAAATATAATTCCACTTTCCACTTTCCAAATTCCACATTCTTATCAGACATCAAGGTTCTGAACGTATTTTGCATTCTTCTCTATAAATTCACGGCGTGGCTCGACCTTGTCGCCCATGAGGATAGTGAATACTTCATCTGCTGCCGCTGCATCCTCCATATCTACCCTGAGCATTATTCTTGTTGCCGGATCCATTGTTGTTTCCCAGAGCTGTTCCGCATCCATCTCGCCAAGACCTTTATAACGCTGTATTTCATACTTTCCGCCAAGCTCACTCATTATCTGGTCACGTTCTGCATCGGAATATGCATAGTGGTGTTCTTTGCCTTTGGTGATACGGTAAAGCGGCGGCTGTGCTATATAGATATGTCCCTGCTCAATGAGCGGGCGCATAAATCTGAAGAAGAATGTCAGCATAAGTGTTCTTATGTGCGAACCGTCAACATCGGCATCCGCCATTATTATTATTTTTCCGTAACGGAGCTTTGAAAGGTCGATTTCATCGCCGATACCGCAGCCGAGTGCGGTTATTACAGGCATAAGCTTGTCATTTCCGTAAACCCTGTCAAGTCTTGCCTTTTCAACGTTGAGCATCTTGCCCCAGAGCGGAAGTATAGCCTGAAAACGTCTGTCACGGCCTCCCTTTGCCGAGCCTCCTGCCGAGTCACCCTCAACTATGTATATCTCGGTTTCCTCTACATTTCTTGACTGGCAGTCTGCAAGCTTTCCGGGAAGTCCTGCACCCTCCATAGCTGTCTTTCTTCTTGCAAGATCTCTTGCCTTTCTTGCGGCATCCCTTGCCCTTGCAGCCATAAGTGCTTTTTCAAATATTGCCTTTGCAGTCGCCGGATTTTCTTCAAGATACTGCTCAAGCTTTTCGCTTATGAGCTTATCAACAAGTGTTCTTATCTCGGTATTGCCGAGCTTTGCTTTTGTCTGGCTCTCGAACTGTGCGTCCTTTACCTTGACGCTTATTATTGCGGTAAGACCTTCCCTGACATCCTCACCGCTGAGATTTTTCTCATTTTCCTTGATTATATTGAATTTCCTTGCATACTCGTTCATTACTCTTGTAAGTGCTCTTTTGAAGCCTTCTTCATGAGTACCTCCGTCATTTGTATGAATGTTGTTTGCAAAGGAAAGGATAAGCTCGTTATAGCTTTCGTTGTACTGCATAGCTATTTCGGCAGATGCAGTATCCTCTTCATTTTTTGCACTGAAATACATTATATCGGGATGTATAACATCAAGCGCCCTTTTATTGTGTATATATTCAACAAAGCTCGATACTCCGCCCTCATAGCAGAAATCGTCACTTATGATATTTTCGGGATCTCTCTCGTCAAAAAGCTCGATGTGTACGCCTGCATTAAGGAATGCCTGCTCACGAAGTCTTACAGAGAGTGTTTCATAATCATAGACATCTGTTTCAGTGAATATTTCGGGATCGGCTTTGAAGGTAACTGTTGTACCCTTTTGTGTGCCCTCGCCTGTCTTTATAAGCTCGGTAGCCTGATTTCCTCTTTCAAAACGCTGGCGGTATATATCCTTTCCGTCACAGACCTCAACTTCCGTCCATTCCGAAAGGGCATTTACAACAGATGCACCGACACCGTGAAGTCCTCCTGCGACCTTGTATCCGCCGCCGCCGAACTTTCCTCCTGCATGAAGAACGGTGAAAACTACTGTTACGGCAGGTATGCCAAGTTTCGGCTGTATGCCTACAGGTATTCCACGTCCGTTATCCGTTACTTTGATTATCTCTCCCGGAAGGATATGCACCTCTATTTTTGTACAAAAGCCTGCAAGTGCCTCGTCTATTGAGTTGTCAACTATCTCATATACAAGATGATGAAGTCCTCTCGGGCCTGTTGAACCGATATACATTCCCGGACGCTTTCTTACAGCCTCCAGTCCTTCAAGTACCTGTATTTCGTCAGCACCGTATTTTTGCGTTGCCTGAGAAATGTCATTGGAATCCATTTTTATGACCTCCTGTGCGGTATTTGTTGCTTTGTGCTTTCGTAAATCATATTACTTTTTTTCAGATTTTTTTCTTTTTTGACGTTTTTCTGAACCTTATCAGAAACGGTGACAGAACATATGCGATTAGTATTGATACTGCGTCTGCAAGAGCAAGTATCATAAATGAACCTGTGCTTATATTTTCGGAATTTTTCAGGATAAGAACATTCATCATTATCAGTACTATGCTTATTATGGGTACGGGAATATATTTAAGTATCCTGTTCACCTCAAAGCTTTTATGGCAGTGATAACATTCATGTGTTTTTCCTTTGAGCATTATTATATCCTTGTATCTGTAAACCGTATGACAGTACGGGCATACATGAAGCTCAGACATATTATGATTATCCCCTTATTATTTAATTATTGTCATAGTCGTCTGTAGGTATTGATTCATCGGGTATGCTTTCGGATGTATCCGCATAACCGGTATCCGAGCTGCTCTGAATTTCTTCGGGAACTTCGGGTATATCCTCCAATTTTTCAAAATGACCTGTATGAGAATTATTTTTAGCCATCATGAATTTTGCGGAAAAATCGTCCTCTACCGAAAGTTTTACGGGCTTTGATTTTATATGAGACTGTGTGCTCTGATATGCGGTATCTGACGGACGGGGAGAGGTATTGTTTTCTATAAGCTTCTGGACTGCCGACCTGTCCTTGCACGGTGCAAGACGTACAAGAAACGGAACTATGATATAGAACAGCAGAAACGGTGCGAGTACAAGCAGCATACCTGTGATTTTTCCGTGATTTCCCGCCATTGTGTATATTACAACGATAAGAAGTGCAATTATGCAGATTCCGCTTGCTATACCGTAAGCTGCCCTGCTTATAACGACATCGGATATACATCTGCATGACCGGCAGCAGTATTCACCTTTGTTTTTAAGAAAAGCCGCTGTCGGATACGATATTCTTTTATGGCAGTAAGGACATCTTGAAAGTCTGAATAATCCTGGCATTTTTATCTTTCCTTTCTCTCATTCTGCCGCTGTGCTTATCTGTGAAGCTCTTTTTATCAGCGTCACGGGTGAAAGCTGGCAGATATATATTTTACAGCCGTCATTCTCACGGCACACCACAAACGATTTCGGAAGCTCCAGAGATACGTTTACGACCATACCGTTTTTTTCGGCATTGGATAAGAACTCTCTTGTTTTGTATGATATAGTGGAGGCATCAAGATCAAATATACCTATGATATCATCTTTTCGTACTATTGTGTTATTTCCTAAATGAAGGTACAATTTCTTCAGCCCTCCGGTTTTATTTTACCATTTTTTATAAGAAATTTGTTCTCGCATTTGATGTCGTCCTCACAGCAGGTTATGAATACCTGAAAACCGCTGAGCTTGTTGAGAAGATAGTTTTTTCTTGATCTGTCAAGCTCGCTCAGAACGTCATCAAGGAGAATAACAGGTGTTTCGCCTGTTTTTTCTTTGAGTACCTCGGCTTCTGCAAGCTTCATTGACAATACGGCACTTCTTTGCTGTCCCTGTGAACCGAAATTTCTTGCTTCACGTCCGTCTATTTTTATGCTTATATCGTCACGGTGAGTGCCTACGGTAGTAAAGCCGCAGTTTATATCGTCATTTTGTTTTTGGCAGAGCTTTGTGAATATGATTTTTTTGAGCTCCTCACGAGCCATGTCACTTTTTGCATTAAAGCTGGGTTTATAGCTTATGTCAAGCTTTTCCCTGCCGTTTGATATTCCCTCATAGAATTTTACTGCTTTTTCTTTCAGTGATTCAATATACCTGAAACGTTCAAAAGCTATTGCCGAACCTTCGTGTGCGAGTCTTTCGTTCCATATTTCGAGAGTATCTTCAAGCTCCCTGTGTTTTGGGATATCTTTTAGCAGCGCATTTCTTTCAGTCAGTACTCTTTTGTATTTTGCAAGTATCGCTGCATACAAAGGTTTCGCCTGACATATTGCCGCATCTGTGAAGCTGCGCCTTTCGTCCGGACCGTTTTTTACTAAAGTGAGGTGGTTCGGGGAAAATATCACGGAACAGAAACTGCCGATTATCTGTGATATATAACTGACAGGAACGTCGTTCAGAACGGCAGTTCTTTTTCCGTTTTGTATTGTGAGTTTTATGCTCTGTTCTCTTTCACGGGAATAGAATTTTATTTCCGCATTTGCGGATTTTGTTCCGAATGCGACAAGCTCATTGTCTTTTGCACCTCTGAAAGAACGTCCGCCTGTGAAAAGCCACAGACATTCTATAAGATTAGTCTTACCCTGAGCATTGTCACCGTATATTACATTTATTCTTTCAGATGGGAATATTTCGGTTTTTTTAAGGTTTCTGTAATTTTCTATGCTGATACTTCTGATATACAATTCAGCACACCTCAAATATTGAGCCGTTGAAACCTGCCTGATCGCCTTTTCTCATTTTTTTGCCTCTCATTGTGCAGACTTCGCCGTTTACGGTTACTTCACCGTTTTGGATGGCTATTTTTGCCTGACCGCCTGTTTCAAATTCTCCTGTGAGCTTGAGAAGGTCGCCAAGCTTTATATATTCTTCTCCTTCACGGAGATTTATTTTTTCATTTTTCATCTTTCGTTTTTCAACCTCACGGGAAGTACTAAGAATATGAAGCTGTCACCCTCACTCGGAAGTAAGACTATAGGACTGAGAGGGCCGTTCATCTGTATTCTTACCTCGTCTGTTTCACAGAATTTGAGAGCGTCAAGCATGTATTTGTTGTCAAAGCCTATCTCAATATCTTCGCCTTCTGATTCAACTTCAAATTCATCATTTGCCTGACCTATTGCAGTATTACAGGAGGTTTTTATCATACCGTCTTCTATTCGGCATCTTACAGGGCTTTTCATTCTGTCATTAAGAAGGAGTGACATTCTGTCTATTGTGTCGATAAACTTTCTTGTGTTTACTTTTATTGCTGTTGAATGAACTGCAGGTATTGCAGCCTTGTAGTTCATGAATTCGCCTTCTATAAGGCGGGTTATTATGTCATATTTTTCTGTCTGGAATATGATATGTCTGTCGCCTACGGTTATCTTTACTTCTTTGGGGTCTTCGTTTATAAGCTTTTCAGCTTCGGAGAGTGTTTTTCCGGGTACGATAAAGGTCTTTTCTCCGTTATATTCGATATCCTCTTTTCTTATGGCGAGTCTGTAGCCGTCAACTGATATCATTTTGATAGTGTTGTTGGCTATTTCAAACAGCGAGCCTTTGTGTGCAGGTTTTATGTCCTTGTCGGATACTGCATAGATGGTCTGTTTTATCATACTCTGAAGTGTTTCTCCGTTTATGGTGAAGGATTCACTTTCGGTTATTGTGGGAAGTTCGGGATATTCGTTGCTGTCTATGCCTATTATCTTATAGTCTGCTTTACCGCAGTTTATATAGACTATGAGCTTTTCAGAGTTTTCTATGGTTATTCTGTCTTCGGGCATTCTTTTTATTATGTCTGAAAGAAGTCTTGCGTTTATGACGATAGAACCTTCTCTTATTATTTCGGCATCTATTGATGTGGTTATGCCTATTTCCAGATCATAGCCGCAGAGAGTAATTTTTCCGTTTTCTGCTTTTATAAGAATACCTTCAAGTGCAGGATAATTTGTTTTTGGAGATACTGCTCTTTGAACATTTCCCACAGCTTCGTTGAGTTTTTGCCTGTTGCATATGAATTTCATTATATCAGTCCTTTGTTGCGAAAAACTATAAATAAATATATATATATTTTTAGTAATAGTAATAGGGGCTGTTGATTTGTTGAAAGTGGGCTTTTCTCCTTTTGTCATCAGTTTTTCAACCAATATTCAACTGTTGAAACACGTTTGAGAAAATGTTTGGAAATTTTGGCATATTTAAAACTCTCAACATTTTGGTTGAAACATGTTGGTGGAAAGTTGAAAACTTGTTGAAAATATTGAAATGTTGAAAACTATCAAATCAACAGCTTTTGTTGATAAGTTGAATCTTAACTAACCGGATGTTGAAAATATTATCTGTCCCTGATGTTCTTGATTATTTCGTTTACGGTAATTTTCAGTCCGGGATCTTTAGCCATATTTTTCTCTATCTGGCTTATTGCATATACTATTGTTGAATGGTCACGTCCGCCGAATTCCTCGCCTATGGTTTTCATAGAGAGGTTTGTTATTTCCCTTACGGCATATATTGCTATCTGACGGGCGTTTGAGATATTGGCGCTTCTCTTGGATGAACGTATTTCATCACTTGTAACGCCGTATGTATGCGCTACCTCGTCGATTATCTTTTCTACAGTCAGCGGAGGCGGCTGGTCGTTATTGAGTATGTCTGAGATGGTTTTCTGAGCCACGTTTATAGTTATCTTTTCGCCGTAGAGCTGATTCTTTGCTTTCAGCTTCTTCACAACGCCTTCCAACTGTCTTATATTTGTTTTCAGGCGTGTTGCTATGTACTCTATGACATCATCGGAGAGATTGAGGTCAAGAAGCTCGGCTTTTCTCTTTATTATGGCTATTCTCGTTTCAAAATCAGGCGGCTGTATATCGGCTATAAGTCCCCATTCAAAACGGCTGCGGAGTCTTTCCTCAAGTGTTTTTATATCTCTCGGCGGACGGTCAGATGTAAGTACTATCTGGCGGTTTGCTTCATAGAGAGTATTGAATGTGTGGAAGAATTCCTCCTGAGTTGACTCCTTTCCTCCTATGAACTGTATATCGTCCACAAGAAGAACGTCTGATTTTCTGTACTTCTGACGGAATTCACTTGTTGTATTCAGTCTTATAGCCTCGATCATCTCATTTGTAAAATCGTCGCCCTTGACATATACTATTATCTTTTCGGGCGAATTTTTGATTATCTCATTTTTTATAGCATAGAGAAGATGAGTTTTTCCAAGACCTGAATTACCGTATATGAACAGCGGGTTATAGGATTTTCCGGGATTTGCCGCAACGGAAAGTGATGCTGCGTGTGCAAATTTATTTGAAGATCCGACTATGAATGTATCGAAAGTAAATTCGTAGTCCTCGTCTATTATACTTTCGTTTATTTCCTGCTCCATTGAGTTTATTTCTTCGGGAACTGTAAAGCATATTTTTATGCCTTCACCGAAAACGCTTGCAAAAGCGTCATTCAAAAGCTTCATATATCCTCTTACGAGTGTCTGTCTGTGAAAATCCCCCGGAACCATGAGGGTAGCTTTGCCTTCCGCAAAGTCAAGGCTTACGGGTTCGATCTTGCTTATCCATGTTGTATATGCAACATCGGTAATGCGTTCTTTGCAGTAATCACAGATTATTTTCCATGCTTCGTTGAAAGAATCCATAAATATTTTTTCCTCCCATATTTTTTTCAGCGTTTTCTATATATACACCTATACATCTTTAAGTATAACACAAACTCTTTGATTTTTCAAATAGTTTTTAACATTAAATAAACACAGATGTTTAAAAAATCGGCGTGTAATTTTTACAATTATTTAAAATTTGGGGTATTGAAATTTTTATGCTGATATAATAGGATATGTTTATAACCAAAAATGTTAAAGGAGTGTTAAAAGATGGATGAAAAAAATAAAAAAATTCTGCGGATAGTTATTATAACTGCAATATGTATTGTTGCAGTTTCCGCAATAATTGTCGGTATTGTTTTGGCGTTGAACAGCGGAAAAAAGACAAATGAAACATCTGCTGTCAACAAAACGGCTGCAAGTCAGACAGAGCTGAGTAAAACGGAAAGCAGCCAGTCCGAGCCAAGCAAAACGGAGAGCAGCCAGTCAGAGCCGAGCAAAGCTGAGAGCAGTCAGTCCGAACCAAGCAAATCTGAGCCGAGCCAGCCTGAACCAAGCAAAACTGAACCAAGCCAGCCTGAGCCTTCATCAAAAAGCTATAGTGAAGTTGTTATAAACGATCAGATTTACTATCAGAGATTAAACGGTAATACATGGTCGGGTGATTATCAGAGTAACGAATTCGATATGTATCAGGATAATTACGTTGAGAAATTTGAAGTTGTTTCTTATGAAGATTATCTCAGGATTATAGAAGAGGTAAACAACAGCATAGAGGATGATAAAGAGCATGTTACTGCTTCATACAATGACGAAACTTCAAACTACATAATAATGGCAGATGCGAGCAATCACAGCTGGTGTAAATTTGATTTGATAGATGTTGTTGAGGCAGAGATTCAGATAATAGTTTACGGTTATGAATCAACTTACGGTGTTATGGCTTCGGGAAGCGGATATTTCGTAGCTGTACCTACAAAAATGCCTGTAGGAACAGAGCTTTCTTTCAGACAGTGCTATTCAAAAGAGGAAATACAAAATATCAGAAAGTATGGTACAACATATGATCCGAACAATATTGTTGTCGATAAGCCTGTAATTTACCTTTATCCCACAGAGGAAACAAAAATTTCCGTCAAACTCCTCAAGGATAAGAATATAACCTGCTCATATCCCAAATATAAAGAGGGTTGGGAAATTATTGCAAAGCCGGACGGCACACTTACCGATACCGGAACAGGCAGGGAGCTGTATTCATTGTACTATGAAGCACGTAATTCTGTTGATTTCAGCAATATAAAAGACGGTTTTGTTGTAAAAGGCGAGGATTCTGCCGCTTTCCTTGAAGAAAAGCTTGCTGTTTTAGGTCTTACCGAAAGAGAAGCCGAGGAATTCATAATCTACTGGCTGCCAAGACTTGAAGCAAATGAATACAACCTCATAAGATTTGCAACAGAGAAAGAAATAAACGAAAATATGCCTCTTGATATTGATCCGTCACCGGATTCAATGATAAGGGTTATAATGGTATTCAAAGCACTTGACGAACCTGTCAATATCCCCGAACAAAAACTCTCCACTCCCGAAAGAACAGGCTTTACCCTTGTTGAATGGGGAGGTACGGAAATAAAGTGAACAGCCTCCCTCACAGAGGGAGCCTTTTGCGGGTACGGTGAGCTGCCGTGCCCGTATGTTTTTTGCAAAAAAATAAAGTTTTATTCATTTTTTAGTTGACAGACGGCTATGTTTTGGTTTATAATTCTACAGTGCAAGGTTATATCTTGAATACATTTTCAGGTACTTATGTGTCTGGCTGAAAGGAGGATTTTCTATGCTGAGAACATATCAGCCTAAGAAGCTCCACAGAAAAAAGGAGCATGGCTTCAGAAAGAGAATGTCAACCGCTAACGGAAGAAAGGTTCTTTCCCGCAGAAGAGCTAAGGGCAGAAAAAGACTTTCTTACTGATTTCTTTGACTGACTGCTGATGCAGGAAAGCTTGACGGTCTTTAAAATTTTTTTTGGTAGATGATTGTTGTGGGTGAGATTGTCACTTTAAAGGAAAATAAGGATTTCAGACGTATCTATGCAAAAGGACGCTCTTACCCTTCAGCAGTTCTCGTTTCTTATGTTATTAAAAACCGCTGCGGTTGTGTAAGAATTGGCATCACAACAGGTAAAAAGATAGGCAAGGCCGTTTTGCGAAACAGATCACGCAGGATAATCAGAGAAGCATACAGGGAGCTTTCCGATTCTGTAAAACCCGGATATGATCTTGTCTTTGTTGCAAGAGGTAAAACCCCTTATGTGAAAAGCTATGATATTCTGCGATCTATGAAAAAAGAGCTGAAAGATGCGGGTGTTTTAAAATGAAGCGCCCGCTTATTTGGCTTATAAGGTTTTATCAGAAATATATCTCTTCTCGTACACCTCCGTCCTGTAAATATTATCCCGTCTGTTCTGTCTATGGGATACAGGCTATTACACGTTTCGGTGCTTTCAGGGGTACTGTTATGACTGTCTGGCGCATACTGCGCTGTAACCCTTTTTCAAAGGGCGGATATGATCCCGTTCCTGAAAAAAAGCCTAAAAGGATAGAATACAAAGATATTAAAAAATGATGCCGTGTATGGTATCTGCTATCAGGGTGAATATTATTCTTTTTGCATATTTATGCAAAAAATTCATTATATATGCGTTATGCGAAAATTTAATAATTGTTACTTTTCGGAAGGGAATGGTTTTTAGTACATGATGGATCTTTTTAATCTTATAGGAAGTCTTTTCGGATATATACTCTGGGCGGCTTTCTATGTGGTCAAAAATTTCGGTATAGCAATTATCATCTTCACTCTTATTGTAAAGCTGATACTGCTTCCGTTTTCGATCAAGCAGCAGCGTTCTATGGCATCAAATGCCAGATTTCAGAAAAAACAGCGTGAAATAATGGAAAGGTACAAAAATGACCGTATGAGAGCTCAGCAGGAGGTCTCAAAGCTCATGGCTAAGGAAAATGTAAGTCCTACTGCGGGCTGTCTTCCTATGATAGCACCTATGCTTGTTATGCTCGGTGTGTACTACTCCGTTATCAATCCTCTTACAAATACTCTTCATATCGCCTCTCAGAAGGTCGTTACAGTTCTTTCGAGCCTTTCCGCTATCCCCGGAATGGGTACTACTATGAACAGCAACTATGGTCAGATATATGTTGTAAAGTATTTCAGTGCTTTGCAGAATTATCTTGTTGACGGCAACGGCGATCTTCTTTTTACACCTAATGAAACTGAAAAAATAAATGAATTTGCAAATGGCTTTAATTTTCTCGGCTGGGATCTTCTTGCATCTCCGAATACAAGTTCATTTATGTCATTTATGTGGCTTATCCCCGTACTTTGTTTTGTTACATCAGTACTCAGCATGATAGTTATTCAGAAAATGAACGGTACTCCGATGAAGGGCTGTATGTTTGTATTCATTTTCCTTATGCCGCTTTTCTCGGCATGGATCGCATTCAATGTTCCGGGCGCTGTCGGTTTCTACTGGATAGCATCTACCGTTCTCGGATTTATACAGTCGTTCCTGCTCAATAAGTTCTATAATGCAAGTATTATCGAAGCTCGTGACGAGGCTCACAGAGTCGTTCTGAGAAGACAGCAGGAAGCAGAAGTCGAGTTTATAGATGTACAGGGTTATGTTGCGCCTTCAGAGATAGTAAGGGCTAAGAACGAGGAAAAAGAAAAAGCTGCAAACTATGCAAAAAAGAAAAATTCAAAATCAAAGAAACGAAGATAACTGGTAAACAGGGGGAAAAAATCAGATGTTGCGTGAAATTATCGTAAGTGCCGATACAATCGAGGAGGCACAAAGAAAGGCGAGTACAGAGCTTAACAGAGAGATAGACAAGATAAGCTTTGATGTACTCCAGCAGCCCGAAAAGAAAAAATTCGGTCTTTTCGGCGGAAGTCCTGCTAAAGTAAGGGCATATTTTGAGATAACACCGCTTGAAAGTGCTGTTGCATATCTTACAGACGTACTTGAAAAAATGGGTGTGACTGATCTTAATATGACAACCGAGGAGATAGAGGGCGGTGCTTCTATCAATATCGAGGGCGAGAACGTAGGATATATAATAGGTCACAGGGGAGAAACCCTTGACTCATTGCAGTATCTTGCAGGTCTTGTTGCAAACCATATAGATCAGGGCTATTACAGAATATCTATAAATATAGGCAATTACCGTGAAAAGAGAGAAAAGACACTTGAGATACTTGGCAGAAAGCTTGCTTTCAAGGCTATCAAGACAGGTACAAAAACATCTCTTGAACCTATGAATCCGTATGAAAGAAGAATTGTCCATACAGCAGTACAGAAAGTAAGAGGCGCATCCTCATGGAGTGAGGGCGAAAATATACAGCGTCATGTTGTAATAGGTCCGGATCCCGATTACAAGCCGGCACATAACAAGGGCGGCTATCGTGGAAACAGGGGCGGTCGTTCAAGCAATTTCAATAAGGACGGTTCATATAACCGCAGACCACGTTCAACAGGTTATCAGCGCAGACAGTATTCCGAGGGCGAAAATCATCCGCAGGACAGTATGTTCAGTACATTTGAGGATGACAGCGCATCCGCAATAGTAAGAAAGAGCATAAATGAGCGTCCCGACACTTCACTTTACGGAAAGATCGAAATAAAAAAGCCTGAAACAGCAGAATAAGAAAATAGCATTATAAAGCCTGTCCGATAATTTACGGACAGGCTTTTTTTGTATATTTATACAATTATAAGTCAAACATTTCAAACATTTCAGTGATATAATTAAACTTTTTGATATTTTCTTCATTTAGAACTTTTGTGTTTTTGTCATTCCGAACGTAGTGAGGAATCTTTAAAGATCCTTCGCTTATGCTCAGGATGACATAACAGAGTTATATTTTGCAAAGTGCTATGCCATTTTTTGTTCGGAAGGAATGTTGCGATAGGGTGACGGGGGGATAGGTGCAGGCTTGATTATTCTGACGGTGTATTCAATATATTGCTCGTTTTCGGATTGATCTGTAAGTGCTGATATGCCTGTCGTGTTTATCGTGTCAAGCGCCTTGTTGAGAGTGTTCTCTATTATTTTCATGTCTTTTATTACAGCTTTGCGGCGAAGCTTCTGGAAGTGCTCTATTTTTATTTGTTCGATGTATTCCTGTATGAATTTCTCGGTCTGTGATACGTTCATTCTTTTTTCGATTATCTCACTCAGTACTATGCGCCTGTCTGTAGGATCGTCAAATATGAGCAAAGCTTTTGCATGTCTTTCGCTCAGATGTGCTTTTATTATGAGTTCACGTTCTTCGGGTGTGAAGTCAAGTATGCTGAGTCTTCCGTCTATCATGGACGGGCGTTTTCCCAATTTTCGTGCAGTTTCCTTTTTTGACATGTGATAATGTGACATTATTTCTGTGATGCCCTGTGCTTCCTCGAAAATGTTTATTTCCGACCTTTGCAGATTTTCAGTCAGGGAGTATATTATCGCCTGACTGTCAGTGCATGAGATAACTATACACGGGACTTTGCTTTTTCCGCACATTGCCGCCGCTCTGAGCCGTCTTTCGCCCGATATAAGCTCATATTCCGCCGAACTTACCTTTCTTACAGTGAGCGGCTGTAATATACCGTTCTGTTTTATGCTTATTGCAAGCTCTTTGAGCAGTTCGGGGTTATATTTTCTTCGTACCTGTGTTTTACATGGTCTTATCCTTACAAGAGGTATATCGACTATTCTTCTGCTTCTTTTGAAATTTATCAGCATGTATGCCGCTCCCTTCGTTTTTATAGTATTCTATCACTTTATGTACGAGGTTTTTGTCAAAAAACAGAAGTGAAAAATAAGGTTTTCAACATTTTGTTATATGTGTGTTGAAAACTTGGAAGAAAAATTATTTTTAACATCCTCTTGAATCAATGTTGAAAAGAAAATAGAAAGAAAATTTTCAACAGTTGAAAAAACCATGCACACCATAGATTAAACTGTGATGTGCATGGTTGAAATTTATATAAGGGGTTCTTTTGATATCTTTACACTGCGGCGGGGATATTTTTTGGGAGTAGGGGAGAGCTTTTTTATTTCTATGATAGTGCGTGTGCTTTCGTCGGGGAGAATAAGTCTTGATGTTTTAGTTTTTCCGCCGCCCAAAATCTTTATTGCATTTTCAGCCTGTGCAAGCTCATTTTCTCCGTCAGGACCTTTCATTGAAATAAAACTTCCGCCCTTTTTAACGTATGGCAGACAGTATTCGCAGAGTGACGGCAGATTTGCAACGGCTCTTGATATTGATATATCGAAGGTTTCACGGTATTCGGGTTTCTGACTGTATTCCTCGGCTCTTGCGTGGATAAGTCCGACTTTTATGTCAAGAGTTCTGCATACTTCGTCAAGGAATATAAGACGTTTATTAAGGCTGTCCAAAAGGTAAAGCTCGATATCGGGACGCATTATTTTAATCGGTATTCCCGGAAAGCCTGCGCCTGTTCCGATATCTATTATACGGGCGTTCTGCTTTATGTTACATGCCTTGATAACGGATATACTGTCTATAAAATGCTTTACGGCTATTTCGCTTTTCTCTGTTATAGCCGTGAGGTTCATTTTTTCATTCCACGATATGAGAAGTTCTGCATATTTTTCAAATGCGGCTTTCTGACTGTCGGTGATATCAATACTGTTTTCAATGCACCATTTTTCAAGTATCTCCGTTATCATTATTTCCCTCCGTTTTGTTTCTGATAGATGCAAGATATATTACAAGTACCGATATATCCGCCGGACTTACGCCCGATATTCTGCTTGCCTGTCCGATGTTCTCAGGACGTACCTTATTAAGCTTTTCTCTTGCTTCAAGTCTTAAACCGTCTATCTTTGAATAGTCCGTATCTCTGGGTAGTTTTTTCTGCTCAAGTCTGCGTACCTGATCTATTATTATTAGCTGACGTTTGATATATCCCTCGTATTTTATTTCGGTTTCCGTCTGTTCGAATATGTTCGGATCAATGTCCGGTCTTGTGGTGTCGATGGGGGAGAGCTTTTCATAATCAAGCTCCGGACGCTTTAAAAGCTCGACAAGTCGTATTCCTGTTGTTACTTCCGAGGTATTGTTTGCACGCAAAATTTCGTTGAGAGTTTCGCTCGGAGATATAACCGTTTTTCTTATGCGCTCAAGCTCGGCTTGCATAAGCTCCTGTTTTTTATTGAATTTTTCCCAGCGTTCATCGGTTATAAGTCCGATTTTTCTTCCTATGGGAGTAAGCCTTGTATCGGCGTTGTCCTGACGGAGTATAAGTCTGTATTCGCTTCGTGAGGTCATCATTCTGTACGGATCGTTGCAGCCTTTTGTTACAAGATCATCTATAAGAGTACCTGTATATGAGCTTGCACGGTCAAGTATCATAGGTTGTTTGCCAAGTATTTTAAGTGCGGCATTTATACCGGCTACAAGTCCCTGTGCGGCGGCCTCCTCATAGCCTGAGCTTCCGTTGAACTGTCCTGCACCGTACAGTCCCGGAAATTCACGGAATTCCAGTGTGCTGTCCATCTGTACCGGATCGGCGCAGAAATACTCAATAGCATATGCCGGACGCATTACAATACAGTTTTCAAGTCCCTTTATTGAATGATAGAACTTTATCTGCACGTCCTCAGGCAGAGATGATGACATACCCTGCAAATACATTTCCTCTGTATCCATTCCGCAAGGCTCGATAAAAAGCTGGTGTCTTTTCTTGTCTGAGAACCTTACGATCTTATCTTCAAGGCTCGGACAGTATCTCGGACCGATACCCTCTATTTTTCCGCTGTACATAGGAGAACGGTATATGTTGTCAAGTATTATCTGCTTTGTAGTTTCGTTTGTCCAGCTTATGTAGCACTTTACCTTGTTTTCCGTAGGCTTGTCGGTATCGTATGAGAACGGAACGACAGGTTCATCACCGCACTGTTCTTCAAGACCTTCAAAGTTTATACTTGACTTCAGTACTCTTGCCGGTGTGCCGGTTTTGAATCTGCGTATTGACATACCCAACTTTTCGAGTGAATCCGGAAGAAACTTTGACGGGAACATACCGTCCGGACCGCTTTCGTATGAAACATCGCCTACATATATCTTTCCGCCGAGATATGTACCTGTGGCGAGTATAACGGCTTTTGCTGTGTATTGTGCTTCAAGTCTTGTTGTCAGAAGCCATGTACCGTCAGAATTTCTGTCAAGCTCGGTTATTTCTGCCTGATGAAGCTCAAGATTTTCCTGAAGTTCAAGTGTATGCTTCATTCTTGTGCTGTATGCACGTCTGTCTATCTGTGCCCTTAATGAATGTACGGCAGGACCTTTTCCACGGTTGAGCATTCTCATCTGCAAAAAGCATTCGTCAGCCGCTTTTCCCATCTCACCGCCGAGAGCATCTATTTCCCTTACAAGATGTCCTTTAGCCGTTCCGCCTATTGACGGATTACAAGGACAGTTTCCTACGGCATCCATATTTATAGTAAATACGGCAGTCTTACATCCCAGCCTTGCAGCAGCCAGTCCGGCTTCTATACCTGCATGACCTGCGCCTATTACGGCAACGTCAAATTCACCTGCATTAAATTTCATTTTCCCAACCCCAAAATAATTCATAATTCATAATGCGTAATGCATAATTTCAATTCATATTATAATACAATTATTTCCGTAAATCAATTACAAAAATGTTTCACGTGAAACAATGGTCGTGTGTTGAACAAAAAATGTTTCACGTGAAACAATGGTCGTGTGTTGAACAAAAAATGTTTCACGTGAAACAATGGTCGTGTGTTGAACAAAAAAATGTTTCACGTGAAACAATGGTCGTGTGTTGAACAAAAAAATGTTTCACGTGAAACAATGGTCGTGTGTTGAACAAAAATGTTTCACGTGAAACAATTATAAAGCGTCAGTCAATGGGCTTTTCGCTTATTATGAAATTTTTGTTGTCGGGGAGCTTGTTCTCTGAAATATACTCCTTTGCAAGCTTATCCCAGCCTTTGTTGCCGTATATGGCAAGGATATCTTTTACTGCCTTCTGTTCGTCTATTCCCGAAGCAGGTGCAGGATATGGATTGATAAGACTTATTTTTAATGTGTATTTGTTTTCGGTTTCTTTATGGAGTGTTACACCGGTTATGAATATATCGTTTTCTTCCTGCTTTACAAGTCTGTTTATGATATTGTATATGTTTTCTTTGTCAATATTGAGGGAAAATGTTATTTCTGTTCCTAAACAGGTTTTTAATTCGGGAAGGCTTGTACTGCCGTTTATGTTCAATGAAAGGATGTCGCCGTAATCAGCTAAAAGAGATCTTATTTCCGTAGGCGGATATGAATTAAGCGGAATTGACGGTATATCAGATGAGTTTTCGGAAGCGGGTTCTTCGGGGAGTATTACATCTTTAAATTCACTGTCGGCATATACCGTATCACCGTTTATGATTATCTTTGCAATATTTTTAGGTTCTGCCACACACGCACGTGGTACTCTGTTATTTAATGGACGTTCCTGTATATCCATATACATTATATCGAATGAATCGCTGACATTTGTTTTGCCGTTGTCGTTTGTTATATCAACGCTTTCCGGATATTTTTGCAGATAATATACTCTGCCGTCTTTGAGTATCAGTCTTGAAGTTTCGGGGATTATATCGTTATCCCTGAATCTGAATGCCGACAAAAGTTCATTATCGTTATTCTCACGTTTCATACCTTCTTTTTCATACAGCGTGTCTATCTGTTCAGATGTAAAACTGTCTTTATAATCAAAGTGTATCTTGAACGGAGATATTCTCATATCAACAGTGCGGTCGGAATAAAGGAAATGCGGAGCCTGTTCTGAGTTAAGTTTGGTTTTTATACTGTTTTCGATAACACGGTCAGTTTGAAGCTCGATAGTATAGGGGAGAGGGTATTTTTCTGTTTCCGTTGAATAGACGGTGAATTTTCCCTTGCTGTAATCCCATTTACAGCTGTCTGTCGAAATATTCTTTTCTGCACATACTTTACTTAATGCATCATAATCGTATGTATCAAATTCGCCAACTTTGGATATGGTTTTGTTTATCGGTACATAGTTTGAAGTAAAGGATATTTTTGTTCCTTTTGGAGTGCTGTTCTCAGAGGATATTGTTATGTAAAGTGTGAGAGTTTTTTTGTCTCTGCTCAGATAGTAGTCAACGGGATTTGTATAGAAAAGATAGTTGTCGTAGTCGTTCTTTTTATCCGAGATATCCAGCTTGTATGCATCGGAAAAATCCTCATCGGAATTGTTTATCTGCATAGTGCTGTAAGCGTCCTTTATGAATACATCGTTATCCTTTAGGGTGAGTTCGACTGCCGCAACGGTAAAATCTTCTTCGCCGGTAAAGCCTAAAAATTCGGCATTTATGTTTTTGTCCTCACAGCTGAATTTAAAGCTGTTATTGTTATATACGGCAAGTGTACTTGTATCGCCGCCGTACTTTTCGGATAGGATTGGTTTCAAAAGACCTGTTGCGGCAATTACCGTTGTACCTATAAGGGCTGCCGAAACTGCGGCTGCTATGAGTATTAACGGGAGCTTGTTTTTGATACGTTTAGGTTTCTTTTCGGGTTCGGATATTTTGCTCATAGTCATACTTGTTATTTTTGATACATCTATCTCCGGTGTATCACCGAGCATAGTTTCATCTATCGGGAGATCGTCTGTTTCATTGAATACATTCTTGAATGTAGTTTTCATATTTCATAACCCCTTTCTGTTAATATGGCTTTTATTTTGCTGCGTGTACGTTTAAGCTTTGTTTTTACAGTTTCCTGATTGATATTCATTGCCGCAGATATTTTTGAAGTTGTCTGGCAGTAGTAGTAATACCTGATAAGTATTTCCTTGTCGGGTTCGCTTATGTCAGAGATTATCTCTCTGAGTTCATTATGTATATCCTTTGTTTCGGTATGGTCAGTGATAGAGAAATCATCCTCAATATCATATTCGTCCATACTTATGATATTATTTCTGACAGACGAGAGCTTATTCAATGCCCGTGTTTTTGCGATACAGCAGATATAGCCTTTAAGCTTTTCATCGCATACTTTATCTGTATTTTTCCAAAGTGTTACGAAAACATCCGAGCATATTTCTTCGATATCTTCTTTTGTAAGACTGCCTTTTGAAATGTTGTATATTATGGCGGCGGCAAGCGGAGAGTATATTTTAATTATCTCCTCAAGAGCCTTTTCGTCCTTATTGCGAAGTCTTTCCGCAAGTCCCTGCACCTTCAAAATTTTTACCTCCCTTTGTATTTTTTGAAGCTTCTGTATATAATAACAGCCGTAATGTCGTATCGGGTTCAGAAAATAAAAATTTTTTATAAAAATTTTAGCTGCCGCACATTAAGTACAGCAGCCTTTAATAAATTATGCATTATGAATTATGCATTATGAATTGAAATTTATTTGCCGACGCAGAAATGGGAGAATACCTTGTCAACTACGGCTTCGGTTACACGTTCACCTGTAAGCTCAAGAAGGTAGTTTATAGCGTCCTCGATTATTACGGTTACAGCATCAAGAGTTATTCCGGAAGAAAGAGCGGTTATTGCTTCATTGAGTGATTCCATAGCGGACTGTGCTGAACGGTGCTGACGTTCTGTTGCAAGTATGCCCTGTGATGCGTCAAGCTCAGCTGTGCCGATTATATCGACAACCTGTTTTTCAAGCTCGGCTGTACCTTCGCCCGAAAGTGCGGATATGAATATAACGTGCTTTATCTTGCTTTGTATATAATCCGTGTCAAGCTGTTTTTCGAGGTCTGTTTTGTTGATTATCGCAAGTGACGGTGCATCTGAAAGGAGTTCAATAAGTTCCTTGTCATCATCGGATAACGGTCTTGACGAATCGAACACAGCAAGTACAAGCCCGGCTTTGAGTATCCTGTCCTTTGCACGTTCGACACCTATTTTTTCAACGGGATCATCTGTTGAGTGTATTCCGGCGGTGTCTGAAAGTCTGAGCGGTATTTCACCAAGCATTACTGTTTCCTCGATAACATCTCGTGTTGTTCCGGGTACGTTTGTAACGATAGAACGTTCACAGCCGGAAAGCAGATTCATTATCGTTGACTTTCCTACATTCGGACGTCCGGCGATAACTGTTTCTACACCTTCACGCATTATCTTTCCAGTGTCATAGGTTCTGAGCAGAGCGGAAAGTTCATCTCTGCATACGGAAAGGGAGGAGGTAAGATTATCCGTATCTACTTCGGGAATATCCTCTTCGGGATAGTCAGCCCATGCGGAAAGGTGTGCGGCGGTATTTATGAGTGTGTCACGAACCGAGTCTATACGCTGACGAAGTTTTCCTTCCATACATGAAAGTGCTGCCCTTGCAGACTGTGAGCCTTTTGCGGAAATTATATCCATAACGGCTTCTGCTTCGGTAAGACCTAACTTTCCGTTGAGGAAAGCACGTTTTGTAAATTCGCCTGCCTCGGCAGGAACAGCGCCGTTTTTTAATACGGCACGAAGTACTCTTTTTGTTACATACAGACCGCCGTGACAGGATATTTCCGCAACGTCCTCGCCTGTATAGCTGTGGGGTGCACGAAAGACAAGAACAACGGCTTCATCAATAAGTTCATCACCGTCATATATTTTTCCGTAGGCGGCAGTATATCCTTTAAGCTGGGAAAGCTTTTTTCCCGATACAGAAACAAATATCTTATCTGCTGTTGCTATTGCATTTTCTCCCGATATCCTTATAACACCAAGACCGCCGATACCGTTTGCGGTCGAAATGGCAGCGATTGTTTTTTCCATAGTTTATCTCTCCGTTTATAATTGATAATATGATTATATCATAACTGTTAATGGCTGACAATAAGGATAAAATATTACTTTATATTAATGGATTTATTGATATTCGTTTTTGTTCGTGATATAATAGAGTGGTGAAAAAAATGATTGAATCATTAATGATGTTTCACGTGAAACATTCCGCAGATAAGATCTGCTATGGGAGGTAAAGGATTTGGGAAAGGTAATTGCAGTTACAAATCAGAAGGGCGGAGTAGGAAAAACTACAACCGCAGTAAATACAGCGGCAGGTGTTGCAAAGCTGGGAAAAAAGGTGCTGCTCATAGATATTGATCCTCAGGGCAATGCAACAAGCGGTGTTGGTATTGATAAGCGCAGCATAAAGTATTCCTCGTATGATGTAATGATAAACGAGGTAAAGGCTGAGGACGCTATTGTAAATACTAATTTTCAGGGACTTGATGTAATAGGTGCGAGCATGGATCTTGCGGCAGCCGAGCTGGAGCTTGTCGAGATAGAACACCGTGAAGCAAGACTTAAAAATGCTCTTGTGCTTGTAAAGAGTAACTATGATTTTATATTTATAGACTGTCCTCCGTCACTCGGACTTATAACAACAAATGCATTCTGTGCGGCAGATACTCTGCTTGTACCGATACAGCCCGAATATTATGCACTTGAAGGACTGTCGCAGCTTATGAATACTGTAAGGAAGGTAAAGCGCAGCTATAATCAGTATCTTGATATAGAGGGCGTACTTCTTACAATGTATGACGGCAGACTTAATCTTACACAGCAGGTAGTTGAAGAAGTAAAGAAGTTCTTTCCGAGAAAGGTATTTTCGGCTGTCATACCGAGAGGTGTAAGACTTTCCGAAGCACCGAGCTTTGGTATGCCTATAATGTATTTTGATAAATCATGTAAGGGAACAGCTGCATATATGGCACTTTCCGAGGAGATAATAAAAAACAATAAGTAAGGAGGCAAAGATAAATGGCATTTAAACGCGGCGGATTGGGAAAGGGGCTTGACGCACTTTTTATGGAAAACGATGCGGAAAACTCCGCAGGGACCGTCACTCTGAAAATATCCGAGATAGAGCCGAACCGTTCACAGCCACGCCATGATTTCAATGAAGAAAGTCTTAGAGAGCTTGCGGATTCAATCGCAGTTCACGGAGTATTGCAGCCTTTGCTTGTACGTCCTTTACCGGAGGGCGGATACCAGCTTGTCGCAGGTGAAAGACGCTGGAGAGCAAGCCGCATGGCAGGACTTTTTGAAGTTCCTGTTATAATACGTGAGCTGAGCGATTCCGAAACAATGCAGATATCAATGATAGAAAATCTGCAAAGAGAAAACCTCAACCCCGTAGAAGAAGCACTCGGTTATAAAACACTTATAGACGAATATGGCTTTACTCAGGATGAGTTATCAAAAACTGTCGGCAAGAGCAGACCTGTTATAACGAATGCGCTCAGACTTTTAAAGCTCAGACAGGAAATACTTGATATGCTCAAAGAAGGCGAAATAACCACAGGTCATGCAAGGGCACTTCTTTCAATAGACGATTCTGACGAACAGTTAAGGATAGCACAGCTTATAGTAAAGAATGATCTTACTGTAAGGGATATCGAGAGGATATCAAAGACATTGAATGAGCAGAAAAAAGAACGTCAGAATACGGAAACACATAAACGCAGTACGTTTTTTGACGAGGTGGAGCTTTCACTCAATGAACATCTTAGCCGTAAGGTAAAAGTCGTTAACGGTAAAGACAGCGGAGGTGTTCTACAGATAGAATTTTACAGTGAGGAAGACCTCAGCGAGCTTGCCGCATATTTTAACAGGGAACAGTAAAAATAAATATGGAATATTGTTTTCTGTTGTGGTATAATAATATAGTCAAAAAATCATGCATTTAATTTCAGGAGGAATGAAAAATGATAGACATTAAATATCTCAGAGAAAAACCCGATGAGATCAAAGCAAGGATCAGGAAAAGAGAAATGGATCTTGACAGCATTGTTGACGAGATAATTGCTGTAGATGCTGAAAAGCGTGAGCAGATGGGCAAGGTCGAGGCAATGAAGGCTGAGCAGAACGCTGCAAGTAAGCAGATACCTCAGATCAAGAAAGCCGGCGGCGATGCAAGCGAGATAATGGCAAAGATGAAGGAGCTTGTTGCTCAGATAAAGGACGGCGATGTAAAGATCGCCGAGCTTGAAGAAAAACAGACTTCACTTCTTCTTTCACTGCCGAACCTTCCCGATGATGATGTATGCGCAGGCGGTAAAGAGCAGAATGAGCCTGTACGTTATTTCGGTGAGAAGCCGAAGTTTGACTTCCAGATGAAGAACCATGTAGAGCTTTGCGAAAGTCTTGGTATGATAGACTATCAGAGAGGCGCAAAGATCGCAGGTGCAGGAAGCTGGCTGTACAGAGGCTGGGGTTCAAGACTTGAATGGGCACTTCTCAACTTCTTTATAAACGAGCATATCAATGACGGTTACGAGTTCATTCTTCCGCCGCACATGCTCGGCTATCAGTGCGGTTATGTTGCAGGACAGTTCCCGAAATTCACTGATGAAGTTTACTGGATAAAGAATCCTACAAGCAATGACGAGAAATTCATGCTCCCGACAGCCGAAACAGCTCTTGTAAATCTCCACAGAGATGAGATAATCCCGATAGAAGAGCTTCCCAGAAAGTATATCGCATATACACCATGCTATCGCCGTGAAGCAGGCAGCTATCGTTCCGAGGAAAGAGGAATGATAAGAGGTCACCAGTTCAACAAGGTTGAGATGGTACAGTACACTGAGGATGATAAATCAGATATCGCATTTGAGGAGCTTGTAGGCAAGGCTGAAAAGCTTGTACAGGAGCTTGGACTTCACTACCGTTTGAGCAAGCTTGCAGCAGGTGACTGCTCATTCTCAATGGCAAGAACTTACGATATAGAAGTATGGATACCCAGCATGGAGATATACAAGGAAGTAAGTTCCGCTTCAAACGCACGTTCATATCAGGCTCGCAGAGGAAACGTAAGATACAGAGGCGAGGACAAGAAGATGCACTTTGCACACACCCTTAACGCATCAGGTCTTGCAACAAGCCGTGTTATCCCTGCAATCGTTGAGCAGTACCAGAACGCAGACGGTTCTGTAACAGTTCCGGAAGTTCTCCGCCCCTACATGGGAATAGACGTTATCAAAAATTCATAATTCATAATGCATAATGCATAATTAACAGGTACAGTTACTCGTATGAGTGACTGTACCTGATTTTTTTTTTTTTTTGGCTGATTTTTCAACATTACATTAAGTTTTGGTTGAAAAAAATATTTTTAGAAAAGTTTTCAACCAAACAGCAGCGAATAGTTGAAAACTTTGTCGGAAATTCGGTTTTACAATCACCGATTGTATATAATACAAATAATTATACTGATAGTATAATACATATAGTATAAACATATTAATAATATCCTTTAAGTAGTATATATACAAATAGTATAATATACGATTAGTATATTAGCTTAATGGCTCCCTCTGTGAGGGAGCTGTCAGCTATGCTGACTGAGGGAGTTATAACTTTTGGTCAGGATAGTAACAGCGAAGCGGAAAGAGGAAGATATATTTACAATTTTGGATTAAGCCATAGCGAAGCATTTCACAATTTGAACTGTAAATTTATGTTAACTAAAAGTGCGCTCTGTGGGAAACTGCGTGGAGAACTCCCTCCGGCACTTCGTGCCACCTCCCTCTATGAGGGAGGCTTATATTTATTATACAAATTGTACATTAACTGTGGATATTACGGTCAGAATACAAATTGTATAAAAGAAATGCTTGATTTTTCAGGAATTAAATGTTATAATCTAATAGTCGTTTGAAGCGATGTAAAAAAGTTGGTGTTGATGACGTTGAGGGTCCACCCGTTCCCATACCGAACACGGAAGTTAAGCTCAATGGTGCCGAAAATACTCGATTGGTGACGATCCGGAAAGATAGGAAGATGCCAACACTTAAAGCAGCCACCCAATAGGGTGGTTGCTTTTTTGCAATTTTACTTGATTATCGGTATAGTTTGCGGTAAAATATTATCTTGGAATAAAAAGACAGATCAGGAGGAACGAACTTGCCAACGGATAACAGAGAACTTATTGAAAAGAGAAGAACATTTGCGATAATATCGCACCCGGATGCCGGAAAAACCACCTTGACTGAAAAGCTGCTGCTCTATACCGGAACTATACAGCTTGCAGGCTCGGTAAAGGGAAAGAAAACGGATAAACACGCAGTTTCTGACTGGATGGATATAGAAAAGCAGAGAGGTATTTCCGTTACCTCGTCCGTTATGCAGTTCAACTATGACGGATATTGTGTAAATATCATAGATACTCCCGGACATCAGGACTTTTCCGAGGATACTTACAGAACTCTTATGGCTGCGGATTCTGCCGTAATGGTAATAGATGCGTCAAAGGGTGTTGAGGCACAGACAAGAAAGCTTTTTAAAGTCTGTCTTTTGAGGGATATACCGATATTTACGTTCATAAACAAGATGGACAGGGAAGCAAAAAGCCCGTATGAGCTTTTGGAGGATATTGAAGATGTTCTCGGCATACACACCTGCCCGATGAACTGGCCGATAGGCTGCGGACGTGACTTCAAGGGCGTGTATGAATTTGCAACGAAAGAGATACTTGCCTTTACTGCAAACAACGGACAGCGTGAGGTTGAAACTGACAAGCTTAAAATAGATGATCCCGACCTTGATGAAAGGCTCGGAGATACACTCGCACAGACATTGAGGGATGATATAGAACTCCTTGAAGGCGCAGGCGATGAGCTTGATCTTAATGAGGTACGTCACGGCAAGCTTACACCGGTATTTTTCGGTTCTGCACTTACGAATTTCGGTGTTGAGCCTTTCCTTGCAGACTTCCTTAAAATGACAACGCCGCCGCTGCCGAGAAATACCGTTGACGGCGAAGTTGATCCGTTGGAAGATAAATTTTCTGCCTTTGTATTCAAGATACAGGCTAATATGAACAAGGCACACCGTGACAGAATAGCATTCATGCGTATATGCTCAGGCAGATATGAAAAGTCAATGGAAGTATATCATGTTCAGGGTGACAAGAAAATGCGCTTGTCACAGCCGCAGCAGCTTATGGCTCAGGACAGAGAGGTAATTGACGAAGCCTATGCAGGCGATATAATCGGCGTATTCGATCCGGGTATATTCTCAATAGGTGATACTGTTTGCTCACCGTCAAAGAAGGTACGCTTTGAAGGCATACCGACTTTTGCACCGGAACATTTTGCTCAGGTACGTCTTAAAGACACAATGAAGCGTAAGCAGTTTGTAAAGGGTATAACTCAGATAGCGCAGGAAGGTGCAATACAGATATTCCAGAACCTCGGCGGAGGTATGGAAGAAGTAATAGTAGGTGTTGTCGGCGTACTCCAGTTTGAAGTACTTGAATACAGACTTAAAAACGAGTACAATGTTGATATTATACTTGAAGGTATGCCGTATGAGCTTATACGCTGGATAGACAACGAAAACATTGATCCGAAAAAACTAAATCTCACATCCGATACCAAACGCATACAGGATCTTAAAGGAAAGCACCTGTTATTGTTCTCAAGTGAATGGAACATAACATGGGCAACCGAACACAACAAAGATCTTGTTCTTACCGATTTCAGCAAGAACTGATTAAGGTTGAATATGAAAAACTACAGGCACAGCACTCTTTTATGAGAGAATGCTGTGCCTGTTATTGATTTAATTATGCATTATGAATTATGAATTATGAATTATTGTGCGAGTGCGTGTTTGAAAGAATCGACAACGTATTGTGCCTGCTCGTCGGTCAGCTTTGAGTAAAGGGGAAGTGTTATCTCGTTTTTGTACATATCGTAAGCATACGGGAAATCATTTATGTCATAGCCTAACTTTTTGTATGCTGTCATCATGGGGAGCGGCTTGTAATGTACGTTTGAGGCAACGCCAAGAGCCGCAAGACGTCTGATTATCTCGTTTCTGTATGCTTCGTCTTGTCCTATGAGCTTTACAAGGTACAGATGACCGCTTGAAGAGAATTTCTCCCTTTCGGAATAGTGCTGTAGTACTGAAACAGGGCAGTTTGAAAGCTCACGGTTATAGAATTCTATTATTTTGCGTCTGCGTTTGAGCATTGCCGGAAAGCGCTTGAGCTGTGCAATGCCTATTGATGCGGCAATATCCGTCATGTTGCACTTGAAGTAAGGCCCTACAATGTCATATTCCCATGAGCCGATCTGTGTTTTTTCAAGAGCGTCTTTTGACTGACCGTGAAGTGACAGGAGCATGAACTGACGGTAAAGCTCATCGTTGTCAAGGTCGGAATGTTTTTTCCATGTTATCGCACCGCCCTCGCCTGTTGTAAGATTTTTTACGGCATGGAATGAAAATGCTGTAAAATCTGCGAGTGCACCTGTTTTTATAAAGTTTCTTCTTGCACCAAGACCATGAGCAGAGTCTGCTATAACGACTATTCTGCCGAAAATATCCTGCAAGGGACTTGATGATATGAAAAGGTGTCTTTTGCTTATTACTGCATCAAAAATTTTGTCATAATCACACGGCACACCGCCGAGGTCAACAGGGATAATAGCTTTCGTGTGGGTAGTGATGAGGTAGGGGAGTTTATCATAATCCATCTGTACGGAGTTAGGCGCACAGTCTATCATAACAGGTCTTGCGCCTAAATGACATACCGCACTTGCAGTAGCGGTATATGTGTAAGCCGGAACTATGACTTCATCACCCTTTTTTACACCAAGTATGCGAAGTGTCATTTCAAGAGCCGCCGTACATGAATCAAGGCATACAGTTTTCTGGCTCATGCAGAATGATGTGAGGAGATTTTCAAATCTTTTTGTTTTCGGACCTGTAGTTATCCAGCCGCTTTTGAGAGTATCAACGACTTCATTTATTTCCTCTTCGCCAATATCGGGCGGAGAAAAAGGTATTTTCATCATAACAAATTCCTCCGGTATTTAAAATATAATTCCACTTTCCACTTTCCACATTCCAAATTTAAAGAATGTTGTTCTGGAGTTTTGCGGCTTTGAGAGTGTTTTTCATAAGCATTGCAATAGTCATCGGGCCTACACCGCCGGGAACGGGAGTTATATATGAAGCTTTCGGCTCAACTTCTGCAAAGTCAACGTCACCGCAGAGCTTGCCGTTTTCGTCACGGTTTATTCCTACATCAAGCACAACAGCGCCTTCTTTTACCATGTCAGCCTTTACGAATTTAGGTCTGCCGACAGCGGCAACAAGTATATCCGCACTGCTGCATATTTCTCTGAGGTTTTTGGTTCTGCTGTGACATATAGTTACAGTGCCGTTTTCATGGAGAAGGAGCATTGCCATAGGCTTTCCTACTATATTGCTTCTGCCGATAACAACACAGTTTTTACCGTTTACATCTATTCCGGCGGAATGTATAAGCTCCATAACGCCTGCCGGAGTACATGGGAGGAAATGATAATCACCTATCATTATCTTTCCGACATTTGAGGGATGAAAAGCGTCAACATCTTTAAGCGGTGATATAGCATTTATTACAGCCTTTTCATCAAGATGTTTGGGGAGAGGGAGCTGACAGAGTATGCCGTTTATATCGGGCTTTTTATTGAGAGTATCAATGAGGGCAAGAAGCTCATCCTGAGTTGTTTCGGCAGGGAGAGCATATTCCTCGGAAACAAATCCCACGTCTGCACAAGCCTTTTTCTTGTTGTTGACATATACTCTTGAAGCCGGATCATCACCGACGATTATAACAGCCAGTCCGGGAGTTACGCCTTCAGCCTTTAACTTTTCACATTCTTCTTTTACATCTGCTCTTACTTTTGCGGAAACTTCCTTTCCGCTTATTATAACTGCCATTTCAAGCACTCCTTTTATTTATTCTTTTGTATTTTTATCTGTATCAGTATTTTCAGTGTCGGCTGTAGTTTCTGATACAGTGTCTTTCTTTGTATCATCATCTTCTGCTGTATCTTCGGGATCGGTTTCGATTTCGGATACAGCGTCTTTGTCATCTTCTGCTGTTTCCGGTTTTTCTGTCGGGTTATCGCTTTCACTTATTACAGGAATACTGTCCACAGCCTTGTATGTTCTTTTTCTGAATATTACAAGAAGTGTTATGCCTGTAATGACTGTAAGTGCCGCAAGTATCTGTGAAACACGCAGGTTAAGGAACGGAGTATAAAGGCTGTCTGTACGCAGTCCCTCTACAATCATTCGTTCAAATCCGTACCAGACTAAGTACAGCAGGAATATCTGTCCGTCATACTTGCGGAATTTCCTGCTGAAAATATACAGCAGTACAAAACCGATAAGACACCACAGCGACTCATACAGAAAGCACGGATGAACGCCGACACCTTCTGTATTTTCGCTTACCATTCTCCAAGGGAGGTCGGTAGGAGTACCGAAAGCCTCCTGATTGAAGAAATTTCCCCATCTGCCGAGTCCCTGACCGATAAGGAAACCCATTACGGAAATATCGAGAATTGCAGGGATAGGCAGTTTTTTCTTTTTTGCGACAATACAGCCGCCCAAAAGGCCGCCTATTACACCGCCGTAAATTGCAAGACCGCCGTTGTGTATGGAAAAGATCTCGTTTATATGCTGGGAATAGTATTCTCCCCAGCGGAATATCACATAATACAGTCTTGCACCGATTATTCCGCAGATAAGTCCGACAAGAACGCAGTCGATAAAGCCGTCACGGTCAATGCCGAAGCGTTTAAGATTTTTTAAGGCAAAGAACAGTGCAAGTGCAAAGCCTATGCCTATTATTATCCCGTACCAGTAAACCTGAAAGCTGCCTATTGAAAATGCAACAGGGTTTATAGTCATTTCAAGGTTCAGTCCGGGAAAGCTGACATTATACACGATATCACTCCTTGTCAGTCAAGACCTTTTATAACGGAAAGGCTGCAATTATTGGGGTCAAGCTGTTCTTTAAGACGTTCATTTACATCATCAAGTGTGATATCTGCCATTATATCGGCATCCTCAAAAATTCCTCTGCCTGTAAACTCGGCGGATATTACCTCTGACGCTATTGAATAATTGCTGTCCAGACTGTATGCAGTACCGCCGTATATCCAGCGTTTTGCTATCTCGAAATCCTCCTGTGAAATGCCTGTTTCATGCAGCTTTATTATTTCTTCCTTTATTATTTCGGCTGCTTTTTCAGGCTCTCTTGATTCGCCCGAGAAAATAGCACATCTGTATCCGAAGCCCTCCATATATTCTGTACCGAAAGTTGTGTTTACAAGCTTTTCGTCAATCAGACGTCTGTAGAGTGCCGAGCTTTGTCCTGCAAAGGCTCTGAGGATTATTCCTGTACAAAGCAGTTCCTTTGATGAAGCAAAGTTTTTGGGTGCATTTTCCTTGAAGCCTATTGCAAACAGCGGCACAGCTACAGGGAGCTGCTGTTCGGTGTAAGTCTGCTTTACCTCGTAAGGCTCATCGGGGCAGATACTTTCGGTAACAACAGGCTCATTGTCTTTAAGTTTCAGGTCGGCTACTTCCATAACATCATCAACAGAAACATTTCCTGAAACACAAAGCACCATATTGTTAAGGTTATAATAGCTGTTATAGCAGTCATAAAGTACATCGGGCGTTATTTCGGCAATCGTATCCACATCTCCTGCTATATCTTTATTTATGGGGTGGTTCTGATAAAGTGCCTGAAGAAGATTCATTGTGACTTTCCATTCGGGGCTGTCCTGATACATTTTTATTTCCTGCCCGATAATTCCCTGTTCTTTGGCGATAGTTTCGGGTGTGAAATATGGGGACTGTATAAGGTCGAAAAGAATACCGAGAGATTCTTTGAAATTATCCGTGCATGAGAAAAGATAGCAGGTTGTTTCAAATGATGTGTATGCATTGGCAGAGGCGCCTGTTTTTGCATAGAGCTGGAAAGCATCGCCTTCCTCGCTTTCAAAGAGTTTATGCTCAAGGTAGTGAGCTGTACCGTCGGGAACTTTTATTTTTCTTCCGTTGTTTATAAATTCCGAGTTTACCGAGCCGAATTTTGTACCTATCAGCGCATAGCTCGAAGTAAAATCTTTTTTCGGGCATACTATTATTTTAAGTCCCGATTTGTGACGGAACTTATAAAATTTTTCTCCGAAGCGTTTAATTTCTATTGTGGTATAATCCATATAATGCCGCAGCTTTGCGGTCTGCACCTCTTTTCTTTTAATTTCCGATAAGTGAGAATACGGTATCGAGCTGTAATTTCTTTGCAAACTCCGTTACCTGTTCTTTTGTTATATTTTCAACGATAGAAGCCGCCTCAAGCGGTGACATCGGCATATTGCGAAGTATTCCGTTGATATAGAATAACTGTAATGCCGCAAGACTGTCGAGTGATGAGAGATATGCATTTTTGAGTGCAAGCTTTGCCGATGCAAGTTCATCATCGGTAATACAGCCGTTTTTGAGCATGCGTATCTGTTCGAGTACAGCTTCCTCTGTTTTTTCGATATTTTTGGTTTCAACGCCGCTGTCGATAAGCATGATACCCTTTGAAATATTCAGCGAGCTTGAACAGTAATAGCAAAGACTCTGTTTTTCACGGACATTTACAAAAAGCTTGGAAGTAGGCGTACCGCCGAGTATAGCCGACATAAGCGAGTTTGCAACACATTTTTCCTTTGTATCGGGAGAAGCCGCCCTGAATCCCATGACAAGCTTTGACTGTGAAATTTCTTCGGTTTCGGTTATATGCCTTATTTCTTCGGGTTTATCTATGATTATTGTAGAAGCATTCATTCTTCTTGGTTTGTTTTCAAAGTATGTTCTGAACCGGTCATATGCATTTTGCGGATCGGCACTGCCGAGCATAGCAAGCTCTGTTTTTGAATTAGCAAGGAGCTGCTGCCATGCATAGTAAACATCTTCCTGAGTGAGCTTTGAAACATCCTCACGGCTGCCGTATCGTCCTATTGAAAAAGGTTCGTTCCTGCACATGCATTCTATACAGCGGTTTATAGCATATGTCCGCTTATCGTTGAAATCTGCATCTATAGCGTCAATAAGCTGACGTCTTTCCTGTTCGAGATCCTCAGTATTGAATTTTCCGTCTGTAATGGCAGGATCGAATATTATGGAGCAGAGAAGATCCGCAAGCTCGGATGAAACGGATTCAGCGTCAAGCGAGTAGCGGTCATCAAGACCTGCTGCGGAAAATGAGATGACCTGCATATCGCCGAGTGTGGAAACAGAGGGATAGAGTGCAGCACCGTAAAGGCTGTCAAGCTTACGGTTGAGAGCGGTAAAATCGGGATATTTTCTGCATGAGCGTGTAAGCACATACGAAAGCAGGGCATTCGCAGCGGTTGTTTTTTTGTTAAGCGGAGCAACGAGAGTTGCACTTATACGGCTTTTTTTAAATCTTGTATCTACGATACTGTTGAAAGCAACACCTTCGCAGATATCTTTTCGGATAAAATCAGACATTTCAGCATCTCCAGACTACAGGCCCCCGAAATATCCGTATTTATCGGCAGCCTTTAAAAAATTAGTAATATAATCTATTATACCACATTTAACAGGAATATAAAAGCATATTTTAAGCAAATATCATAATATTACAAATTGCAATATAAATATAATAATATACATTTAGTATATAAAAGGTTAGCGTTTTTAGGAAAGGGGTATGGGGAAAGAATGATTTCCGTGTATGTGAAAAGCCGCTGATTGACATTGACGGCTTTATAAACTATAATAGAGGAAGTATATGTGAATGATAAGGTGATATTTATGGGAATGATATTCGATACCCATGCGCATTATGATGATGATGCATTCAATGATGACCGTGACGTATTGCTTGAGGAACTTTTTGCCTGTGATGTGTGCGGCATAGTAAATCAGGGTACAACGGTAAAAACATCGGAATTCAGCATAACACTTGCTGAGAAATATATAAATATGTATGCGGCTGTCGGCATACACCCCGAATGTGCGGATGAAAACAGCATGAAAGAGCTTGATATCATAAAAAAGCTTGCTTCTCACAGAAAAGCTGCTGCAATAGGTGAGATAGGGCTTGATTATTACTATGATGTGCCGAAGGAGCTGCAAAAGGCTGTTTTTGCGGCACAGCTGGAGCTTGCAAATGAGCTTTCAATGCCTGTCAATATACATGACAGGGAGGCTCACGGCGATACAATGGAATTTTTAAGAAAGTACAAGCCAAAAGGCATACTCCACTGCTTTTCCGGCAGTGCAGAAATGGCGAAAGAGGTCGTAAAGCTTGGTATGTATATAGGTATCGGCGGTGTTATAACCTTCAAGAATGCACGAAAAACAGTTGGAGTTGTCGAAAGCATACCGCTTGAAAGTATCGTGCTTGAAACAGACTGCCCGTATCTTTCACCTGTACCGTTCAGGGGAAAGCGCAACGATTCGGGCATGATAAAATATACCGCACAGCGAATAGCCGAAATAAAGAATATTTCCGCAGACGAGGTACTTAACATTACAAAATCTAACGCCGAAAGAGTGTACAATATTAAATTGTAATGTAATAATATTCCGGAGGGATGAAATATGTTAGCATTGGTAACGGGTGCAAGTTCGGGTATAGGCAGAGATATAGCAAGAGAGCTTGTTGCAAGGGGCTGGGACGTTATTCTTGTTGCAAGAAGGACAGACAGGCTTATGGAGCTTAAAAAGGAGCTTGGCAAACACGCAAAATGTGTACGGTGTGATGTTTCTCATATAGAGGAATGTCAGAAACTCCATGAAGTCATGGCAACTCAGAATATAGAAATGCTTGTAAACTGTGCAGGCTTCGGATTGTGCGGAGAATTTACGGAAACTTCACTGGAAACCGAACTTCAGATGATAAATACCAACGTAATAGCCGTTCATGTGCTTACAAAGCTGTTTTTACAGGATTTTGTCGCAAAGAACAAGGGGTATATACTTAATGTTGCATCTGTTGCAGGCTTCTTTGCCGGACCTCTTATGGCAACATACTATGCCACAAAGAATTATGTTGTAAGTCTTACAGGCGCAGTATATGAGGAACTCAAACGTAAAAACAGCAATGTAAATATATGTGCACTCTGTCCCGGACCTGTTGACACAGAGTTCAATAAGGTTGCAAACGTAAGCTTTGCCTCAAAGCCGCTTGACAGCAGGACAGTAGCATGTAAAGGAATAGACGGTGTTATGGCAGGAAAGCTCTATGTAATACCATCAGGAAAGATAAAGGCAGTAAAGTTTGCAAAGAGGATTTTCTCCGATAAGCTTATGACACAGTTCTGCTATAAATTCCAGAAAAAGAAAAAATACTGAGGTGGGAAAATGCTTACAGTTAAAAACACGGAAGTTATGAACTTTAAAAATGCCATGCGCGGCGCAAGGAACCCCATGAACAGCTGGGACAGATCGGACAGCTATTCTGACGATGACGGTAAATATATTTTAGGTGAGAATGACCTTTCACTTGCTGTCCGTCTGAGAAAGGCAGGCAGTGACCACAGGAAATTTTTAAGACAGATATTTGTATCAATGGATATAACCGCACCGATGTACTGGTGGAAGGAGTTTGATACATATAAGGTCGGAACGGTAGCAAACTCGACAAGCACAATGCATAAGATAACCTCGGCACCGTTTTCGCTTTCACAGTTCAGCTGTGACAAAATGGACGAACCGACACTTGAAGTTATGAAATATATCATAGCAGAGCTTGAAAAGCTCAGACTTCGTTTTATTGAAACAAAGGACAAGCAGATATGGTATGACATAATACAGCTTCTGCCTTCAAGCTATGACCAGATGAGGACATGTACGCTGAATTACGAGAACCTTATAAATATATACCACGCAAGGAAGAACCACAAGCTTGACGAATGGCATATTCTTTGCGATCATATACGTTCCCTGCCTTATGCAGAGGAGCTTATAGTCTGCGAATAATATTATACACGGCGGCATTTTTGCTGCCGTGTATTTTTTTCTGTAAGGAAAATATTTCAAATTTGTTACAAAAATTAAATATCGTGATACATTTTTTTGAATGTCAGTTATCCGTTTGTTTTGATTGATAATTTTGTCGTAAATGCCCGATAATGCCGATTAAATGCGATATAGCACGAAATGAAGTGAAAAATATCAGCCGGTGTCATGTTGAAAAGTGTTAAAAATACGATATTTTCCGCTTTCAAAAGAGAAAGTTTTACACATAATGTAACACTTTAAAAAACCGCATAAAATCAGGGCTTTTTCGGTGTCAGGAGCAAAAATATACCCCTGAAACTGTAAAAAAAACAAAAAATTCGCAAAACTGTAACTAATTTGTAATCATATTTTTGCGAATTGCACATATAAAAATTAGATAAAAATGAGAATGGTTTAAAAATATGTTATTTTAGTGTGATAAGCTGTAATGAATTTATCGAACAAATGTACTGTTTTGTGCAGTGTACACAAAAAAATCCGTTGTCTGTATTTGACATTGCCGATGAAACAGGCTATAATAGCACCATCAACTACAAACCAACTGTGATTACGGTAACGAAATCAAAAAGTTACAAATTCTTAATTACAGAAAGTCTAAAGGAGATAAATAATATGGATAATCAGAATAAAAATCGTTCAGGTTTAAAGAAGGCCATAGCAGTAGCAATAATGAGTGCTGTATGCATAACAGCAGCAGTTTCAGTTACATCAATGACAAAGACCGTAAAGGTAACAGACGGTGATAAAACAACAAGCGTAAGCACAATAAATTCCGATACAGATACAATCATCGAGAAGTCAGGCATCGTTCTTGGTGAGAATGACAAGATCGTTCGTACAGACGATTCCGAAAACGGCACAACACTTTCTATCCTCAGAGGTGTAGAGGTTGAGTCAAGCAATAAGGATAAGTTAGCAGTTAAAGAGGCTGCTGTTTCCGAATCATTCCTCACAGCAGGCATGAAGCTCTCAGAGAGCGAGGCTGTTTCTCTTGCATCAGCAGTTGAGGCAGCTGAAAAAGAAATAAAGCTCTCAAAGAAAAATATAACTGTTGATGTCAGAGGCAATGTTATCGAAAAGGAAGTACCCGCAGGTAAAGTAAAGGATGCACTTGCTTATCTCGACATCAAGCTTGGTGCAAATGATATCATCGGAACAGATCTCAATACAGAGCTCAGCGATGGTATGAAGATCGTTATCAAAAATGTCAAGTACAAGACAAATGAAACAGTTGAAGCAGTTGATTATAAAGTAGTATATAAAGATACAGATGCTCTCTATAAGGGAGAATCTGAGGTAGAAACAGAGGGCGTTGAAGGCGAGCGCAAGATCGTCAGCAAGGAAAAGTATGTAAATGACGTTCTTGAATCTACAGAGCTTGTAAGCGACGAGATAACAAAGGCTCCTGTAAACAAGGTAGTACTTAACGGTACAAAAGAAAAGGCTTCTGCACCGGCACCGGTATATCAGGACTATACAGAAGGTTATATCTATCCCTATCTGACAAATACAATGGGCAGAAATCTTAACGGTCCTTCCGGTCAGGAAACATATTATAATATGGATATGTCAGGCATCGTAAGCAGCTTGCAGCGTGGCGGCTGGATGTATAACCAGTGTGTTGATACAGATCTTATCGATTACATTCTGGATACAAAAGGCTATTGGGTTCGTGAGGACGGCTGTAAGATGTTTGGTGATTACATCATGGTAGCAGCAGGTCTTGATGTAAGACCGAGAGGTTCTCTTGTACAGACTTCTCTGGGTATGGGTATCGTTGTTGATACAGGCGGATTTGCATACAATGATCCTTATCAGCTCGACATCGCAACAACATGGTAATCTGACAGACAAACGGTTAATATCAGCGGACATCTTAGGGTGTCCGCTTTTTTATGCCGTGAAGTACCGTGCTGGATGCATATTTTTACGGAAAATTTCAGGTTTTGATTCAGGGCAACCGCATGAAAGAATCATGAAAACATGTTAAAAATGACGGAGGCTAAAAAGTCATCATCAAAAGAACATTTGAAACGTTTAGCTTTAAGACTTAACTTGACCGAAGTAAAGGATTTA
>Ga0256407_10001766_pt1 | contig 43884 bp, 35 predicted proteins | sample RumenRJG_04DNA_FD_193489 | JGI IMG/M metagenome (GOLD analysis project Ga0256407, IMG submission 193489) | Bovine rumen microbial communities from Lethbridge, Alberta, Canada - RJG_04 | ecosystem: Host-associated > Mammals > Digestive system > Stomach > Rumen | place: Canada: Alberta...
GATTGTAATACTACAAAATCTTCTTTTGTCATGATACAGTAACAGTTGTAGTTGGGTGCACTATTGCGACTGCAAAACTACAACTAAACTACAACTGTTACAACGTGTATTTTATCGAATGCTTACGTTTATTCTGCCTGAATGGTTACCTTTGCATCCTTCGGTAAGGAAGGCATCCTACAAGTAATGTTTCGCGATTCACCTGGAGCCAGTGTCAGATAGTTGTCTGACCAATAGGCAGGACAAACCAGATTACCTTTTGAATCCTTGGCGGTAAGACGAATCATGAAGGCTACTTTGTCGGAGGGATTAGTAACCGTCACTTCATAGCTATCCGCCTGCTTCTTCTCCACCGACAGTTCACAAGTCCTGACAGTCATCTCATCAAGCATCTTATAGGATGCATACTGGGTGATGGGTGTATGTACCCAAGTGGTAGCACTCCAGTTGTAAGTATCTTTACCTGATATCAGGAAATATTCGTTCGTTTCGAATGACTTACCGTCAGCATCTAAACACTGAAGGAAGAGGAAAGCCGCGGAATCATCTCCCATATCAATGTCAAACACCTTGACGGATGTGGCAGGTTCTACCTTTACCTCCTGCTCTTTCTTTTCGTTTCCTGCGTTCCTGATCAGTTGCATGGACGACTTAAACGCAACAGGTTCAAGTGTCTCATTTACTGCATATACCGCCTTCTGGTGATAGTCGTAGATTAACTGTACTGGCGCATTGCCCTTCTTCACGCCATAGTAGGCTGCATTGGGCTGCTTATAGTAATCATACAGCTGCCAGTAGATTCCCGGTCGGGCACCATTCAGCATCCACTGAATGATACCTGTAGTATGAGGAACCCGAGCTCGGAACGACTCGAACATCGCCTTCGTACTCTCATAGTTCAGCATGTCTGCCCGATACAAGTACTCGTCAATATCCTTTGCGTCCCCAAAGCGGTTATGGATTACCTCGTTGAGCTTACTGAGTGAGTTCATGGCAGAACTTGAAGCCGTACACAGAATATCCCAACGCTTGTCGATGGGGAACAGGTTATTACCCAACATTTTCACCAACGACTCCTTCACGGGCAGCTGCGCACCAATACCTGTCTCCGTGTTGAAACCAAAGGCACCACCAGGTGCATCTGGCAGATACCAGTAAGCCGGTCCTACATATTCGTACGGACCAGCCATCTTCGTACCTGAAGATCCTGATATCGTACTCTCCATCTCCTTGGCAGAGATCAGGTAGTCACGGTCGTCATTCTTGCTGAGGAACTCCTGATAGCGCTTTTCCAATTCAGGTTTGGGAAGCATGTCACTACCCACAAACCATCCGATGATGGAAGGATGATAACGCAGCCACATCACCTGATCCTCAAACGACTGACCAATCAGCTCGATATTCTCCTCACTGGTAATACCGCCAAAGCGTTCATCACAGGGAGAGCCCAGATAGTCCTCCCACTCCCAATGGCAGCTCCAGCCTACAAGGATGAACAGTCCGAGCTCGTCACAGAGGTCGTACAAGTTCTGCGAGGTTCCCCAGAAGCCCTCCAGTCGTACGGTGTTCATATTCATATCGCGAACATACTCCAACTGCAGTCGGTTGGTAGCAGGAGTATCACGCAGATAGATATCATCCGTCCAGCCAGCACCGCGAAGCAGCACCTTCTTACCATTCAGCGTGAAGGCACGGTAGTTCTCGTCTGTCAGGTAGCTACGGATCTCACGAATGCCAAAACGCACGTCCTCACTATCCGAGACCTTGTTATTCTCCACGAACTCCACATGCAGGTCACAGAGTTCAGGCTTACCCATGTTGTGGCACCACCATAGACGCGGATTGTCTATATGAATCTCTTCGGGAAGGGCAAAACGACGATCCTCGCCAGGAGCAAGAGTTACAGGACAACTGAACGACTGTCCATCTGCTGTGCCTTGTAAAACACCTTCAACCGACTGGTCCGAAAGGTTCTTCAGTTCAGTAGCCACTGTAAGCCATGCCTCTTTCAGAGTCTCGGTGTTTACCCTTGAACGGACGGCTGAATGTGATACGGCTACGTTTCCGCAGGTTTTCACCCTCACCTCACGATAGATACCCATACTCTCGTCAGCAGGCCTTGGGTTCCAGTCAGCAAAGCCAATGTTCGGCTCTCCTGGTTGAGCACGGAACACCTCGACGGCAAGCACATTATCGTTGGTAATCTGTTTGGTCACATCATACTCAAACTGACGGAACGAACCTGCCATCTCCTGACTGTTAGCTATCTGCTGACCGTTGAGCCACACATTGGCGCGATAGCAAATGCCGTCGAAGTCCAACAACACGTGTTCCCCATCTTTCAATGCAGGCAGATGAAACGTAGTACGGTACCACCAACTCTTCTCGAACTGCTTCTTGTCTATCTTGGCATAATCCTCAGCAGTCATCGCCTCTGGTTCAATGCCATTGGCTGTCAGAACACCCATCAATGTCGATGGCACCTGAGCTGGTATCCATCCTTTGGTTTGGGCTTCAAGTGTTGACAGTATGTCACCCGTCATATTCACCTTATCCGATGATTGTACCTGCCATTCCATGTCTTGAGCAGTCTTCTCTGTACATGCCGTCAATGCCCCAAATAGCATCAATCCGGCCAATATATTTCTGTATTTCATAATTATCATTTGTCATTTAAGGCTCCTGCACCTAAAATAGCTGCATTGGGCAATGTAGATGGCATAATGCGGGTGGCAGCCACATTAGCGGGATAAGGAAATGATTCCAGCGAAGCGCGCATGGGTGATTCGAACAACGAGAAGGCACTGGCAATACCGCCACCAATGATGATGGCCTCAGGAGCATAGGTAAACAAGACCGCCTTGATCAGTTCGCCCACGTTTTCTCCGAACTCATTCCACACAGCAACGGCCTCAGCATCACCTGCCTGAGCACGTTTGCCAAAGTTCGCTCCAGTATCACCATGCAGTTCACTGAAGAACCTGCTACTGCAGTAGAATTCATAGTCGGCATCCTTAAAAGGAAGGGAGCCAATCTCACCAGCACCAGTATTCACGCCGTTATACAGTTTCCCATCAATGATGATACCGGAACCAATTCCTGTACCCATGGTCAGTCCTACCATATCGCGTGTTCCCTTTCCTTCACCGTATTTCCATACACCTAAAGCAAAGCAGTTCGCATCGTTGTTCACCGCTACGGGTACGTTGAACTCTTTCTCCAGGATCTCCTTCAGATGGACCTCTTTCCACGAAGGGATGTTAGCCACGTTGTAAACGATGCCTTGCTGACAGTCAACTACTGAGGGTACACCCACCCCGATACTTGTTACTTCCTCACTCATCAGTTGGGCAATCTGCCTTTTCAACTGGTTGATCACCACCTCTTCCGCCTCTTTTGACGGACAGGGTTCAATCACACTGTTCACGAGCGTGGACCCATCAGTGAGTCCCACTCGCATATTCGTTCCTCCTAAATCAATTCCAATTTTCATATATCATATTTTATTATAGTCACAACCCTAATAATTTTCAATTTGGCGTAGCCAGAAATCTCTTCACATCTTTCCAATGATAATACGGAGCACAATCGGTCTTTACTGCAGGAACCGTCGTCTCGTTCTCGTTTAGGAAGAACTTCACCAGGATATCATCAGAATTCGTCTTCCGGTAGAACACAATCTGTATATTCGCAGCCATGGGGATAATCTTGTCGATGGAGATATACTTATACAGATTGGGGATGTTGGCCTTCCCTCCCCTCGCCTCCTTCAGACCGAGAAGGTAGGCCAGCGGCAGTACGGAACTGTCATGACTGAAGCGTAATGTGACCGTAGGTTCGCCCTTGCGGATCACCTGTTCTGCTGTGCTGACAATACTATCCAGCACCTCCTGCTGTTGTGTATAATAAGGTGTGCTGCCAGGCACAAGACCTGTATTCAACAGCCACCCGGCGTTATAGCCTTTCCACATATTGAACAGCTCGTCCTTGGTGAACACCTCTATCAGCGAAATTCCCAGCTCGGGCACGTTCTGCAGATCCTCAGCCACATTATACAACGCCTCCATCAGATCCCTTCCATTGACAAACGCTGCAGCCTTAGATGGGTCTGTAAACAGTGCTTTCATCAACCTACGACTGTCATGTGCTCCTTCAAAGATGACAGCACGCTGCTGTTCATAGAGACTACTCTCAGCGGTTTCAGTGGGTTTAATACTCAGATCCTCTACCACATATTTCATGTCGTGCTTACTTGCATTCATCTTGATTGAAAGCTGTGGGTTCTGTCTCTGCAGCTCCTGACAGAAGTTGAACATGCTCAGCATGCAACGACGGGAGGTAGACGACTTAGCATCGATCGTCAGTGGCTGTGAGAGGAGTTCAGGGTAACGATCATACATTCGGTGAGCAATCTCACGGTGCTGCTGTGCTCCAAGCTTCGACAGATCACCATCGCGATGCCACGCATCGGCATAGCCTATCCGTAACTTTTCCAGCACTTCCTTGCCTTCTGCTGTCAGGATACCAAACTGCTGGGCGCTGTCGAGTTTGTTGATAGCTGTAACATAATACTCGTTGTTCGACATATAGCGCGAACCATGTCGGCCATAATGACTGATATAGAAAGGAACATAACCAGCAGGAGCCTTCGTCAGTTTCTTGGCTGTAGGACCGGGATAAGCAAAGTAGTTCGAACCTGTGCGGTAGATATCCTTGAACATCTCCTTCTTGGTGGTCTGGGCATGAATCATTGACCATTGACAATTGGTAATTGACAATGCCAAACATAGTACACACCTGCCTATTCTGTTAATCATCGTCATCTTCATCTTTTTCGATTTTTGTTTTATAAGTAATGTTTGCTTCTTCAAGCATATTACGATAATAAGTCCTCACATCCTTCCAATGGTAGAAAGGATAGCAGTCGGTTGTGATAGGTACGGAGGTCTCGTTCTCGTTCATCAGGAACTTCACGAGAATATCATCCGATCCTTGTTTACGGAAGAAGACAAGCTGCACATTACCTGCCATAGGTATCAGTCGGAAGATGGAGAAATGGTTATGCAGATCTTCCATATCATCGGTGCCACCCATGGCTTCCTGAACACCCAGAATAAACGAGAACGGCAATACCACGCTGTCGTGACCGAAACGCAGTCGAACGCCCTTCTTACCCGATGCTATCATCAGGTCGGCCTCATCCAGGAAGTTCTTCAGCAAGGGATAGATGGCGTAGTAGTTATGCCGTGAACCGGGCATCAGACCTTCCCACAGGCACCAGCTGGCATTATATACACGGAATCCGTCAATCAGTTCATCTTCTGTGAACAAATCATTGAACGATAACCCCAGTTCTGGCAAGCACAACATGTCGGAAGTGATATTCCACAGCGCATCCGCAAACTGGTAACCATCGATGAAAGTACTGGCGGCCTTCGTGTCGTTGAACAGCAGTTCAATCTGATGTCTGCCGTTCAGCTTCTCATGACGGAACTTATCTAACTTATCGTAAAGTTCACCATCGGTTTCTGATTTGGGAATCTCTATACTGTCGTTAGGAATCAGGTAGTACATATCATGCTCACTGGCGTCCATGCTGATGGTGAGCGAAGGATTCATGATAACCAGTTCCTGACAGAAATTGGCCATGCTGAGCATGCAGCGTCTTACAGTTGACGAATTGGCCTTCACGGTAATGGGCTGCATCATCAGTGACGGATAGTTCACACACAGTCTGTGGGCAATAGCCCGATGTTGCCTACCCCCTAACCGGGTAAGGTCGCCATCACGATGATACGCATCTGCAGCAGCCACCTTCAGTCGTTCATACACTTCCTTTCCCTTCTCCGTCAGCCAGCCACGAACCTGCGCCGTGTCCATCTTTCCCAAGACATACCTGTACGCATCATCATCCGTCATATACCGGGCACCATGTCTGCCGTAATGACTCACATAGAAAGGTTCATAACCTGCAGGAGCAGGCGTTACGTGCCCTGTCGGGTTGGGATAATCACAATAGTTGCCACTCGCCAGTTCAATGTGTGACAGCAATTCAGACCTGGAAGTCTGTGCCTGTACGGGTATCATGAGACACGACCCAATAAGGCAACTGATCATCGTTCGTTTCATCAATACCATTTTTGATTATATTATTAGTTGAATGTTATTTCGCAGATTTATGCACAAAGTTACAAAAAATATGATTAAGAGAGAAGGAAACAAGAACATTTTTTCGTATCTTTGCAAGTAAAAAGCAGAGAACCGATGAAAGACAAATCGATACAGAGGAAAATGATTGTCATTTGCATGATATGTCTGGCTGTCTTCGCCAACTACTCATGCGGTCATGTAGATAAAGTAAAAGACAATAGTGATTCTGCCCAGGATTCCCTCACCTGTCCGAAGTATGCTACTGGCTATGTGGTGAAGGAGTGCGAGGGTGTACGACTGGTGGATGTGGGTAAGGACTACCATTTCGCATTGGTCACAACAGATGATGCTGAGGTGCCTGAGGGGTATACCAAAGTGCAGGTGCCTATTAAGAGCACTATTTGCATGACTTCCTTACAACTGTCGAACTTTACCATTCTGGATGCGCACGATGTGGTAAAAGGACTGACGGGTACGAAGAACATGTTCAACAAGGATATCCTGAAACGCGTAAAGGACGGGCGTATCGTGAAGATTGGCATGGAAGGCAACTTCGATACAGAGATGGTACTGGCGGCCAATCCCGATGTAATCTTCGTTTCGCCCTCCAAACGCGGTGGCTACGATGCCATCACAAGTACGGGTATCACACTTGTTCCCCATCTGGGCTATCAGGAACTGCATCCACTTGGTCAGGCCGAATGGATCAAGTTCGTGGGTATGTTCATAGGCAAGGAAAAAGAAGCTAACGAGATCTTTGCAGGTATCGAGCGTCGTTACAACGAACTAAAGGAAAAGGCACAGAACGTAAGTCAACGTCCCACGGTGTTTAGTGGAGAAATGCACTACGGCAACTGGCACGCTGTGGGCGGGAAAAATTATCTGGCGCAGATATTTCGTGATGCAGGGGCTGACTATGTGATTGACGATGAGGAAACCAGTGGCGAGAACCTGGAGTTTGAGAAGATGTATTCTTTGGCAGCAAATGCCGACTACTGGCGCATCCTGAACAGTTACCCTGGTGAGTTCTGCTATGAAGCACTAAAAGCTTCGGAGCCTCGTAACGAACTGTTCAAGGCTTTCAAAGAGAAGAAGGTAATCTACTGCAACATGAAAGAGGCTCCCTATTACGAGATTTCGCCTGTGCAGCCAGATGTGCTGTTAAAGGACTTCGTAGCCATCTTCCATCCAGAACTGGTAGAACCTGATTACAAGTCGACATACTACAGATTATTGAATAAATGAAGAAAGTAACATTGTTCTTCACCCTCTTCGCCGCCATCGTGGTGCTGATGATTGTCAACCTCCTCATCGGCTCTGTCGATATCCCTGCCAAGGCGGTCTGCAGGATCCTCCTCTCCCCCCTCCAATCAGAGGAGTTGGGAGATATTTCGGAGATCTGGCAGAACATCATCTGGAAAGATCGTCTGCCTCAGGTCCTGACAGCCATCGTAGCAGGTGCAGGATTGGCAGTGAGCGGTCTTCAGATGCAGACCGTTTTTCGCAATCCATTGGCAGGTCCTTCCGTATTAGGAATTTCCAATGGTTCTGCTTTGGGCGTGGCTTTCGTCGTTCTGCTCTCTGGAAGGATTGGTGGTGTAGCACTGAGTCGTCTGGGTTATCTGGGTGATGCTGCCATATCCGTGGCAGCCATTGTAGGAGCCTTGGCGGTGATGATGCTTATCGTATGGATTTCCCAGAAAGTGAAGGGTAATGTCACATTATTAATAATAGGTGTGATGATTGGCTATCTGGCCAATGCCATCATTGGTGTACTGAAATTCCTTAGTCCTGAAGAAGATGTGAAGTCGTTTGTTGTCTGGGGATTAGGTTCTTTCTCACGAGTTTCTGGCAACGAAATGATTCTTTTCGTGGTACTGATGTGCATCCTGTTACCGCTTGCCTTCTTGTTGGTAAAACCCATGAACCTGTTACTGCTGGGCGACCGTTATGCAGCTAATCTTGGTCTGAATATCCGTAGAGCCCGTATGCTGGTAATAGTCTGCTCAGGTGTCTTGGTAGCTATTGTCACTGCCTATTGCGGACCGATTATGTTCATTGGCTTGGCTGTACCCCATCTGGCCCGTGCCGTTTTCCGAACAGCCGACCATCGTCTCCTGCTTCCTGCCACGGCGCTCTGTGGTGCTGCTTTGGCACTCGTCTGCAATTTCATTGCCCGTATGCCAGGTTTCGAAGGAGCATTACCAGTGAACAGCGTGACAGCCCTTGTGGGTGCTCCTGTTATTGCAGCCGTACTTTTCCGCCGTCGCAAGGACGAGGTAGAAGAATAAATCAAATAATTATTCATAGATATGACCATCATCATCAATCAAGAGGATGGTCAACGAACCATTGGGCAATAACGGATTACAATAGTCTGCACAATGGCGGATAACAGTACTGGCGAAAGAATTGAGCTTATTGGAAGGCAGTTTCTCCCATAGTTCGCGGGCTAAGGTCATCTCACTGATGTCAATATCACATTCTACTTCAGTAAGCATTTGCTGAATGAAGGATTTGTCCATGACCGATTTACGACTATGGGTGTCAAGATGTCCGGCTGCTAACTTGACAGCTTTACCCAACATCACACCAAGAGTGACTTTCTTAAAACCGAGTTCGTGGGCAATCTTGAGTGTTTCACCGATGTAGTTCCCATATTCCACAAAGGCCTGACGAGGCAGGTCTGGGTATAACGCCTTCACGAAACGTTCACTCTTACCCCCACTGTTGATAACCACACGATCCGAACCAGAGGCTTTCGCCACCGTCATGCATTTACGAATACTTTCGATAAAAGCCTCTTCGGAAAAGGGCATCACGATACCACTCACTCCTATGATACTGATTCCACCCTCAATGCCCAGACGGGGATTGAACGTTCTATTTGCAATTTCCCTTCCTCCAGGAACAGAGATCGTAACAATAAGAGATGAGAGGTGAGAGGTGAGAGGTGAGAGAATAGTCCGGAGATTGTGTTCTATCATCTCACGTGGTGCTCTGTTGATAGCTGGTGATCCAGGAGGATAGTCAAAGCCGGGCAGTGTAAAGATTCCTACCCCTTCGCCACCACGAATCTCAAAAACGTTTGCAAGTTTCACACTTGCCCGTACCTCTACCCCATTCGTCACATCAGGATCATCGCCAGCCTCCTTGATACAATAGGCATAATCCTCACCATAACCTACAGGAACATGTATCGTCTCGCCATTAGGTAACAACACAGGCACCTCATCCGGTATCTCGTTCTTCAGCAGTCGTAAGGTCGCAGCCACAGCGGCTGCCGTAGCGCAGGTTCCAGTCGTCAGTCCGCTATGCAAAGGAAAGAACACTGGCAACAGTCTCTCCACAGACCGCCGCAGACCGAAAGGACCATTTACAATTGAAAATTGATAATTGAAAATTGATAATTGCGGGCGTTTCAAGACGATGATGCGCATACCCTTTTCTTTGGCTTCCTTTACTTTCTCATTGAAACCACCTGACTCACCACTCTCTTTCATCAGTACAGCTTCTGCATCTGCTGTCTGAGGATAAAAGCACAACTGATTATCGGTTGCTCCTTGTTCATGAGCTAACTGGATACTGCTCTCACGGTTCAGGATGCGATAGATGACCTTAATACCTTTCTTTTCCAACCATTTCAGGTGACTGATACTCTGAACACCCGTTGTTGCCAAGAGTGTATGAATGTCAGTTGGTATTTGAGAATAGTCGTCTATCCACTCCATCTCTTTATCACGAGGAGGATAGATGCGTTCATAACGAATAACGGGGATGTTTTGTGATATAGATACCTGGGCGATATTCTCATGAAGCTGTGAGGCGAAGGGATGAGCAGCATCCACAATCAAACGGATATCATGCTCTTGACAGAATACCCTAATCGCTTCGGCATCCATCGCACCATCTATGCGCTTTCCATGATGCAAAGCAATATCCTGCTCACCTGTTTTGGTACTGTAGTAAAAGACTTTCCCTGCCTGCTCCAGCACTTCCACAGCCTTGCGGCCTTCCGTTGTTCCTCCGAATACCAGTATCATAGATGAAGAGTGTTGAATACTATGAAGCTTGATTATCGTCACCCTGACGGAAAAGATGGGTGAAATGCTTTGAGTAGAGTTCGGAGAGACCGCTACGGTTGTCAATGGCCTCACCAACCACAAGCATCGTAGTGAGGGTGAGGTGATTATCGTGAACGATCTTAGCAAGATCTTTTAATTTGCCACGATAGATCTTCTGATCAGGCCAAGTAAGATGATAACAGGCCGCCACAGGGGTGTCCTCAGGATACTCCTGTAACAACTCCTTTTGTACATCATCAACAATGGCGGCACTGAGGAAGATGCACATGGTACTCTGACTACGGGCCAGCAGATGCAGTTTTTCTTTCTCTGGCATGGGTGTACGACCCTCGCCACGGGTGAGAATGATGGTTTGACAACGCTCTGGAATCGTAAACTGACTCTGCAGTTCTGCCGCTGCAGCGAGGAACGATGAGATGCCTGGCGTGATATGATAATCCATACCGTTGGCATCAAAGAATGCCATCTGTTCCTGAATGGCACCAAAGATACAGGGATCACCTGTGTGCAGACGGACAATGAAATGCCCCTTGTCGTAGTGTTCCTTCATCAGTGCGCACTGCTCCTCAAGGTTCATATCTGCAGAGGAACGCACGATGGCACCAGACTTGTGGCAATCTGTCAATGCTTTTGGTACTAATGAACCTGCATAGAGGATGAGGTCTGCACGCTCCAACATCTTACGACCGCGTACACTGACTAAATCAGGATCGCCAGGCCCCGCGCCCACAATCTCAATGTGGCCTTCACGCAGATACTTACGGTCAATTGCTACAGCAAATGTGAAGTTCTTTCCCTTCACTTTCGGCAATAGCAGCTTTCCATGATTGGAAGCCAACAAGGCAGCAGCTTCGCAGACACTTGGCGTACCCACATGTTTTTCTACCGTTTCGCTGGGTGTGGGGACATCTACCTTAGCCAATTCGTCGGCAGTATAAAGTTTGAGTTCAAGTCCGTATCGTTCTTTTTGGAACTTTTGGATAACTGGTTCCTCTGCTTTGATATCAATGGTACAGATATTGCGGATGCATTCAGACCATAGATAAATATGGTGTTCACTTAGCAGTTGTTGGATATACTCATAAGTATCAACTGGTGCCTGATGAGCCAGTCCGATGCCCAAATCCAATACTTGTGGGGTATATTGAACGACTAATAAATCAGATGGTAAATTAGAATAAATGAAAGGAGATACTATAATTGCTAAAGAGTAGTTTCCCCCCATAATCTCATTGACGGTATTAACAATGGTCACATGTTGGGGACAAGTGCGTTCAAGATAATCTGTGCCCTCATCACGAATATCAAGCAGAAGAGCCACAGGCTCCCTATTGACAAACTTACCTATCGCCGTATTGAGGTTTCCCACATAACTCATTTGCCAATCATAGTTTTCATAGATAGTATCAAGTGCCCAAAGGCCAGCATTGTCACTTTGGGTAGTGATGATAGGATCAACACCTAAAGCACTGGCAATCTGTTTGGTTAAATCATTAGCCCCCCCAATGTGGCCAGAGAGGACAGAAATAACGTGGTTGCCTAAAGAATCTACACAAACAACGGCAGGGTCTATGTGCTTATCTTCAATATAGGGAGCAATGGTGCGCACACAGATGCCCATCGCCCCGATGAAGACGAAAGCATCGAATTGGTTCCACTGACCACCCACATCTGCACGCTGAATGGTTGTGGCACCAAGTTCACGTTGGAGCATTTGGGCGATTGAGCTACCAGCCTCGCTTATCTGAATGACTGCTATATTCATTTGTGAGCTTTTAAGATTTCTATGGGATGATGTTCATCGATGATTATTCTCATAGGCGGTTCTTGTTTCAAACCGAGTTCCAGACAAGCCTCATCCCAAAGTTGATGACTGTCAGTAACCACCTTGGGGGCTTTCACGCTATTCATCACGATACAGCCGTCATCAGCCAAGACCGTCAGCACCTTGGCCATGATCTCTTTCAGTCTTCCGCCATGTCCACCGATAAATACAGCATCGGGACGAGGGAGTGAAGAGATGTCCGTTTCAAGGAAATCACCCATGTGGATGTTGATGCCTGGAGTGCCAAATCTACGGGCATTCTCCTGGATGATGGTTTCGCATTCAGGACGGATCTCGAAGGCTTCTATCTGGAGATGTGGGAATTGCAACTTGGCTTCGATGGAAACACTACCGGTACAGAAGCCAATATCCCACAACACATGTCTTGGGGGGAGGTCGAGTGCCCGAAGTGTCAGCAAGCGGATAGGCATCTTGGTAATCATCTTCTCACGACCGTCTAGCAGGGCAAAATCGGAGTCGGGAATACCAAAGGAACGAGGAACACTGTGTTCAGCACAAAGGATGAGACAGTTGGGATGGGTGAAGTCGCACTGCGCCGCCTTTTCAAGCGTAAGCGTTGAAACCTTTTCAAGATTGGGATTACCCAAATGCTCACCCACAAATATCTGGTATTGGGTATAGCCATACTCCAACATCCGCTGGGCAATCGTGGCAGGTGTATGCTCACGGTCGGTCAATACCCCAATCTTCCCTACCCTTTCTATGAGCGCCTTGTCGAAATCAGGCCATGGACGACCCGTCAGCGAGACGATGCGCATATCATGGTAAGGAATGAGTAGACGGTGTGCCAACAGTTGTAACGAGTTGAACGTGGGATAAAGAACCATCTCTGCCTCGGGCATCTTCCGTTTAATGGTATTGGCAAAGCCAAAGAAAAGAGGGTCACCAGATGCGAAAACGATAAGAGAACCACTCCCGTCCCTCACAGGGAAGGGTTGGGGAAGGGTCTTATATTGTTCGAAGACGGCATCAAGGGGCACGGTGATATCTATCCATTGAGCATCAGCAGGCAGCAATGGAGCTACGATCTCATGGTGGCGCTTGCCACCTGAGAAAACCTTGCCATTCTTTATGATGTCTAAAACCTCTGGAGAAAAGAACGGCTCAGGATGATCACTTATGCCTATTACAATAAACTTCAATTCTTATATTTTTGAATTTTATAAGTCTCTTCCTGGTTTCAGTTGTGCAGCATCATCAAAGGTAAGAATGGCATTACACAGCGTTGCTGCCAAGTTACTACCACCCTTCCGTCCTTCAACAATGATCTTGGGGATATCCCTGAACGTCTTCACCATGTGCTTTGATTCCCTGACATGCACAAAGCCCACAGGAGCAGCAATGATGCCAACAGGCTTTGCCTTTCCCTTACGAATCAAGTCACACAGTTCCATCAGTGCCGTTGGGGCATTACCGAAGGCAAAGAGTGCATCAGGATGTTCCTCAACGGCCAGACGAATACCTGCCTGCGTTCTTGTAATACCAAGGGTTGAGGCCATCTCGGCCACACGAGGATCAGAGAGATAACACTTCGCCTCAATACCCAATCGTTGGAGTGCTCCCTTGCGAATTCCACTTACCACCATTGTCACATCCGTAACAATTGTTTTCAAACTGCCCTCCTCCACCTTATTATATAATGTCTCTACTGCCTCTTCATCGGTATAGAGAATGCGCTCCATCTCGAAGTCGGCCGTAGTATGAATTGCATGCAGCAATGCCCAGAACCATCCCCTATCCATTTCTGTCATGGGGTGACGCTTAGCGTGGGTGCCTAATTCCTTTTCGATGGTGCGGAACGACTCCATCATGATTTGCTGACCAGGCTTGAGTTGTTGCGAATCCCCTCTATCGACAGAATAGTAGCCACGAGGGGTAATGATCTTACCATCAGTAATATACGACTGTGAATTACCGATAATGATCACGGTGAACATATCCACATCCTCCGGATCGAAAGCACCCAATGTGGTAACCTTGACTGTCTGATCCTCACGACCAGCCTGACGAACATAGCCTACGGGGGTATCCTTTGAACGTAGTCGTAAGAACAATTCTATGAATCTGTACAGCTGCCAGTAACGTCCATGTGACTTGGGATTATAAATCGCTGTTACGAAGTCACCTGCCGCTGCTGCCCTGATTCTCCGCTCAATCACCTCCCAGGGAGTCATCAGATCGCTGAGTGAGATGATACACATGTCATGACCGATGGGCGCTCCTAACAAAGCGGCAGCCTTCTGGAAGGCAGAGATGCCAGGGAGGACCTCAATCTGGATTGATGATTTTCTCTCCTCCTTCATCTCGCAGACAAGTGGTGCCATGCCATAGATGCCCGCATCACCAGAGGAAATAACCACCACAGTCTTGCCCTCCTCAGCTAGTTGGAAAGCCTGTTCTGCCCGTTCCCGTTCCTTCTTCATGCCTGTGTCGATGCACTCGCAGTCGGGTTTCAGATAAGGCTTAACGAACTGGAAGTAGTACTGATATCCCACCACGGCATCAGCCTCTCTGACCGCCTCCACCACGGCAGGGGTGATATCCTCACGACTTCCTGGTCCTATACCTGCAATAATTATCTTACTCATATCAGCTGCAAATATACTAAAAAAATAATTATAACCATCAATATCTCTGCGGTTCTATTCACCCGAACAGCCTTTTTCATGTCATCTGTGGTAAGCTCACGGTCGTTCTCTCCGATATAGGGTTTGTCGAACAGTTCTCCGAAATAGTAATGAGGACCGCCGAACCTGCAGTTGAGAATACCTGCCAGAGCAGCCTCTGGATAGCCGCTGTTGGGCGAAGCGTGATTCTTACCGTTCTTCTTGATGAAATTGAAAATTGAAAAATCAAAATTCAAAATGGCATGAGGCAACGCCATCAACAGGGCGGTAAGACGGGCAGGGATGTAGTTGGCCACGTCATCGATGCGGGCTGACCAGCAACCGAAATCTTTATACCGCTCCGTGCGATAGCCAATCATCGAGTCGAGCGTGTTCACCATCTTGTAGGTAAGCATCCCTGGTGTACCCAGCAAAGCCAGCCAGAACAGGGGAGCAATCACACCATCGCTCAGGTTCTCAGCAAGTGTTTCAAGGGCAGCCGTACGCACCTCCTGGGCAGAGAGTTCAGAGGTGTCACGCCCCACGATGCGGGCTACCTGTTCCCTACCCTCTTCCAATGATCGGTCTAAAGCTAAAAAGACATTCCTCACTTCTCGAATAAGGGTGGTTCCTGCCAGGCAATAGAAGATGATAATTATATCAAAGAGAAGCCTCACCCCCATCCCCTCTCCAAAGGGCGAAGGGAGTTTACTGAATAGATATCTAAGAAGGAAGGTGGCGATGAAGATGAGAAGAATGAGGGTGATGGCCAAGATGGCTCCTTTCAGTTGACGATGAGCACCTTTATTCAGTCGGTGCTCTCCCCACGAGATCATCCGTCCGAACCCCACAACAGGATGCGGCAAACGCTGGGGATCGCCTAAGAGCAGGTCGAGCACCCAGCCGATGAGAAGGGCAAAGGGATTAGTCATTTGTCAGAATCTTGTATATCTGTTCTATATCCACATGTTTCCTGACATGCTCCGCCAAACGGTCGTATTGTTCTTCCTTGAATGCCTGATAGTCAAAAGACGTATCTGTAGTTGTCAGTTTATCAGCAAATGGTTGCAGCAGGAAATCAACAAACGGTGCATTGTCGAGAATGCCATGAACATAAGTACCCATGCACTTGTTATCAACAACGTAACCATCAGTACGACCGTCATTCAATTGCAGTAAGGGGGATTTCTTCGCATCGCCAAATGGCAGCGTCTCACCCATGTGGATCTCATAGCCTTGTAGATTGCTACTTGCGGATGTCGTCAGCATTGAAAAACGAACCTGCCGGGTGACCTTCTCCCCACTCATGGTAGTAGTGATGGGTAAGAGTCCTAAGCCGGGCAGTCGTTCTATATCCCCCTCCACATGATCAGGATCGCACACCTCAACACCCATCATCTGATAACCGCCGCAGATACCCAGAACGGTAGCACCCTGGCGATGTGCCCTGATGATTGCCTGCGCACAGCCGTTGCGCCGCAGCTCATAGAGGTCGTGCAAGGTGGATTTTGTTCCTGGGAGGATTATGATATCGGCCTTACTGATATCTTCGGTGTTGTTCGTATAGAAAAGATGGATACGTGGATCCTGTTCCAAGACATCGAAATCAGTATAGTTAGAAAGATGGTGAAGCATCACCACGGCCACATTCACTTTACCCTGCTGCATCTCGAACGACTTCCTCGCCAATGCCACGGAATCTTCTTCCTCAATGTGGATATCAGTATAATAAGGTATTACACCCAGTACGGGTAATCCACAAATCTCTTCCAGCATCTGCCTGCCCTTATCAAAGAGTCGCATATCTCCTCGGAACTTATTGATAATGATACCCTTAATAAGCTTTCTATCTTCTAGACTTTGTAAAGCAATACTGCCATAAACCGATGCAAAAACACCGCCACGGTCGATATCCCCCACCAGGATTACATCGGCCTTGGCATGGCGCGCCATGGAAAGATTCACGAGATCGGTATCCTTGAGGTTGATCTCCGAGATACTCCCCGCCCCTTCCATCACGATAGGATTATACCTTGCCTTCAGACGGTCGAAAGCATCACAAACCTCTTTTCGAAAATTGATTCGCTTCCCCTCTGTATTCCCCTCCTTTTGGGAGGGGTGAGGGGTGGGCTTCCAATAATCATAAGCGCTCTTGTTCCCGAGTGGCTTGCCGTTGAGCACCACCTGTGAGGTATGGTCGCTCTGGGGTTTCAGCAACAGCGGATTCATATCCGTATGACAAGCGATGCCTGCTGCCTCTGCCTGTACAGCCTGAGCCCTTCCAATCTCCAGTCCTTCGGGCGTAGCATACGAGTTCAGGGCCATGTTCTGCGCCTTGAAAGGAGCAGGATGGTAGCCGTCCTGTCGAAAAATACGACAGAATGCTGCGGCAATGATACTCTTGCCAACATCACTGCCCGTTCCGGCCAGCATCAACGGATGTAACTTTCCCTTTTCCAATTATTTCTAATTTTCAATTCTCAATTCTCAATTTTCAATTGAATAAAGGTGGGTATAACTTGCAAACACATTCTTATAGCAGAACACAGGAGTGGTGACAGGCTCACCTTTGGCGTTATAGACCTGTACGACAGATGGTGGCGTTTCGCCTAAGAACTGGGTATAGTGGAACTCATGCCCCCTATACTCCTTCCCTTCGAGCACAAAACGACGATAGCCTAACGACAGTTTCCTATCCTCTCTGCGGGCGGAGATGGTATAGGGTAACACGCCGCACATCGGGTATTCACCATCATCTGTTACAATCTTCTCACAGAGGTACATCATTCCGCCACATTCCGCCTGGATCCTGCCGCCACGTTCTGCGTAGTCCTTAATGACTTTCCTACACTTCTCGTTACTGACCAGTGCCTCCAGATGCTTCTCTGGATAGCCGCCTGGCAGATAGAGGATGTCTGTATCATTGAGGTTGGGCACCTCGGTTTCAGGATCAAAGTACGTGACGGATGCAAAACGGTCGATGTTTTCCCGATAGAGAAAGGTGAAACTATCGGCATTAAGTGCCACTGTTGCATGGAGTCCGCAACGGTCGAACTGGGAGTCCGTGCCTTTTGGACTGGGGGTCCGTAACGGTCGGACTGGCATTTCAAGGAGTTTCTTCCAGTCCACATGCTCCTCCAACAAGGCTGTCAGCTGACTGTTCTCCGGATGTTCTGAAAAGTCTAATCCCAAGTAACGGGAACCTTGCTCCAAGGCGGGACGCTTAGGAAGGTATCCTAAACAAGAGATATGGAGGTCATCGCAGACTTGTTGCAGCATCTTGAAATGGCGCTCGCTCCCTACCCTGTTGAAGATCACACCGCAGATACGGATATCCTGTCTGAAATGGATGAAGCCTGAGAGCAACGGAGCAATGGAATATGCAGCCGACTTGGCATCTACCACCAGGATTACAGGGAGATCAAGCACCCGCGCAATCTCTGCCGAAGACCCTTTATCACGGTCATAACCATCGAAAAGTCCCATCATCCCCTCCACTATACAGACATCAGCTTCCTTTCCATAACGCACAAACAATTCCTGCACATGGTCTGGTGAGGCCATGAAGGTGTCGAGGTTGATACTGGGTCGGCCACACACCATCTCATGGAATTTTGTGTCGATATAGTCGGGTCCGCATTTGAACGGCTGTACCCTCAGCCCCTTCTGGGTCAGTAGCGCCATCAGTCCTCGGGCAATGGTCGTCTTGCCCGAACCGCTGGCAGGTGCCGCTATGAGAAAACATGACTTCACGGGTACAAAGGTACGATTAAGCGAGCACAAAAGCAAATAAAAGTTATTTTAATTTTGTTTTGTCGAGCAAAGTACCTTCGACGCAGTCAAAGATAGTGTTTTTAGATGAGAAATATCAAATGGGGAAAGGGAAATAATGCATGATGACTGCATTTTTTTGCTTTTCGCTTTTCACTTATCACTTTATTTTGTATCTTTGCAAACGAAAGGTATGCGAAAACGGTGGCACATCGGCAAAGAACAAATTCTCTGCACTCGGTTTGCATCGTTATTGCATCCAGAAGAATACGAAAAAGGCAATCATTCGACTGATGTCGCTTGATGTAAGGGAATCCGGTGAGAGTCCGGAGCTGTACCTGCAGCTGTAATCCCCATTTAAGGGGTCTGCTTGTATAACGCCACTGACAATATGTCGGGAAGGTAAAGCAGACTGGGGAGAGTCAGAAGACCTGCCTGAAAGAATGAAAAAACGCCCGTACAGGGAAATACGATGGCGAAAACAATTGTTTTGATGAGAAGGAGATTCTTGGTAGGACTGGCATGGCTATGCCTGACTCCTGCATTGAGGGCTCAGATCACGCTGCAAGGCGACTCCTTGCAGGAGGTTGTGGTTACGGGTACTGGTACGCAGCACCTGTTGAAAGATGTGCCCGTACAAACGGAAGTGATCAGTCACCGACAACTCCAGCAGTATGCAGGACGTTCCATTGAGGATATCCTCTCAGGACTGAGTGCCTCATTCGCCTTTAACGAGAGCGACATGGGTTCGCAGTTACAGATAAACGGTCTGGGCAACTCGTATGTGCTGATCTTGATAGACGGTCGCAGGTTACATGGCGACAATGGCGGTGACAACGACCTGAGTTTGATCGACCCGATGAACATTGAAAAGATAGAAATCGTGAAAGGGGCATCGAGTGCGTTGTATGGCTCAGATGCCATAGCGGGTGTCATCAATATCATCACCAAGAAACATCGCGAGCATGGTATGAAGCTGGATAACACCACACGTGTAGGCTCGTTTGGAGATATCCGTCAGCATAACGGTATCGCCTTGAACTATGGAAAGGTGTCGAGTTATACCAACTTCCAACTACAGCACTCCGACGGCTGGCAGAACACCGCTGAGGAGGCGATACAGCAGACCGAGTATCATATCACCGACTCCCGTAATAAGACCGTGAACCGACATACCAACTGGCAGTTGGCCGAACGACTGACATACCAGTTGACGAAGCAGATCGAGCTCTATGCTGACGGGAGCATCTACTGGAAACGTATCTATCGCCCCAGCGGTCATCATCCAGGTGTTGATATCAAGACATACGACCTCCAATATAACAATGCCTCGGCATCGGTTGGTGGGAAATGGAAACTGAACAGTACGGATGTGATTACCTTGGATGCCGACTGGAAACGACATGCCTATAACTATGCGTTTACCGATACCACCCTCACTGATGGATATGTCAATGGTCGTTTTACCAATTATTATCCTTGGTTCCCAGGACAACGGGAACTGCAGAGCGATCAGCAGCTGACAAATGTGAGTCTGAAAGGTGTCTTCGCTCTCCCCTATGAGCAACAGTTGAGTACAGGATTGGAATACCGCTACGATTGGCTGAAGGCGCCAATGCGAGTTAAGGGCGGTAAAGCATCTGATAATACCGAGGCTATTTATGTGCAGGATGAATTGTCGTTGCTGGATCCGCTCTACCTGACAGCAGGTTTACGACTGACACGCAATGAAGGTTTCGGTACGCGTCTAACACCCAAGGTATCGGCCATGCTGAAAGCGGGTGACCTCAGACTGCGGGCAACATGGAGTCAGGGCTACAAGACACCTACGCCGAAGGAACTGCATTATCAATATGTCAAGAACATGAACGGTGTGTATCTCTACCTGGGTAATGATAACCTGAAGGCACAGACATCAAACTACTACGGACTGAGTGCGGAATATACCATCGGACAACTGACGCTGACGCTTGCTCCATATTATAATAAGGTAAAGGATATGATCACGCTGGTGACCATCCCTGCCAGTGAGGCTCCTGGCGACCTGATTATCCGCTACGATCCCAAACGGGTGCGACAGTATCAGAACATGGATAATGCCAAGACCTATGGTGTTGACTTCACCGCACGCTATCAGGGTCGTCATTTCACGCTGGGCGGCTCCTACAGTTATCTCGACACTGAAGCCGATCAGTATGATTCGGAAGATGAGGTGATGCGCCGCGTTACCATCGATGGTATGGCTCACCATAAGGCGAACTGGTATGCTACATGGCAACATGAATTCTCCAAGAGGTATTTGTTTGGTGTAGGATTATACGGTCGTATGTCGAGCAAACGGTATTACCAAACCGATGGCGACGGCAAAGGTTATCAGTTATGGCGCTTTAGTACTTCCCACCAACTGGGAAAGAACTATCGGATAGAGGCAGGTGTTGACAATATCTTCGACTATGTGGACCGTACACCTCACGGACTGCACCTCGGTACCACAACAGCGGGGCGTACCTTCTTCGCTTCCCTGACAGTCAGCTTCAACAAAGGAAAGAAACTCAATAATCAATATAAGTCTAATTTAAACGTTAATGACAATGAAAACGATTAAGTATTTGATGATGGCCATGATGGCTATTATGGTCAGTGCAACATTCACTGCCTGCGATGATGATGACGACAACAACGAACTGTCGAACTATCAGAAGTATCAAGAGGCTGTGAACCAAACGGTGAACAGTCAGAAGAGAAACAACAAGGTGATCCTGCTCGTGGCCTTCGGCTCTACATGGGAACAGGCTTACGACACCTTCGACCAGATTGTAGCCGACTACAAGAGTCAGTTCAGCGGATGGGATGTGTACCTCTCATTCTCCAGTGCTATCTGTATCAACCAGGCTCGTGCCGGTGAGAATGTGGCACCGAAGGACTACTACGATCCTGAGCATTGGCTGACAGCTATCGGACTGGCTGGTTACAAACAGGTGGTGATACAGTCACTGCAGGTAATTCCTGGTGAGGAGTATCGTCGTGTTCGCGACACGTATGTAAAGGACTTCATGAACAATCGTAACGGTGACTTCACCGATGCTTACATGAAGAGTCTTGACCTGAACGTCGTGGTGGGTACACCGCTGATGGCTGAGGAGAGTGATGCCAAGACACTGGCAACTGTCCTGAACAACGAGAGTGATGTGAAGGCTGCTGTGGCCAACGGTATCGTGGCTTTCATGGGACATGGTAATCCTGAGGGATACGACTACTACGGCGGTAACATCCGTTATCTGCAACTGGAGGAGTATCTGCGAGAGATCAGTGAAAACTATTATGTAGGTACTGTAGATATGGCCGAAACCTACGCTAAGGATGTGCTGAAACACATTGAAGGCGGTCAGTTTGACATCGCTGTGGGCGATATGAAAAAATCGATTAACTATGCTGCCAACAACTCGAAGAAGGCTCAGCTCTATCCGCTGATGTCGATTGCTGGTGACCATGCCCACAACGACATGGCTGATCCTGATGACAAAGAGAGCTGGTTCTCTTTGTTCAACGAGGCTGGTATCAGCACCGCTGCCTACGAGACCACCTTCACCGAGGCTTGCTGGAAGAAGTACAAAAAGGGTGATGAGTATATCCCTGCACTGGGTGAGCGCGCTGCTGTACGCAAACTGTGGATGAACCACACTCGTGAGGCCATCGCCAAGCTGGGTACTGAGGAAGCACTGTCAACTCCCACAACGGCTCCTGAAGAATAATGTCTATACGTATCAAATATAGATATCTCATTGGAGATGCTGTCGCAAGACGGCATCTCCTTCTTACCTGTCTGCTAACGGCTTGTCTCTCCGTTCAGGCACAGATTCATCAGAAACAGCAACGCGACTCATTCATGACGAGTCGTACGTATAACCTGAATCCCGTGGTAGTGACAGGCTCTGGTCACCACCAACGATTGAAAAGCACCCCTACCCCTGTCCGCGTTCTCAGCAGACAGGAGATTCACCAACAGGGTATTGCCACCTTCGACGGTGCCCTGACACGCATCATGCCCCAGGTATCGATGGCTCCCAACTCCATGGGATCATTCCTCCGTCTGAACGGACTGGGTAACAAATATATCCTGATCCTGATCAACGGACAGAAACTTACGGGCGATATCTCTAACAACATCGACCTGAACCGCATCAACATGGCACGGGTGAAGCGTATCGAGGTACTCGACGGCGCAGCGTCTTCACTCTACGGCAGTGATGCGATAGCGGGCGTGATTAATATCATCACAGATCAGCCTACACAGGATATGATCAGCGTAACAAGCGATACCCGTTTGTCGGGTCATGGACAACGTACAGAGGCCGTCAGTCTTGATATCTTCAAGAACGGCTTCGGCTCCTATACTTCATTCAGTCATGACCAGGCCGACAGTTACCAGACAACCGATCTGGAATATGTCAAGGACTCTGATACAGAGACGCAGAAAACGATAGCACCTTTCTTTACGGGCTATCGCTCAGATATCATCGGACAGAAATTCACCTACGCCCCTAACAGTCGTTTGGCAATGAATGCGGGCGTGGACTATTCATATAAGATAACCGACCGTCCTGAAACCAGGCAAGACATCTCGGGCGGTAACGACTACGAGATGCGCTACAAAGGATTCCGCTGGAACGTGGGCGGAATATATAAGTTAGGCGGTCGTAACTCGTTGCAGGCTGACTTCACCGTCGACCGCTTCCGCTATGGTAAGGAATATGATGTGGCTACCAAGGATTATGCCATTGGTGACTATATTCAGTCGAAGAAACAACGTTCTATGGAAGGTGAAGTCAAAGCCATCCTCGACCTGCCCGCCTTCTGGGGGGATAAGAGGGGTACTTCCACCACAATTATTGGAGCCGACTGGCGTAAGGATTTCCTCACGGCTACTTCAGGTAATATTCATCAGAATGTGTATATGCTGGCTGTCTATGCTCAGCATGAGATGCAGGTGGTGAGACGACTGACTGCTACCCTCGGACTGCGTTTTACGCATCATGAGACGTTCAACAACCAACTCACACCCAAGGCCACGCTGATGTATGCCCCGGGTAACTTCCGTTTCCGTGCTACCTATTCGGCAGGCTTCCGTGCTCCTGGTCTTGATGAACTCTATTACCATTATTTCTCGGTGAACCGCGGTAAGCCACAGATCAGCTTCGGCAACCAGAACCTGAAACCAGAGAAGAGTAACTACTTCTCGCTGAATGCTGAATACCGCACTCAGCTACTAGCTGCTAGCATCACGGGGTTTGTGAACCGCATCAATGACATGGTGGTGAAGCAGAACGTGGAGGTGGATGCTGCTGCACTGGAGATGTTGCAGAGGGAGTTTCCTGAGATGACTGCCGACCAAGCCGCCAAACTCGTTCACTATGCGCTCTACCAGAATAGCGACAAGGGCGAGGTAAAGGGTGTACAACTGAGCATGTCGGCAAACATGTTCAACGGCTTCAACCTCACCGCCAACTATGTATATACTTATGCCCAAATAGAGCGAAGCATCCGTCATGCGGCCACCATCGCCGCCAACTATCATCATACGTGGGGAGGATATACACTGAACGTGAATGTCAACGGACGACTGCAGTCGAAAACGTATTACCCCGATTACGAGGATGCACCTGGTTTTGGCTTGTGGAACTTCAATACCACTCATACCTTTGAAGGACTGAAATGGGCGCTGCTGGAGCCAAGCATCGGTATCGATAATATTTTCGACAGGGTTGACCGCCGCATCGATTCTCCTACTCGCAAATATGCACTTTATAGTCCTGGAAGAATGGTGGTAATTGGATTAAAGGTAAGATTCATGAAATAAGTTGTATATGACTGAAGGACACGGAGATGATATCTATAGGTATGATGACATTCGGATCAATTTCAGTTCGAATGTTTATACCCATGCGGATCTTTCAAAACTAGAGGAACATCTGCGTGAGATGGTCGGGATGATACGCAATTATCCGGAGCCAGAACCATTCTCACTAGAAGCTGTCATTGCCCGCAAATATGATATCCCGACAGAGTGCGTACTCGTTACCAGCGGGGCCACGGAGGCCATCTATCTCATTGCCCAGTCTTTCAGTCTGCAGAAAGAATCATACACTGCCTCCATCTTACATCCCACGTTCAGCGAATACGAGGATGCCTCCAGGATGTATGGCATCCCTCCCCTCCCGGACAACGATGCCAAGGCGCATTCCATCCTCTGGCTCTGTAATCCCAATAACCCGACGGGCACTGTGTTCTCACCGGATAAGATACGACAGTATGCACGACAGTTTGACTATGTGGTGGTGGATCAATCCTACGAGGATTATACCCAGGCCCCGATGCTGACGCCTCAGGATGCCGCTTCTTCACGCAATATCCTGCAACTGCACTCACTAACCAAGACTTATGCCATCCCCGGCTTACGCATTGGATACATCATTGCACCCCCACAACTCATTCGTCAGCTACGGCAATATGTGCGTCCTTGGGCAGTCAACGTCCTTGCCATCGAGGCAGGGAAATGGCTGATAGAGAACAATGTACACGTATTGCCCGACTTAAATGCCTATCTGACAGAAACGGAACGACTGCGTCAACGCCTTAACCAGATACCGGGCATCAAAGCCGATGAAACACAAACCAGTTTCATACTGGCGCAAATAACTACCCATACCGCCGCCGAGCTCAAAGACTATCTGGCAAGGAACCACCACATCCTCATCCGCGACGCCTCCAACTTCCGCGGTCTCACCCTCCATCATTTTAGAATCTCCACTCAGTTGCCGCAGGAAAACGACATGCTTGTCAACGCCATCGAGGAGTTTATGCAACGAAAAAAAATGTTCCCAACGTGGGAATAATGTGTTCCCAACGTGGGAATAATGTGTTCCCAACGTGGGAACGCATAGTAAGTGACCTAGTTTGAGGTGGAAAATGGCTCACCCTATATTCCATGCACCCGATTTTCAATATTCGACTGAAATAATGAAAGAATTTTGTGTTTTTGCCCAAGACCTAACTGTTTCACATAAGAAAATGCCTGTATATAGGTGTTTCACGCGTTTTTGACACCTTCAAGACCTAACATAAGACCTAACATAGACCTAACGTCAGACCTAACATGTCAACTTGGAACAGTCGTAAGACTAAAAACTGACAACCTAAATCAGCGAACTACAAAAAGATGCTAATGGTAGGTCTTATGTTAGGTCTATGTTAGGTCTATGTTAGGTCTTTGGTTAGGTCTTTTAGCATCCCTTTTGCATCTAAGTCATTTATAATAAACCATTTAACTATTTACAATGTTAGGTCTTTCGAAAACTGCAAAAATTCTTTTTTTTCGCGAACCTGAGGTTATAGAAACAGGTGCGATTATGCCTCATGGAAAAGAAAAATCCTTAGTTTACACTTGTATTCAAAAAAAAGTTGTATATTTGGCTAACGTCTATGATACTTGCACTCGATAATCAAAGAATTATACTTATTTTCTTTGGATTGTGTACGTTTAATCGTATCTTTGCAATCAGATAAAAACTATTGAATTATTACCGACCTACGGAGACAAGAGGCAAAGGACATGATTGCGCCAATCATTCAGGTCAAGGATTATTTCTCATTCCTCTGCCACAGTTTGGCGTACCTTTAGTGTACATTTGCAGAAAATAACAACAAATATGGTGAATAACGATAGAGGACAAAGCTTAATAAGCAAATATGTCTGGGTAATAGATACCATCCACCGAAAGCGAAAGATCTCATTTAAGGAACTGAACGAAAGATGGCTCCGAGATGACATCAGCAGAGGTGTGGAGATTCCCAAGCGCACCTTCGACAACTGGCGTTATGTCATTTGGGACATGTTCGGTATCAACATTGTCAATGAGAACCGTGGTGAATACCGCTACTACATCGAGAACGAAGAAGACATCAGCAAGAACGGACTCCGTTCATGGCTATACAACACGTTCTGCGTGAGCAATGCAATAGCAAATAGCCAGAGCATTAAGGACCGTATTCTGCTTGAATATGTGCCTTCTGGACAAGAGTATCTGCAACCCATCATCGAAGCGATGAAAGAAAACCGTGTAATCAACATTACCTATCACAGTTATTGGAAGAACGAGGAGAATAACTTCGACGTACAGCCTTACTGCGTAAAACTGTTTCGTCAAAGATGGTATTTAGTTGCCCGCAGCACCTATACTTATTTCTTTGAGAAAGGACCGCGTATATATTCCCTTGACCGCATTCATGATCTCCACAAAACAGAAGAGACCTTTGAGATTCCCAAAGATTGGAGCCCAAAGAAATTCTTTGATGGTTGTTTCGGCATTATAGCCAATCAAGGTAAGGAACCAGAACAAGTAAAGTTGAAAGTATCGGCAGGTCAGGCCAACTACCTCCGTGATCTTAAGCTCCATGGGTCACAGGAAGAAATAGAACGAAAAGAAGAGTACAGCATCTTCGAATACAATCTTTGTCCAGAGTATGACTTTATTCAGGAAATCCTGTGGAATGGTGAGGATATGGAAGTGCTCGAACCCCTCTGGCTCCGCAAGGAGATTGCCGGAAAGATTAAAAGAATGTGGAACAAATACAAGGAGAACAAATAAATGAAAGATTTTGCAGCAATAGATTTCGAAACAGCCAATAACGAGCGTTCTTCGGTTTGTTCCGTTGGAATAGTCATTGTTCGTAATGGTGAGATTGTAGATACGTTCTACTCTCTCATCCAGCCAGAGCCGAATTACTATAACTATTGGTGTTCTCAAGTACATGGATTGTGCCGGGAAGATACAGAGGATGCGCCCGTGTTCCCGAAAGTATGGGCTCAGATAGAGCCGCTGATTCAGGGCTTACCTCTTGTAGCTCACAATAAGCCCTTTGACGAAGGTTGTCTGAAGGCTGTTTTCCGCGTATATCAGATGGACTATCCAGATTATGAGTTCTACGACACACTGTGCGTTTCGCGGCGCGTACTCCCTAATTTAGAAAACCACCAACTCCAGACTGTGGCAGAAGCCTGTGGCTATAAGTTAGAGAATCATCACAACGCGCTTGCTGATGCAGAGGCATGTGCATGGATAGCGAGAGAAAAATTGTAATTATCAATAATTGAAAAAACAACCATGAGTAAAGTATTTAGAATTACGCCCAAACGAGTGAAGCGCTCTAATGGGCAGGTGTTGACACCAGACATGTCAATAACCGTGACGACACTTTCACACACAACCACTCCATTCTACAATGGAGCCGTAGAGATTAAGGAGCAGTACATGCGAATCTATGGTTTCGACTATAAGAAAGCCTGCTGCTCAGTGAATGATTTTGAATTTGAAAAGTTGGACTAAAAAAGGTATCTCGTATGGAAAAGCTTACTCAGATTCTAAAGGATAACGGCATCGCTATAATATGCTTTTTGTCCATTTTCGTTATTGCTTATATTCTGCACTTGTTTGGAGTCGTAGAGAGCTTTCAACAGTTTGTTGTGGTTTTAGCGAGTGCTGCTGCAACATATATTATTGTATGTGTTACCATGAACACTCAAAGCAAGCATCAACTTGAAATGCAACAAGAGCTAGCAAAGAAGCAGAGTGAACTTCAGAAGGCACTGATGGAAAACGACGATAGCGTGAAACGCAATTTTGAGATCTATAATGCCAAATTGAAGGTCTATTCAGATTTCGTCTCGAAGATGTATGGCATTCTCAGTGACAATAAGATAGAAAAGGACGAGATGCTCGACCTCAGAACAAACATATTCGGTCAAATTAGTTTCTATGCCACTGGAGACATCCTTAAAAGCATCAATGAAAAGCTGGCAACCGTAAAGAATTATACGGATGTTGAACCGATGCAGAAAGTCTTTGCTGATATTTCAAGTATTCTGCAAAAGGATTTGCGAGCAGACTGGCCGATTAATGTTAATAATGCCTATGCTTTATGGGGTACCTTCAACAAGCTATTAGACAAGGTTGATTCTGAAGAGCAAATGACAGAGAATGATGTGGCAGTCATCCCAGAAGTCACAAATAATGAGACAAGAAGTGAAAACATACCACCTTGTATCAACAAGAACTTCTGGCATTTTACGATGTGGAGTGCAGACGAGCAGTTACAAGCATTACGAAATGGCATTTACGAACTGAACCTCGTGGAATACAATGAGGATTGGAGAACAAATCAGTTAAAGCGGGTTGGTAAAGATGACCTCGTATTTCTTTTCCGTTCTGGCGGATGGGGATATATGGGAGTGTTCCGTGTAAAAGGCTGGCGTGTGTTTGAGTTCGATGGAGAGGGGAATATCATAAAAGAAACCTTGACTGTTTTTGGTGAGCCACAAGTAGAAATCACTGACAAGGCCCAATGTGAAAAAGACCGGCAACGCAGTGACATCTATGGCTCGAAGGATGATGGAGCAACCTTATGTTCAAGCATCATTGTTGAGCCTCTGGCTTTCTCCAGAAAAGGAATAGGCAATCCTGGTGGTGTCTATCGCCGAACCATTTCGTCATACGACAGAGAGTATGGTATGAAACTACTTGCTCGTTTTATGGCAATCATAGATGATCCGAATCTCTATAATGTCCACTACGATGGTGAAACGACAGTAAAAATGGGCTGCAACCGAGAGTTGTTTGAGCAGATTCTTGCCAGTGGCAATATTCAGCCTGCACAACGAGACGAAAAAGGTGCTTGGTTGTGAAACTATCATTTTAGAGCGCAGTATATGCGCATGTATCAGTTTGACTACAAGAAAGCATGCTGCTCCGCAAATGATTTTGAATTTGAGAAGTTGGACTATAAAAATATAACTGAATAAGAAATGCAAATTATTGATTATTTTAAATATTGCTCATGGAAGTTTGCTAAAGAAAACGATTTATCTGACATAACTTGGGCGATGTGTATGTCAAGCGAGGTCTTTCGAGACTCATTCCTTCTATTCTTTTTCCCAAATATGGTTATAGAGAAAGACATTTTAATTGAAAGAGAAAAGTCAGCGGATGATAGCCGTCCTGATTTCTATATTAATAATGGAGGAGTAACATATTTAATTGAAAATAAAATTAATGATAGAAATCATCATTTTGGTCAGTATGATGTCGCTTTTCATGTAACACCTGAAAAGTTTGGTTACATCACAAATTACAAAATATATGAAAAAGAAATCATAGATAAGAAATATCCATTACGTACTTGGGAGGAGCTTTACGACAGGTTCTCCGAAAGAATACCAGAAGAAACTGAGGAGAAGTTTCTATGGGAAGGTTATCTTGAATATGTTAAAAATGTATGTGGTATAATTAAAATTGACAAACCTATGAAATTAGAAGGACTTTATTCTCTCTTCTCGTTAATAGAGATTCTTGAAAAAAAACTGTGTGACCGAGATACGGATGAATTTCGTGTTAAAAAGTATAATATGAATATATGTGGAAATGGTGGTATTAAAAATGGAGTTATTGGTATCAATTTCGAGCTAACATACAAAAATATCCAAGTTGATACATTTTGGGGGTGGATAGGCATATATTATAACAGAGAACAACCAACTATCTGTATGGGATTCTACAATAATCCTGGCTGGGGGAAATTATATATAGAGTTGATAAAACCGTATGAAAAGGAATGGTGTTGTGGTAAGACTTTTGATAGACCATACTTTGATTCATCATGTTTGTGGTTTGATATGAATAGATGCTTCCACGATATATTTGAAAACTCGGATCAAGTCATTAATCAAGAAGCAATACTTACCCAATTTATGGATGAAGTATTACTATTCCCTATATTATTAAGAGGAAGATAAATATGCTCTCCTTTATATCCAACTCCGCTCACTACAAAGAAGTACTTTCACGGGTTTCGTCCGTGAAGCACTTGCTTTGGATTGGTACTGCCGATATTAAAGACCTATATGTAGATGTGGGCAATGAGAAGAAGCCATTTCTGGCTCTTATTGCCCAACTCATTCGGCGTGGTGTGGAGGTAAGGCTTATTCATGCAAAGGAGCCAGGACCGAACTTTCGTGAGGACTTTGACAAATATCCTGTGCTGTATGACCGCTTGGAGCGTGTGCTTTGTCCGCGTGTTCATTTCAAGATGCTTGTCTTTGATGGCAAGGAGGTGTATGTGGGTAGTGCGAACCTCACGGGTGCAGGAATTGGCATGAAGGCTGAAACCACTCGCAACTTTGAGGCAGGCATATTAACTGATGATCAAGAAATCGTAGAAAAAGCCATGAATCAGTTCGATGAAGTATGGATAGGCAAGCATTGCAAAGCCTGTAAGCGTAGAGAGTTCTGCCCAGATCCCATCGCATAATTTAATAGGAAACAGCATTTTCTCTGACCTCTGCCACAAGTTGGCAGAGGTCTTTGTTTTCTTTGTACCAAAACAATACGATCATGATAATAATAGATTCATACGAGAAGTTAAACAAGCCAGGATTGTGGTTCGTCTGTTCAATACAGCCAACCATTGATTTAAGGATTTGCATTTATGAGTTGGTTGTAGAATTAGGATTACCGGTAGTTGTTTACTCGTCAACCTCCCAAAAGGTAATACAAAATGCGATTATTAGCCAAATAACGAAGAAATGCGTTGATACAGCTTCAAACGAATTAGAAAGGTATTGGCTGGAAGGAGAAATGTCTGAATACAATACCCATGGACAGTTTTGGTATCCCGAAGAACTAAACGATTATCTGCCCGACAATCCTTTCTGGTCAAACTATGTACATTTTGATCAGTTCAAGATATTGTCTTTTACAAACAATTTTTCTAACTTGTATCTAATTGATAACTTGTGCGATTTATGGTATAATGATGAGAAAGATCTGTCAAAGTCTTTTCTTTCAATAGAAGGAGAGGCTGTTGAAAACAAAAAGACCATTATTGCTTTTGTCTCTTCTTATGATTTCGACATAAATGAAGACTATATAAAAAACCATCTTTTGATGTAAAAGGATAATGCATGATACTTAAAAACTTGTAGAATTATGGCAACAAGAATGAAAATGGACTTGCTCACAGCTGTAGAGCAGATTGTAGAACTGGCAAAGGAATCCCAGCTAAGTAAGGAATTCTTTCGCAAGGCTGACAAGTATATAAAATATGTGTCAAACAAGCTCGAACTTACAAAGGAGCAGAGTGTGATGATTGCTCTGTTCATCAATCGGAGTGATGATGACCGCATTCTGATAAGAGAATTAAGTAAAGATGTGAATTGTTCCACCATTCGCATTCTTCGCTATCTGAAGGATATCGACGAGTTGGAAAAGAAGGAACTTATCCGCTGTTGCAGGGAGAGACGTTGCAGTATTTCCTACCGCGTACCTTACGATGTGATAGAAGCATTCAAGCGTGATGAGAAATATGTCCCAAAGAAATGTACTAACCTCACTTGTGTGGAACTCTTCGGTGAGTTGGAGGAAATCTTCGAAATACGCAACGATAATGAAATAACCTTCGATGCCATGAGCCAGAAGATCCATTCACTCTTGGAAGACAATTCGCAATTACTATTCACAAAGGCCATCAAACAATATGGATGGGAGTACATGGAAGAAGAAATGATGCTTTTGCTGTTGTTCTGTCATCTGTATGTTAACAACAATGACAATAATATTCGTTTCCATGACCTTGATTTCCTATATGATAACAAGAGGACCTGGAATCGGGTAAAAAATCAATTAGCCGGTGGCAGACACGTGCTGTTAATAGAAGATATCATAGAGTACAACAATGATGACGGCATGTTGGATCGTGAGTCGTTCCGCATGACTCAGAAGGCGAAAGATGAATTCTTCCCGGAGTTGGATTTGAGTAACAGGACCTATAACGACCAACGAAAAGATATTGTCAAATGTGAGAAGATTGCCGAAAAGCAACTCTTCTATGACAAGAACATTCAAGCACAGATTGATGAGTTGAGTCAGTTGCTGGATAATGTCCACTATCAGAAAGTACATTCTCGCATGAAAGACTCTGGTTTCCGTTGTGGTTTTACTTGTCTGTTCTATGGCGCTCCTGGAACTGGTAAGACGGAAACTGTGCTCCAGCTTGCACGCCAGACTGGTCGAGACATCATGCAGGTGAATATCTCCCAGATTAAAAGTTGCTGGGTTGGTGAAAGTGAGAAAAACATCAAGGGATTGTTTGACAACTATCGTGAGTTGGTAAAGAAAAGCGAAGTGACACCCATCCTGCTCTTCAATGAGGCTGATGCCATCATCAACAAACGTATGGAGGGAGCACAATCTGCTGTCAACAAAATGGAGAACTCTATCCAGAACATCATCCTTCAAGAAATGGAAAACCTTGACGGCATTCTTATTGCAACCACTAATCTGGCAGGTAACATGGATAAGGCTTTCGAACGTCGCTTCCTATACAAGATTAAGTTCGAGAGACCAACCCTCGAAGCCCGTATGAGTATCTGGCACACGATGATGCCTACTCTTGAAGAGGATGTCATTCTTACACTCGCCACCAAATACGATTTCAGCGGTGGTCAGATTGAGAACATTGCCCGACATTACGCTATTAACAGTATTCTGCACGGTCAGTCGGACAACATCATCAAAGTCCTTTGTTCCTATTGCGACTGTGAACGTCTGGAAACAAATGGGAAGAAAAGAATCGGTTTTTAATAGAACAGGTTTCTTTGCATTCTTTCAGTCATTATTGAAAACCTATATGAGCGGAATATCATTGTTAACTGGAATGAAACGAACAAGGAGATGGCTCTTGAGATATGCAAGATCATAACGGATATTAGCTCTAGATGCACGCATCATTCAAGTTTGTAATTCTTATCCTGTGCATGACTTCGAACCAATAGTTGCTGCGGAACCATAAAGATATGTATGGTATTGGAGGGCATTATCATAGGTCTTACGGGGTAAAACCATAAGGATAAAGGGAGAGAACTGCCGTTTTTCCATCGTGCGCCTATACCCAAACGATCGTGCGCCTATACCCAAACGATCGTGCGCCTATACCCAATTTGAAACGTTACTTCGAATGTTGCCAAGGGACTGGCACCTGCCACCATTGCTATTACTTGAACACTATTTTGTCTGCCAATTGTAGAAAGTAATCGTTTGACCATACATCCAATTCATGAGGGTCATTCACGAAGCCTATTACGTCCTCTTTTACGCGATCAATATCTGTTGTTGCCAACTTTTCTCGAAGTTGACTCATAAAAGTCTCCATGCTTATTTCTTCACCATTAAACTCACGGGTACGTTCCTGAAGATGCGCAAAGTCGAGGGGAACGTTCCAACGAACATACCACTCGAAATCATACCAATCGCGGCCCTTCACCCTGCGTTGCCATTTTCTATAGATCAATGCATGCATCTTGCCCGCATATAGATCCGGCAATGTAAAGCAACGTGTCATAAACGAGTAGGGTTGTTGAAGTGCTAACAGCTCAGTATCAAAGGCCAAAGGCGGATCTGTATCCAATTCTATCTTTACCTTTACTGTCCTTTTTGTATGAAACTTGATATCGTATACTTCTGTATTCTCCTTTAGAAATGCTGATTCCACTCGTCCGAAGGTTTTCTTCTCCTTCTTGACGATGCTTACTTCATGGCCAGCCAAACGGAATTCCTCGATAATGGCAGGGAAGTAGTTTTCGATATGGATATCATCACGTTTCTCAATCAACGAAAAATCCATATCCTCAGAATATCTGGGCAGATTGTGAAACAATCTTAGACATGTGCCACCATAAAAAGCTGCATGCTGGAAAAATCCCCCTCGGTGCAAACCTGCTAAGGTAATATGCTGCATCACTTCCTGTTCTACATTGGGTGTAGCTGTTCCCAGTTTTTGTGAGTATGCAGCCACCATCTTATCATAAACCGTCATCGCTTCAAAATCTTAATAAGGTTATTCAATATCATCTCCTTTCGCCCCAACTTTGCACAAGCCTTGATGATGCTTACATCGAATGTCACCAGCTCATCCATATCGAAGCGAATATCCTCTTCCAGGTACTGCAAGAGGCCCTTGACCGACTGAGGAGGAAGATAGGAGTCGTGAAGTATCATGTCACATAGAGCCTTCTCGCGACTGGCAATTAGAAAGGTTATACCGTCTTCTTCGACATGGTCAATACCAATGGCAAAATACTCAGGCTTCACCTGTTCGTAAGTAAATCGCCCTATTGAATTCTCAAACATTCTTGTGCGCTTAGTGGTCACAGATGTCATTGTATAAACGCGCTCTGGTATAAGTCCATACCAGCGAAGCGCCCATTGCTGTGACACATATGAAGGACCATAAATGTGATTGGCGCACAGACAGGCATTGACTGGCTTACCACTCACCTCATCGCTTACCACATAAAGTCCACGCTTCAGACGAATCAACTGTCCGTCCTTTTCTAACGCCCTAATCTTTTCGTTAGGCGATAGCAGATGATCAAAACAGGCAGCAATGGTGCCAGTTTGCACAGGAACATTCCCTAACTTCACCAACGGGTTTATCTTCATATAGCTTGTCATTTGGGGACAAAGTTATAAAAATCCGCACACTTATCCAAGAAATTCTTGGTTTTCTGTGCAGAATTTAATAATATTTATCCTTCTCCAGACCATTTGCCTCCATCCAAGCATGGAAGAATTGTGTACAACTCATTTCACTTTCTTGAACCTTGCTTCGTCGGATGTTAAATGTTATTAATTAGAGATGTTAAGGTTTTTGGAGCAGATCATTGGTGGTTTACGAAAAAGGTTGTATATTTGCAAAATGTTATCAGTAATAAGTAATACATTATATAAGTAAAGATTATGAAGAGATTTTTGATGACAGCGATGATGGTCGCTGCAAGCGTAGGACTGATGAATGCTCAGACAGCGCATCGGCAAGTGGTGGAAGAAGGTGGTACAGGACCGTTTAAGTCGGAAGTGGTGGGAGACGCTTCTTGTCCAGGTTTCACAGTGTATCGCCCGCAGAACCTGAAGGAAGTGGTGGCAAAGAACGGTGCCCTGCCCGTTATCGTCTATGCCAATGGTGCCTGCTTCAACAACAATGTGGAGATGCGACTCCTGTTGAGCGAGGTAGCCTCCTACGGGTATGTGGCAGCAGCCATCGGTCCGTACGACGAAGAGGATGTGATGGCCCAATGGAGAGGCGTACTGAAATCGTCTTATCCCGAAACCAAGGGAGAGGTTATCATGGCTAACGGCGAGAAGATTCTTCCCCTTACTCCTGAAGAGATCAAGGCTCGTCAGGAGCAACAGGCCAAGCAAAGAGAGCAGGCCATGAAGAAAGCCAAGAAGAACAAGAAACAACAGCAGGTTGAACCGCCTTTCAGAACGTATCCGAAGATGTTGTTGGAGGTACTTGACTGGCTGACCGACCAGAATGCTAATGCTGGTTCAGAATACTACCATTGCTTGAACCTCGATCATGTGGCAGCCATGGGACAGTCGTGCGGTGGTGCTCAGGTATTGGGTGTTGCCCATGACCCACGTATCAAGACCTGCGTGATGCTGAACTCAGGTATTGGTGATATGGAGATGATGGGGTCAACGAAAGAGATGCTGAAGAACCTTCATCAGCCGATGTTCTACATGATTGGCGGTCCTGGCGACATCGCATACGGTAATGCACAGAAAGACTACGAGCGCATAGCCGACAATATTCCGGTAGTGATGCTGAACTCGAAGGACGGTCATAGTGGTACCTATTACGAGAAGTACGGCGGTAACTATGCCAAGGCAGTGGTGAAATGGCTCGACTGGCAGTTGAAAGGCCAAGTGGGACAGTCGGCTCTCTTCCTGGATGATGACTACCTGAAAATGAAATTCCCCGAATGGCAAGGCGTTCGTAAGAATTTCTAAGATTTGTTTCAGTTTTTATCTGGATAGGTCTATAATCTCGATTTTTTTGTGTAAATTTGTGCCCAAATTGTATAAACCAAGAAAAGACGAAATGAGAAAGAAACTTGTTACCGCGACTATCGCACTGGTTTGCGCAGTCACAGCAACGGCTGCCGACAACGTGAAGGCTACTATTCATGCCGACCAACCTGGAGCTAAAATCAACCGAGAGATCTACGGACAGTTCTCAGAACATCTGGGATCATGTATCTACGGTGGCCTCTGGGTGGGTGAGAACTCACAGATTCCCAACATTAACGGCTACAGAAAGGATGTGTTTGAAGCACTCAAGGCGCTGAAGGTGCCTGTGCTGAGATGGCCGGGCGGCTGCTTTGCCGACGACTATCACTGGATGGACGGTATCGGTCCGAAGAACCAGCGTCCTTCTCTGCGCAACAACAACTGGGGAGGAACCATCGAGGATAACTCGTTCGGTACACATGAGTTCCTGAACCTGTGCGAGATGCTTGGCTGCGAGCCGTATATCAGCGGTAACGTGGGTTCGGGTACCGTGAAGGAGATGGCACAGTGGGTGGAATACATGACCAGCGATGGTGATACCCCAATGGCTCGTCTTCGCAGGGCAAACGGTCGCGACAAGGCCTGGAAGGTGAAGTACTTCGGCATCGGTAACGAGGCATGGGGTTGCGGCGGTAATATGACTCCGGAATACTACTCTGATGAGTTCCGCAAGTTCAATACCTATCTGCGCGACTATACCGGCAACAAGCTGTATCGCATCGGTAGTGGTGCTTCCGACTATGATTATAACTGGACCACCGTGCTGATGGACAAGATCGGTAACCGCATGCAGGGTGTGTCTCTTCATTACTATACTTGCTCGGGCTGGGAAGGATCGAAAGGTTCTGCCACGAAGTTCGATACCGACCAGTATTATTGGGCACTGGGTAAGTGTCTGGAGATCGAGGATGTGATCAAGAAGCACAAGGCCATCATGGATAAAGCAGATCCCAAGCATGAGGTTGACCTGCTGGTGGATGAATGGGGTACCTGGTGGGACGAGGAGCCCGGAACTATTTCCGGTCACCTGTATCAGCAGAATGCCTTGCGCGATGCTTTCGTGGCTGCGCTCTCACTGAACGTGTTCCATCGTCATACCGACCGTGTGAAGATGGCGAACATCGCACAGGTGGTGAATGTACTGCAATCGATGATTCTTACCGACCAGGAAGGAACGGGTCATATGGTGCTCACCCCGACTTACCATGTGTTCCAGATGTACACTCCGTTCCAGGAGGCTACCTATCTGCCCGTTGATCTGAACAGCGAGATCGTTCAGGTGAACAAGGAGTATTTCAAAGAGAAGCAGAATGCCAAGGACGCTGGCTATCGTCCCTGCCCTCTCCTCTCGGCTTCGGCTGCCAAGACCACCGACGGTGGTATCATCCTGGCTGTGACCAACGTAAGTCTTGACAAGGCTCAGACCATCGACTTCGACATCGACGGCTATAATGGCAAGTCGGTTAACGGAAAGATCCTGACCTCGAAGAACGTGGCCGACTTCAACGACTTCAACCATCCTAACGTAGTGGCTCCCGCTGAGTTCAAGGATGCGAAGCTGAAGAAGAACAAGCTCACCGTGAAGGTGCCCGCCAAGAGCATCGTGGTACTGAACATCAAGTAAAAGAACACGTCTTCAGACCTATAGATGGTCTGTAGCAAAATAATTAAACTGTGGCTTTGTAGTCACAGTTTTTTTATATATCTTTGCATCAGAATATTAACTCAAATTATTACTGCTTATGAAACAGATAAGGATTGGACTACTTGCTACAGTGTTGGTTTGTGCCAACCTGACGATTTCCGCACAAGAGGCAGGGGAACAGTTTTCTATTGCCTCGCTGAATGTGGACGGATTACCCCAGAAGACTTTGGTGCTGGAACTGAACGCTGACGGACCTGGTGACACAGGAACAGCACGTATCGGTAAATACTTGAAGAACAAGGGGTATGACCTGGTAATGATGCAGGAAGACTTCAACTACCATGGTGTGCTTTCTGTATGGCTTGAGGATGACTATAAGATGGACGAATGGAGCGGAGATGTAGGAATAGAAGGTCATGATATTGATTTCTTTCACCTGCAGAACCACCGCTTCGAATGCGATGGCTTGATGGCATGCTGGAAAAACGACCTGCAAGTAACTGCGGCTGCACGAACACCTTGGACACAGAACTTCGGGAAGTTCAGCCATGCCAACGACGAGATGGTGACCAAGGGCTTCCGTCGTTACGACGTGAACTTACGCAGTGGCGACCGCATCGTTGTCTATAACCTTCACATGGACGCTACCATGGAAGAGGATGAAATAGAGATGAAGGGAGAGAAAGACCGTGAAGCACGCATGGCGCAACTGGCACAGCTGAAAGAGGATGTGCTGCAAAACCTCAACTCGCATCCTATTATCATTACGGGTGACATGAACTGTCTTTATGGGCGCGACAACGTAAAGCAGACTTTTATCGATGCCATTAACGAGACAGGAAAAGGAACAGCTTCGGATGTATGGGTGGAACTGAAGCAAGGTGGTGTATATCCAGCAAAAGCAAGTACCGAGGCTACTGCCGGAGAAGAGACGCTCGACAAGATCATTTACATCAACCCAACGATGGGTACGATGATTCAGCCTTTAGCCTTCTCGATCGACAAGGAAGGCTATCTATATGAAGGAAAGCCGCTGGGTGACCACTGGCCGGTGGCTGCCACGTTCCAAGTGACTTCGACCAAGACTGCCATCAACGAGATCAGTAATGATCAACCTACTAACAGCAGATGGTATAATCTTAACGGACAGCGTGTTAACCAACCTCAAAACGGTATTTATATCGAGCAAAAGGGTGAAAAGTCTGACAAACGAATCATTAAAAACTAAGTCTTATGATTTCCATGCGTATTACAAATATAGTAAAGGTAGCATGTATCGTGTTCTCCTTTACCACGGCACTTACCTGTGTAGCACAGAATGCCGACTATAAGATTATCTATGAGAACGATACCGTAATTAAGACCCGTGTGGGAGGGTTCTCATTAGACTCCCGACCAGTACGCCGCATCATCTACGAATATACCTCGAAAGATGCCGACGGTAAGCCAGCCACCATCAGCGGTGTGATGATGATTCCTTCAAACATCATCGACGGAACGCCTTGCGACGGTATCATGCTCTTCAACCGCGCCACCTTGGGTTCACCCGACGACTGTCCTTCAACGGGTAACCAGGAACTGATAAACGGGTTGATTGCCAATCCCTTGAAGCCAAACTATATCCTTGTGATGAGCGATTTCATCGGCTACGGATCATCCAGTGAATACCCTTCGTTCTATCACAGCGGTGATGTGAATGCCCGGAACTCGCTCGACGGTCTGCTGGCAGCACGGCAGATTCTCGATGATCAGCAACTGCCACAGGGTAAATACCTGTTCAACCTCGGCTTCTCACAAGGTGGCTCTGAGTCGCTCTATGTGGCCAAACTGCGCGATATGGAGTACAAGGATAAGGGGGTTACCTTTACCAAGACCTTTGCAGGAGGCGGTCCTACCGACTATGCCGTGGCTTATCAGGAATATGTGGAGAAGGATTGGTGCGAGGACTGCAAGGATGTGGTCATGATGCTGATATCGTGCGTGGAGAACTGTCATATGAATATCGACTACAAGGATCTGTTCACAGAACCTCTGGCCACAGGTGCGAAAGAGTATGTAAAGACCAAGAGGAAATCTACCCTGTCCGACTATGGCGTCAACATGAAGGATTCGCTCCATAATCTGATACAGCCGGCCTATATGAATCTGAAAACGGAACAGGCGAAGACGCTCATGGCCAAGTTGAAAGAAATCAACTTGATGAACGGATGGGAACCGGATACCGAACAGAAGTACTTCATCGAACACAGTCGGCACGACAACTATGTACCCATACAGTGCGTACGTAGCATCATCCCATGGATGCAAGACAAGGGGTTCACACCAAGCATCGTACCGGGTAAGACCAACCTGCAGACCAATACATTGGTGTTCAAGCTCGACCATACCAGCTCGGCCATCGTGTGGATCATCCAGACCATTGCGGCCATCCAGTTCTGGCCCGTGGTTTACTACGAGGGTGAACAGAACCGTTACTACCATGAGGTGATGGGAGACATGAACCTGCTCAAGTTCATCAAGACACTCGAGAGCATGGGTATCGACCTGAGAAAAATCATCAAGAATAAAGGTCTGGCCAGAGGAAATCTACCCAATCGTTATACATGGTTCGACCTGATTCCCAATATCAGCGAAACACTGGCAAAGGTGGATTTGACAACCGATGACCTAGATGAGATGTGTAAAGATGCGGGTATTACCGATCTGGACATCTTAACAGCCTACGCCTATCTCATGGAGGAAAGTGATGAGCGTGAAGAAGCAAAACCTGCCTCCATGGCAAAAGCCATGAATCGCACAGAAGCACCGCTGTTCTTACTGCGTAAATACGAGCAGACACTGGCTAACTGGTTCATGCTCGCTGGCTACGATGTGAACTATCAGGCATGGGGAATGTAGCATCAAATGGGAATAATGATAGCTTTTTGTTACATTTTCCTTACCATTCCCATCATTTTAATAAATAATCCAAAGAAATCAACGGAAAGTGGAAAAAAATATGTAAATTTGCAGTTGCATTGTAAAGAGACACGATAACTATATCTTATAATATACATTAATTATGAATGACAAGAAATTGATGAACAAAGCAGCAGACAATATCCGAATCTTAGCTGCTGCTATGGTAGAAAAGGCTAAATCTGGTCACCCAGGAGGTGCTATGGGTGGTGCCGACTTCATTAACACGCTGTATAGCGAGTTCCTGGTGTACGATCCTGAGAACCCCAACTGGGAAGGACGCGACCGCTTCTTCCTGGATCCCGGCCACATGGCTCCCATGCTCTACAGTCAGCTTGCCCTGATTGGCAAATACTCACTGGAGGATCTGAAGAACCTGCGTCAGTGGGGTTCAGTAACTCCTGGTCATCCTGAGCGTGAACTGGCTCGCGGCATCGAGAACACCTCTGGTCCTCTGGGACAGGGTCATACCTTCGCAGTAGGTGCTGCCATTGCTGCCAAGTTCCTGAAGGCTCGTCTGGGTAACGTGATGAACCAGACCATCTATGCTTACATCTCTGATGGTGGTGTACAGGAAGAGATCTCACAGGGTGCTGGTCGTATCGCCGGTAACCTGGGACTCGACAACCTGATCATGTTCTATGATGCCAATGATATCCAGCTCTCTACAAAGACAGAGGTGGTTACTTGCGAGGATACCGCCAAGAAGTATGAGGCTTGGGGATGGTATGTGCAGAAGATCGACGGTAATGATGTGGAGCAGATCCGCGAGGCTATCAAGAAGGCTCAGGCCGAGAAAGAGCGTCCTTCACTGATTATTGGTCATTGTGTGATGGGTAAGGGTGCCCGCAAGGCCGACGGTTCAAGCTATGAGAGCAACTGCGCTACACACGGTGCTCCTCTGGGTGGCGATAACTTCGTGCAGACCATGAAGAACCTGGGTGCTGATCCTGAGAACCCGTTCGTTATCTTCCCCGAGGTACAGGAACTGTATGCAAAGCGTGCTGAGGAACTGAAGAAGATCGTGGCTGAGCGCTACGCTGCCAAGGCAGAGTGGGCAAAGGGTCATCCCGAGCAGGCAAAACAGCTCGAGGAGTGGTTCAGCGGCAAGGCTCCGAAGATCGACTGGAGCAAGGTGGAGCAGAAAGCTGGTTCTGCTACTCGTGGCGCAAGTGCTACCGTACTGAGCGTGCTCGCAGAGCAGGTTCCGAACATGATCTGCGCATCTGCCGACCTTTCTAACTCTGATAAGACCGACGGATTCCTGAAGAAAACACATGATATCGTTCGCGGTGACTTCAGCGGTGCCTTCTTCGAGGCTGGTGTGGCTGAGCTGACCATGGCTTGCTGCTGTATCGGTATGGCACTGCATGGTGGTGTGATTCCTGCCTGCGGTACCTTCTTCGTATTCAGCGACTATATGAAACCTGCTGTTCGTATGGCTGCCCTGATGGAGCTGCCCGTGAAGTTCATCTGGACACACGATGCCTTCCGCGTAGGTGAGGATGGTCCTACCCATGAGCCTGTTGAGCAGGAGGCACAGATCCGTCTGATGGAGAAACTGAAGAACCATAGCGGTAAGAACTCTGTACTGGTTGTTCGTCCTGCAGACGCAGAAGAGACAACAGTATGCTGGAAGATGGCTATGGAGAACACAGATACTCCTACTGCCCTGATCTTCTCTCGTCAGAATATCGACATGCTGCCCGAGGGCAACGACTATAGTCAGGCTGAGAAGGGTGCTTATGTAGTAGCTGGATCGGATGAGGACTTCGACGTAATCCTCTTGGCTTCTGGTTCTGAGGTTTCTACCTTGGAGGCTGGTGCTAAGCTGCTCCGTGAGGACGGTGTGAAACTCCGTGTGGTTAGCGTTCCTTCTGAAGGTCTGTTCCGCTCACAGAGCAAGGAGTATCAGCAGAGCGTTCTGCCCGCTGGTAAGAAGAAGTTCGGTTTGACCGCTGGTCTGCCCGTTACACTCGAAGGACTTGTTGGTGCTGACGGTTGTGTATGGGGCTTGCAGAGCTTCGGCTTCTCTGCTCCTTACAAGGTGCTCGACGAGAAACTGGGCTACACCGGCGAGAATGTGTATAAGCAGGTAAAGGCCTTGCTGGGATAATAACGTTGTCTTTGACTTCGAAGAATATGGAAATTAAAACGATAGGCATAGCCTCTGATCATGCAGGTTTTGCATTGAAGCAGTTCGTGAAGTCATACCTCGAAAGGAATGGTTACAAGTATAAGGACTACGGAACCTATTCCGAAGAGAGTTGCGACTATAGCGACTTCGGACATGCGCTTGCTAAAGGTATCGAGGATGGAGAAGTCTATCCTGGCATCGCTATCTGCGGATCAGGCGAAGGTATCAACATGACTTTGAACAAACATCAAAGTATCCGTGCTGGTCTGTGCTGGATTCCAGAAATCGCACACCTCATCCGACAGCATAACAATGCGAATGTTCTCGTTATGCCAGGTCGATTCATCGACTCTGATATGGCTGAGCGCATCATGGATGAGTTCTTCGCAACAGAATTCGAAGGGGGAAGACACCAGAGAAGAATCGATAAGATTCCATGTCAATGTTGTAAATGATAGATTATCATTCTAAATAGCAATGCCTCTCAAGTAACAGACTTGAGAGGCATCGTTTTTTATAAGGGTTTAACAAAACCATCATATTATCATGTAGGGACATAAAAAAAGGAGAGACTTCCCGTTTGGGAAACCTCTCCGGAATGAAAGAAGGCGGCTACCTACTCTCCCGCATTGCATTGCAGTACCATCGGCGATGACGGGCTTAACTTCTCTGTTCGGAATGGGAAGAGGTGGGACCCCGCCGCAATAACCACCTGATAAACGCTTC
>Ga0256407_10001767_pt1 | contig 43848 bp, 31 predicted proteins | sample RumenRJG_04DNA_FD_193489 | JGI IMG/M metagenome (GOLD analysis project Ga0256407, IMG submission 193489) | Bovine rumen microbial communities from Lethbridge, Alberta, Canada - RJG_04 | ecosystem: Host-associated > Mammals > Digestive system > Stomach > Rumen | place: Canada: Alberta...
CCTTACGGGTTTAGGTGCTGTCACTGGAAATGTTACGCTCACTATTGATGGCAATACCACACTTACAAATGGTAAGAGAATGTCTGTTTCGCACAGTGTCTATGGCGGTGGAGAGGAGTCGAATGTATCAGGAAACACGGAAGTGAACATCACCGGTGGTACTATCACTGAGAACGTCTTTGGTGGCGGTAAGGGTGAGGCCGACGAATTCTCGTGCTCCAAGGCCATGATAGGTGTTAATAATGCAGGCGCTGGCGCAGATCTCACAACGGATGAAAATAAAAATAAAGGAACGAAAGTTACCATTAGCAATGGTATAGTGAATGGTAATGTCTATGGCGGTGGTGAAGTAGGCCGTGTAGAATGGAATACGCAGGTAAAGATAGGTGTTGGAACAGGAGATGGTCCGTTTGCACCTGAAATTAACGGTAGCGTATTCGGCGCTGGTAAGGGTAAGGAAACCCATGGCTATGCCGCTTTGGTACGTGGTAACAGTTCTGTCACAATTCAAGGCAACGCCAAGGTGTTGCAAAACGTCTATGGCGGTGGTGAACAGGCGACGGTGGGCAGATATTGGGTGAAGGGTGTTAATGATAATGTTACTGGGGCACCTACTGCACCTACAGCTACACCTGATGAGATGCCGTACCAAACGATGAGTGGCGGAAAATGTACTGTTGTCGTACAAGGCAGTGCCCAGGTGGGCCCCGATAGTAATGTACCAATAACGGCAGGACACGTGTTTGGTGCCGGTAAGGGTGTAACACCTAACTATGTTCACACGGGCGATAAAGCTAACTGGTCCAAACGTATGGTGGACTATAATTCGACGAAACATACATCAGAAGGAAAAGGAACAACTTGGGATTATTACGAGGCATACACTGAAGCCCAAATAGCAGATAATACTTTCCCGAAATATGTCTGGGAATATTTTGTTGATGATGCTGATCAGAGTGCTGCAAACTATAAGTCTGGCGAGGACAAGTATTTAGGGTTCCTGCAAACGTTGGCCTTGGTTACTGGAACTGATGTGACCATCGATGGAAGTGCTAAAGTCAAGGGTTCCGTCTATGGCGGTAGCGAGAGTGGCTATGTACAGGATAATACCAATGTAAAGGTTTCAGGAGGTACAATTGGAACAGAAAACCTTGGTGGTGCATACTATGGTAACGTCTATGGTGGCGGTAAGGGTGACGCTGAACATACAGGAACAAATAATAATTATGTTGCCGCTGGTTTGGTGAAGGGTAATACCAAGGTGACGATATCCAACGGAACCATCTTGCATAATGTCTATGGTGGTGGCGCATACGGCTCGGTGGGCCAGTTTACCTATGATGCAACTGGAATGCCTACACAACGTACCTCAGGTGGTAAGGCTGAGGTTGTTATCACTGGTGGTACTTTTGGTACAACAGGTTCGTCGAATGGTATGATATTCGGCTCGTCACGTGGTGACGTGGGTGCTGAGGGCTCTATTCATGATAAGCTGGCCTGGGTATATGAGACTGACGTAAAGATAGGAACAGATGGCTCTGGTTCTGTTTTCACAACCCCAACCATTAAGGGCTCAGTATATGGCGGTGGTGAGAATGGTCATGTCTTCACCGATGCAGCAGTCTATATCTATAGTGGTACTGTGGGTATTACAGAAGGTGAGCAGATTACAGATGATAATGGCACGCCTGAAAATCAGACTGATGACAAAACTTATACTGGTGCAGCCTATCCCTATCGTGGCAACGTGTATGGCTCAGGCTGCGGTACGGATAAGTATTATTCTGGTGCGATACCTGAGGGGCATACTGCTACAGATGGAAAGGGTAACAAATATAATCCCTTGGCGGGTATCGTGCAAGGTAATACTTCCGTGAAAATCAGTGGTGGTCATGTGGTTCATAATGTCTATGGTGCTGGAGCCATGGGTTCTGTGGGTACTGCCAATGTCGCTACTAGTGGTAAAACGACCATTACAGTTACTGGCGGACGTATAGGCTATGATGGTACTAACAACGAGGGTAACATATTTGGTGCTGCTCGTGGAGACCTTTCTGCAACAGGTGACCTTGCACAGGTTCGTGAAACAGAGGTGAACATCAATAAACATCCGTCAGATGCCACTAAGGATCCTGCCATTTGGGGTAGTGTCTTTGGCGGAGGTGAGGCAGGTACTGTTAAGGAGAGTGTCGCTGTTTACATGACAGGCGGTCTGATTCACAAGGATGTCTATGGCGGCGGTGCTTTGGCACATACCCAGACAAGCAACTGGAATGCTACTGGTGGAACTGACGGAAAAGGTGATTGGGCTACAGGCAAAACTTCCGCATCGAGCACTACTACCGTTCGCTTGACAGGTGGAACAATCTTAGGCGAGGCATACGGTGGCGCTTTAGGAGAAAAGACGGGAGTGAACGGTGCAACCAGTGATATTGCGGCTTACGTATATGGTGACGTGCTGTTGGATTTGAACGGTACGACGTCTTCTGGTGATACAGGAGCAGCTATCGATAATACTGCAACGGGTTGTGTTGTTGGACAGATATTTGGCTGTAACAACATCAATGGTTCACCGAAGGGTGATGTAATGGTGCATGTCTATGCGACACAGAACAAGCAGACGAACACCATAGCCCAGAAGTTTATTCTTGAAAAAGATAGTAATACAGAAAAAGGAGGAAGCGAATCCGATGCAGATTATGTTGCTAGGCTTCAGGGAATACTGACCGGCAAGATAGCACTTGCGGAGGCATTAAGCATCACGGTATCTCAAGCAAACAAGGATCTTTGTACTGCGCAGAATCCAGCTGTAACAGACCTCACGACAGCCATTACGGGTATAACAACGAGTATTAATGCTAAAACTACTGAGGAAATCAATGGCGTCAGATACGACGTGGAGGCTGTCTATGGCGGTGGTAACATGGCTGCCTATGTTCCAGTGACTCCATATAAACCTACTGATGCTCCAACGGGAGCCAAGACGCAGGTCATCATCGAAGGTTGTTCTAAGACCAGTATAGAGACGGTCTATGGTGGTGGCAACGCTGCTGCTGTACCTGAGACGAATGTGGAAATCAGAGAGGCATATGAGATTCAGGCTGTATTCGGTGGTGGTAATGGTAAGGATAACTTGCCCAATGGAGACCCCAACCCTGGTGCTGATATTGGACAATATAACAATGGAACATCAACTGTGACCGATTATGGTACGGGTGATGCGAACTCTACACTGAAAGGCGGATATATTCATGAAGCCTATGGTGGTAGTAACACGAAGGGTGTCGTGAAGGGTAACCTTAACCAGACGTCTAATCCGGGAACTACTTGTACATTGATAGTGGAGAAGATTGTCGGTGCCGGTAAGTATGCTGACATCGACGGTGATGTGAATATGACGCTGAGTTGTCAGCCATCGAGCAAGGTTGACCTGCTGTTTGCGGGTGCTGATGAGGCTAACGTGAATGGAAACATCACGCTGAACATCACCAATGGACACTTTGGCAAGGTGTTTGGTGGTAATAACCTGGGTGGTGCTGTCAAAGGTAAAATCACGGTGAACGTGAAGGAAACTGAATGTCAACCCATCAAGATTGACGAACTCTATCTGGGTGGTAACGAGGCTGCCTACTCGGTCTTTGGCTATTATGAGAGTGATGATCCAGTAACGGGCTTGAAGATTCTGAAGCCAAGAACGTCGGCAACAGATCCGAATCTGCCTGTTAAGCTTGATGGAACTTCTTATACTTCAATCGATCAATTCACTAACTATGCTCAGCCCGAACTGAACATCATCTCCTGCACCTATATCGGCAAAGTATTCGGTGGTGGCTTGGGTGCACCTGCCACGATGTATGCCAGCCCGACGGTGAACGTCAATATGGAACCGGGTACTCATGCGGCTACGGCTGTTTCTGCCGTCATGACTTCGCTGGGTCTTGATGTTACGAAGACTGCACCGAACCCCCAAAATCTGGGTATTATAGGAGATGTATTTGGTGGTGGTAATGAGGCCGATATTGTGGGTAATACTACTGTAAATATAGCTGTAGAATATGTTGTGAAGCAAGTAAATGTAGGTGCCAGTGTGACCGACTACTACACCCGTTCTGGAGCAGGAACCACTGCAGATCCATTTGTCTACACTGCTGCAACAGGTACTGCTGTTGAAGGAAAGACCTATTACGAAAAGAAGGCTGCTCAGGGTTCTGCCTATATCATCGGTAGTGTCTTTGGTGGAGGTAATGCTGCCGACGTGCTTGGTAACACCAATGTCACGATGAGTGATGGCTATGTCTTTAATGGTATCTTTGGTGGTGGTTATGCCGGTTCGGTGGGTACATTTACCAGAAGAACGGACGCCCAATACACAAGTGTTTTTGGCCATACGGCTCATGACGGATGTATTGGTAAGCCCATTTCCTGTGCAGAAGGTACAGGTAAATGCACGGTTCTCGTCAACGGCGGTCAGATCGGTCCTATCTCAGTGGCAAAAGAAGGTATGAATAGGTCGGTTGATGATGGCGGTCCTGTTCCGGAAGGCTGGGTATGGGGTGCAGGCCAGGGTCTCGTAGAAGATCCGGCAGAACACCCGGATACGCACTTCACGTCATACGTTGGAAGTACTGATGTGACTATCGGAGGTACGGCCCTCATCATGGAATCCATCATTGGTGGTGGTGAGTTCGGACGTGTGCTTGGCAATACGCTGGTCAAGATAGAAGGCGGCCAGATTGGTGTCGGTGCGGGAATGGTTCAGGACGGCAAACCCGTACGCTATGACGATGACAACTTCATTGATCCTTCTACTGCCACGGCAGAACAGATTAATGCCAAAGCAGCGCTTATGCCTGAATGTTCACACTTCCCATACGGTAATAGTAGTAATGAATATCTGCCTTATGACCCGTATTATAGTCTTAGTAAGTACAGTACGTATGTTTCTTCTCACACAGACTTCGGTCCAGCCAGTACAACGAGCCCTTCTGACGGTAAGACGTGGATTGGTTGTGTGTTCGGTGGCGGTTCTGGCTATATGCCCTATGAGAAGGAAGATGGTACCGGCTACGACTGGTGTCCTTCAGCTGGTTTGGTGGAAGGTGATGCTGAAGTGCGTATCTCCGGCGGTCATATCCTGACAAACGTATATGGTGGTAACGAGGTTACCGATGTCAAGGGTAAATCTATCGTGAAGATGACCGGAGGTACGATTGGTGTGCCGCGCACTCTGGAACAGATTGTCAAGCACCCATTGACCTGCTACCTCTTTGGCGCAGGTAAGGGTGACGAGCGCTCTCGCTTCTATAACTACACCAATACGGGTAGTGTAGAGGTAGAGATATCGGGTGGTATCATTTACGGTTCCGTCTTCGGTGGATCGGAGGATGGCCACGTCACAGGCGATATTGACCTCACAATCAGGAAAGGTGACAGCTTCACTATAGGCAGTACTACTTATACCAATGGACCTATCATCGGTACCTGGGGTACCTCATATGTGGATGGTAACGTCTTCGGTGCTGGTCGTGGCTTCTCCGGCAACACTCTCACGGCAGGTAATGTCGGTGGAAATGTGACGCTGAATATCTCCGGTGGCAACATACTTGGCTCGGTCTATGGCGGTGGACGTTTGGCCTCTGTGGGTACCTATCTTGTTTCAACAACGGATGCCAATTATGGCAAGCAGATTCCTGACAACGGAAATGAAAAGCATGGCCATATCACCATCAATATCAGTGGCGGTACCATTGGTAACGATAAAGAATATATCTATAATCCTACTGCTGAACAGAAGGCAGCGATACCAAACACCACTTTCGACTATCAGAACCATCTGCAATACACCAAGGGTGGTAATGTGTTTACTGCCGGTATGGGACGACTCTATGCGCTGGATGGCAAGACCGTGCTGACATCATGGCAAAAACTGGGTCAGTGTAAGAGTACTACATTAAATATGAGTGGCGGTACTGTGAAGAGTAGTGTTTATGGCGGTGGTGAGATTGGTATTGTAGCCCAGAATGCAACGTTGAATATCAATGGTGGTACTGTAGGTACGAAGGTTGTTGATCCGAATGATGCTACAAAGTATTACTACTTCGGCAGTGTGTTCGGAGGCGGTAAGGGCAGTACGGAAAATATTGACGATATTAGTATGGCAGGAACCACACAAGGCAATGTAGAGGTTCATCTGAATAAAGATGTTGCATCGGACGTTACGAAAACGGGTGCTGTCGTGCATCAGGTATTCGGTTGCAACGATATGAACGGTTCGCCCAAGGGTACAGTCACCGTACATGTCTATGCTACGCAGAATGCAGACAAAGACAATATCGGCACAAAATATGATAAGGAAACCAATCAGTATGATGTCGAAGCTGTCTATGGTGGTGGCAATCTGGCTGCTTATGAACCTACAGATTTGGCAAATGGTAAAGCTAAGGTTATCGTCGATGGTTGCGGATTGACCAGCGTACGTCAGGTGTATGGTGGTGGTAATGCAGCATCTACGCCGGCTACCGATGTGGAGGTTAACGGTACCTACGAAATTCTGGAACTCTTCGGAGGCGGTAACGGTGCTGACAGGCTGCCTTCAGGTGCAGATAACCCTGGTGCTAACGTAGGTTATAAGGATTACCACTTGGTAGAGGATGACCCTGCTTATGCCACTAAGGAGGCCAGGGTAGATGGTGAAGCTTTTGCTCCCTATCGCTATGGCACGGGTGAAGCAACTGTCAACATCAAGGGCGGTACCATCCACCGTGTCTTTGGCGGTTCTAATACCAAGGGTAACGTTCGCAAGACGGCTCTGACCTTGCTGGAAGAAGTGACAAATGCTGGAGTTCCCAAGTGTACATTCCAGGTCGATGAGGCATACGGCGGTGGCAAGAGTGCCCCGATGGATGCTGAGGCTAAGTTGTTGATGGCTTGTATCCCAGGTCTGAAGGAAGTCTATGGTGGTGCTGAGGCCGCTGATATTCATGACGACGTGTCGCTAACAATCACTAACGGTACCTTCGACCGCGTCTTCGGAGGTAACAATATCAGCGGAACAATCAGTGGTAAGATTACCGTCAACGTCGAAGAGACCGGCTGTCGCCCTGTCGTCATTGGCGAGCTCTATGGCGGTGGTAACCTCGCTGCATACTCCATCTATGGCTATAAGCAGGATGGTGACGAATGGAAACCCCGTACATCAACAAGTGACGCAGGCACAGGTCCCACGACTCCCTATGCCTCTCCGCAGGTGAATGTCCGCTCGTTCACCAGTATCGGTTCCATCTATGGCGGCGGCTACGGTGCAAAGGCATTGATGGTGGCCAGTCCTACGGTCAATATCAGCGAGTCTGTCGGTGATCCTGACACCTATCCCACCACGGGCGACGACTATACCGAAACAGGTTTCAAGGGTAAGACCATTACTGTCGATGGCCACGACGTAGTGCTGCCAGACCATACCAAGACTAAGATTGGAGCCATCAACAATGTCTTCGGTGGAGGTAACGCTGCTCCTGTCCAGGGCGATACTCAGGTCAACATCGGTACCGCAGTAGGCGAGGATGTCTATCTGGTCAAGGCGTTCAAGACAGGTGATACCCTTCCTGCAGAGTGCTATACCAAGAGCGGAAACAACTATGTGAAAGCAAATGGCACAGCCGTAGAGGGCACAACCTACTACAGGAAGTATCCCGTCGTCGGTGCTGACATCCGCGGTAACGTCTATGGTGGTGGTAACAATGCGGAGGTGACGGGTAATACAAATGTAAATATCGGAAAGAAGGAGGGTAATTAACCCTCCTTTTTTTTCTTCTACCTACCCCCTTGCTACCCCCTTGCTACCCCCTTGCTACGATATACCTCATAAACAGGTCAAATTCGCACTTTATTGCGATTTTACTTGGAAGTTTCATTATTTTCCCGTATCTTTGCACCGGAATCGCAATATATTGGGATTATGACTCAGAAAGAAATTGGTAATGCTATCAAAGAGCGACGTAAAAAACTGGGAATAAACCAGCAGACCCTGGCTGATTTGGCTGGGATGGCTGTCAACACGGTGGTAGCCATTGAACGAGGGGAGGGGAATCCCCAGTTATCTACGTTGCTGACCATCCTGGATACATTAGGGCTACAAGCCGACATTAACATGAAGCAATTGGAGTATGAGAGCATGTAAGGTATATGTACACGATACTGAGGCCGGTATTCTGGAAGAGACTGATAACAAAGATTATCTTTTCACCTACCATAAAAATTATCAGGGTGAACCTGTGTGTCTTGCCATGCCGGTGAGACAAAAGCCCTACCATTCTGATTATCTTTTCCCCTATTTCTTTAATATGCTTTCTGAAGGTGCCAACAGACAGTTGCAATCAACATTACTGCATATTGACGAAAAGGATGATTTTGGTATTATGTTGGCTACCGCACAATATGACACCATAGGAGCTGTAACCATAAAACCACTATGAAGATGATAAAACTTAATGTATGTCCTTCAACACTGCAGGAAGGGTTTTCCACCTATTCGCCCACTGCCTTGAAACAACTTTTCGATGGACAGCCTGTATCGCACATCCTAGACTTTGACAGTCCTAACAATGAAAGTGCAGACAACGAGGCGTACGTAAAGAACGTAGGGCGCATATCACTCTCTGGTGTGCAACCAAAGGCGAGTCTTGTTGTCAATAGGAATCACCAGCTGGTAAAGCCTACAGAAGGTAAACATGGCACCTATATATTAAAACCTGCTCCAACATCCTATGCGCTTTTCGAGCGTAAGTATTGTCCTGCCAACGAACATCTGACGATGCAGTTGGCATTACAGGTTTATCATCTGGAGACTGCTGCCAATGGACTCTGTTTCTTTCGGGATGGAGAGGAGGCGTACATCTGTCGGAGATTTGACGTAGGCCCTAACGGACAGAAATATCAACAGGAAGATTTCGCATCTCTGGCTGGTCTGACCAATGCTAATGGAGGCAGCGATTTCAAATACAGCAACCTGAGTTACGAGGAGTGTGCTGACATTATTCGTAAGTATGTAAAGGCTGCCCCTGTCGAAATACTTAAGTTCTTTCGTATTGTGGCGTTTAATTATCTCACCCTCAACGATGATGCCCATCTCAAAAATTTCTCACTCATAAATAGAGGTGATGGTGAGTATCACTTGGCTCCTGCATACGACCTTATCAATACAAGTTTGCATCTGGGTATGCCTCGCATTTTTGCACTTGACAAAGGACTTTTTAAAGAGGGTATGCAGTTGTCGGATGTTAAGAACGTCAGTCGTAAGGACTTTGAGGAATTTGGTCGCCGTATAGGATTATCTCCACGATTGGTCCATCGTGAACTTGATACGTTTGCTGCAGAATTCCCCATGGTAAAAGAGTTGATAGACCATTCTTTCCTTTCTGATGACTTGAAACGCAGTTACTGGCTATCGTATAAATACAGAAGAAGCACCTTAGTGTAATTTATGGTCACAGGGGGACAGGCATGAATAGTAATTAAAGAGACCACAACCTAGGTCTGCCCGGCCTATTTACTCCCTTCCTACCCCCTTGCTACCCCCTTGCTACCCCCTTGCTACGATATATAATGCAAGAAACGATAAAAAACATTAATAGGAGCAAAAAAATTACCCTTAGGTAAGTTACCTTTGGGTAATATGTTGTATATTTGTGCTGTCAAACCATTGTTATAGAAGATATGAATGCGCCATTTCAATACGGAACACTTGCCACTAAGGAGAATTTCGTCGACAGAGTGGAAGACAGGGCTCAACTGAAGAGTTTTCTCTCATCACACATTAATGTGATGCTGATTTCGCCACGCCGTTGGGGAAAGTCCTCATTGGTAAAGGTCGCTATGGAGGAACTTCAAAATGAAGCTAAAGATGTCCGCGTATGCTTCATTGATGCCTTTAGCATAGGCTCTGAGGCCGAGTTCTATAGGACGTTTGCCAGTCAGGTAATAGCATGTGCTTCGACAAAGTTGGAAAGACGTATTCAAGATGCCAAGAAATTCCTGACGGGTGTCGTTCCGCAGTTGGTAATCAAGGACGATGTCACTAATTTCATGGCTTTCGATGTAAAGTTTGTACCTCAGGAACAAGACAAGATGGACATTCTTCGTCTGCCAGAGACGCTTGCTGTGGCCAAGAACATTCGGATTATCGTGTGTATAGACGAATTTCAACAACTGGCTAATCTGCCTGATTATAAGAATATGGAAGGCAAGATGCGTTCAGCATGGCAGCAGCAGGAGCATGTCACATATTGCCTATATGGTAGTAAGCGACATATGATGATGGACATCTTCAACAATGCTAATTCGCCCTTCTACCGTTTCGGACAGATGCTTTTCCTTGACAAGATTGCCAAGTCGGAGTGGATGCCGTTCATTAGGGAATCGTTTGAGAAATCAGGCAAGCGCATCTCAGAGGCTTTTGCCAGTCAGGTGTGCGATACGGTGGAATGTCATTCATGGTACCTCCAACAACTATGCTATTTCATCTGGAATGCGACGACCGAAGAAGTGGATGAGCAGATTTTCCAATATGGTTTGCGACAACTTATCAACACCAATTCGCCGATGTTCCTAAGTGATACAGAGTCGCTGGCTCCAAGTCAGATAGAGATGCTCCGGGCCATCAAAGACGGTGTGCGGCAGTTGTCATCGATAGAAGCAAAAAGAAACTATGCCTTGGGTAATCCTAACACCATCAGCAAGAACAAGAAGGTGTTAAAGGATAAGGACATTATTGAGGAGAGGAAGGGAGAACTTATATTCGTGGATCCCGTCTATCGCCTCTGGTTCTCAAAAGAGTATTAAAGACTATGAATAGTAATTAAAGAGACCACAACCTAGGTCTGCCCGGCCTATTTACTCCCTTGCTACTTCCTTCCTAACCCCTTGCTACGACAGACTTCATAAGCAGCCCGAAGGCATTGCCTAACAAAACACCGATGGAATCGGCAAAAAAGTCGAGCCACTCGCCGGAACGGGTGGTCGTGCAGTAGGCTTGACCCAGTTCCACCAGTCCACCGAGGATAATCATGCCCACAAGGGCAAACCAGAACAGGGCCCGCAGGTTCGGCTTGCGGGCTTCTTTTTTGCTGTGGCGCAGGTGCTCCCACCAGATGACGCTACAGGTGCCGCCGTACATGACGAGGTGGGTCCACTTGTCAATGAACTGCACTTCGTCGAAAGGCGTCTCCGGGAAGAAGGGGGTGAACGACAGGATGAATATCAATGCCAGACAGAGCAGAGATAGGGGATACCTCTTAAATGAGAAATGAGAAATGAGAAGTGAGAAATGATAGCGTTGTGCCATATTTTGTGAATTTTTGGTGCAAAAATAAGAATAATTTTATACTTTTGCAAGCGGAAATGAGAATAAATAATGGTATGTCGAAAATAGAGAGAGCAAATTTTGGAAGTAAACTAGGGGTTATCCTGGCTACGGCGGGTTCTGCTGTCGGTCTGGGCAACGTGTGGCGTTTCCCCTATATGGCTGGTGAGAACGGCGGTGCCGTGTTCATCATTATTTATGTGGGGTGTGTATTGCTGTTAGGCATCCCCTGTATGATTAGCGAATTCATTGTGGGACGTCACGGACAGTCGAACACCGCCAGGGCATTCCGTAAGCTGGCGGGTGGCACACCGCGGGCACTGATAGGCTACATGGGTGTGCTGACGGGATTCCTGATTACAGGCTACTATGCGGTGGTCAGCGGATGGTGCCTGCAGTATATGTGGGCCTCACTGTCAGGTCATCTGCAGGGCGACCCGGAATATTTCAAGACGTACTTTATGGAGATGTCGTCCGACCCCGTGAAGCCGGTGTTCTGGACGGTTGTCATCCTGCTGATGGCACATCTGATTATAGAAAACGGGGTGCGCAACGGTATTGAGAAGGCGTCGAAGGTGATGATGCCCACGTTGTTTGTCTTGCTGCTCCTCATCGTCGGGGCTTCGTGCATGCTGCCCAATGCCTACAAGGGTGTCGAGTTCCTGTTCAAGCCCGATTTCTCGAAGATTGACAGCGACGTGTTCCTCGGTGCCCTGGGACAGTCGTTCTACTCGATGAGTATCGCGATGGGGTGTCTGTGTACCTATGCCAGCTATTTCTCGGAAAAGACCAACCTGACGAAGGCGGCCTCGCAGATTGCTATCATCGACTGTGTAGTGGCTATCCTGGCTGGTCTCATGATTTTCCCCGCAGCCTTCTCGGTGGGTGTGGAGCCCGACAGTGGTCCCTCGCTCATCTTCATCACGCTGCCTAACGTGTTCCAGCAAGCTTTCAGCGGTATGCCCGTCATGGGGTATATCATCTCGCTGCTGTTCTTCGTGCTGTTGTCGCTGGCTGCCCTGACGTCGCTGATGTCGCTACATGAGGTATCGACGGCCTTCGTCCAGGAGGAGCTCCATACCACACGTAGGCGTGCTGCCCTGGCCGTGACGGTGACAACTGCCATCATCGGAGCCTTCTGCTCGCTGTCGCTGGGTGCCTATGACGGGCTGACCTTCTTTGGCGAGGCCCTGTTCGACTGGTTTGACTTTGTCACTGGCCAGATATTCTTGCCCGTGGTGGGCTTCCTCACCTGTATCTTCATCGGGTGGTATGTCCCTCATCAGATTGTGCGCGATGAGTTCAGCAATAGGGGGGAACTGAAGGACTATGTCCGCTATTTCCACCGTTACCTGTTCCTTATCAAGTATGTTTGTCCCCTCGCCATCTTATTTATCTTCTTACATCAACTTGGACTATTGAACTAATGAAGGAGCGTGGAAGTTTCGGAAGCAAGTTAGGTATTGTGCTGGCAACGGCGGGTTCTGCCGTAGGACTGGGAAACGTTTGGCGATTTCCTTATATGACCGGCGAGAACGGTGGAGCCGCCTTCATACTGGTTTATATCGTGTGTATCCTGCTGTTGGGCATCCCGGGCATGATTGGCGAGTTTGTGGTGGGACGCTATGCGCAGACCAATGCGGCACGTGCCTACGACATACTGTCGAGGGGTAAGCCATGGAAACTGGTGGGCTATCTGGGCATCTTGACGGGAACCATCATCTTGGGGTTCTATGCCGTGGTGGCGGGCTGGTGCCTGGAATACCTGCTGGCGTCTATTGCAGGACAGCTGCAGGGTGACGCTGAGGCGGTGAAGAATTATTTCGCCACCTTCTCCAGCAATCCACTCAAGCCGGTCATCTGGGGCGTTGCCTTTATTCTGGTGACGCACGTGGTTGTTATCTTCGGAGTACGGAAGGGTATTGAAAGGGCTTCCAAATGGTTGATGCCCATCTTGCTTATCTTGCTGTTGGTACTGGTGGTGGCTTCGTGCTTGTTGCCCAACGCGATGGAGGGTGTGAGGTTCCTCTTTGAGCCCGACTTCTCGAAGGTGAATAGGAGGGTGTTCCTCGACGCACTGGGACAGGCTTTCTTCTCGCTGTCGTTGGGAACGGCGTGCCTCTGCACCTATGCCAGCTATTTCTCGAAGACGACCAATCTGCTGCGCTCAGCGGGACAGATAGCGCTGCTCGACACCGTGATAGCCATCCTTTCGGGCTTGATGATATTCCCTGCCGCCTTCTCGGTGGGGGTGAATCCGGACAGCGGACCCTCACTCATTTTCATCACCCTGCCCAATGTGTTCCAGCAGGCCTTTGGAGGATTTCCGTTTGCGGGCTATCTGATCAGCGTCATGTTTTATGCCTTGCTGGTATTCGCAGCCCTGACATCGACCATATCCATGCACGAGATAGGTACGGCATTCTTTACCGAGGAGTTCCACTTGCCTCGCATGAAGTCGGCCTGGATTCCCACCTTCATCGCTTCCGTGCTCTGCGTGTTCTGCAGCTTGTCGGTAGGGGCGTACGACATCCAAGTGCTGGGACTTCCGCTGATGGACTTCTGCGACATGCTGACGGCCGACTATATGTTGCCGTTGGGTGGCTTCTTCACCTGTATGTTCGTGGGCTGGTATATCCCTAAGAAGATAGTGCATACCGAGTTTACCAACGAGGGACAGTTTAACCATCGGTTCTTCAATACCTACCTGTTTGCGGTGCGCTATGTCTGTCCCATCGCCATCATGTTGGTATTCCTTCATCAGCTGGGAGTGATATGAACCGGAACGACCGTAAGATAGCCATCGCTGCACTGTGTGTCGCCGTGCTGGTCTCAGTACTTTTATTTTTCTCTGAGGGACGGACTCCCAGTACGAAAGGCAAAGAACTGGAGTCCAAGAGGCAAAGTACGGCAGTCCGAAAGGCAAAGTACTACGGTTCGTATGCGTCGGAACAACGCAAGGAGACGTTTCCCTTCGATCCAAATACGGCTGACAGCAATCAGTTGATTCGCTTGGGACTGCAACCCTGGCAAGTGCGTAACATCTATAAATACCGTTCACGGGGTGGCATCTACCGCAAGAAGGAGGACTTTGCCAAACTCTACGGACTGACCGTCAAGGATTATCGCCGTCTGGAGCCTTATATCCGCATCAGCAGCGACTACTTGCCGGCATCCACGCTCATCAAGGAGGAACGACAGGAGCGTGACACGTTGCGCTATCCCGTGAAACTGGAGGAGAACGAACATGTGGTACTGAATACTGCCGATACCGCCACCTTACGGAAGGTGCCTGGTATCGGCAGCTATTATGCCAAGGAGATTGTGCGTTACGGACAGCGCCTGGGCGGCTACGTCAGCGTGGACCAGTTGGACGAGATAGCGGATTTCCCGCAGGACGCCAAGAAGTATTTCGTCGTTGAGGACGCGCATCCCCAGCAGTTGAATGTGAACAAGCTGACGCTTCAGCAACTGCGTCGTCATCCGTACATCAATTTCTATAGGGCCAAGGCCATTATGGACTATCGCCGTCTGCACGGCAACTTGAAAAGTCTGCAGGACCTCCGCCTTTCAAAGGATTTCCCGCCCGAGGTTATCGAGCGGTTAAATCCTTATGTCACTTTCTGACCTCATCACTCCTCCTCCTTCTCTCCTTCCCTCCTTCCCTCCTTTGACCTACATCAAGAAGAATGCATATTTCTTGCAAAAAAGATAAAAACCCCTTGTGTGTTCGCACACAATCACTACCTTTGCACTGTTGAAAGACAAAAAAAGATTGTTAAGGATTAATTGGTTTTAGGTTATGATTATTTTTAATTACGTAGTAGTTTCACTTGCCAACAAGGCATTCCATATGATAAAAAAATAAGGAATACGGCAAGTTTGTTTCATATGTTTTGATTGTTTTAGTTAGTAGTTTAGTTAGTAGTAAGAGATGAGGATGCACTCGTGATGAGCGCATCCTCTTTTCATTTCCGCTGGTCTCGTACAAGAATCTTCTTACCCTGATGGATATATAATCCTGGAGTTGAGGGAGAAAGGAAGCGACGACCACTCAGGTCATAATAGTAGGGGTCGGCTTGACGTGACGTTTCAATGGCACGGATACTGGTGGGGTCGGGAATGTCCTCCTCTGGATAGGTGCCACGAACATAGACACGATAGCCTTTGCCTTCAAGGCTGAAGGTATGGCTGGTATTAAGCGTTTCCTGTTTGCGACTGGTTCCCTGGGCGATAGTCTCGCTATTGAGCCATAGGCTCCATGCTCCGGCAGTAAACCCGCTGATGGTAGCAGAACCGGCAGAAGTAGCCATGTTCATGATAACTAACACCTCGCTGTCGCCCAACTTGCGGGTATAGGCCAGTACGCCGGTGTTACCCGTTACCGTGCACCACTCCACAGAAGGATTTTGACTGGACGTCTTGCTGTCGCTGAGGGCTGGGATTTCATGTTTCAGGGCAAAGAGCGTACGCAGGGTGTTGCGCATCTTGTCGTCTTTCGTATTCCAATTAATCTTGGTATCGTTGAAATAGTCGAGTGCCTGATTGCCTCCCGTTTCTTGTCCATTATAGATCAGAGGCATGCCATAGAGCGTATAGGCAAAGACGGTGAGCGGATAGCGGTTGGTGCCATACTTCTGTGTCAGCGTCTTTTTCGACTCGTTCCAGTTCTGGTCGTGATTGGTTACATAGAGCATACGTCCGAAGGTAAGGTTGGCAGAAGCATTCAGCAATGTATTGCCAAAAGCTTTCAGACGAGCAGACGTATTGCCCGATGTGCCGTAGTTTACTAAATTGGACTGAAATCCCCATGCATAGTCGTAGTCGAAGCCAACGTTCTTCAGACGGGTGGCATCTGAGGCAATGTCGGCCTCACCCAAGAAGGTGATGGTCTTGCCTGCCTTATATGATTTTATCATTGGAATGGCTGATTGCCAATAGCTGGTAGGAATCTTAGAGCTGCTAATATAGTCGCAACGATAGCCATCAATGTCAGCCTCATCTATCCAGAACTTCAGGCAATCGTTCATGGCATTGACCAAGCCGGTATGATTGTAGTTCAGCTGGTAAACATCGCCGTAATTGTTGGGGTGAACCATCTTGCCATTACCATCCTTCTCATAATATTCAGGATGTGTGGTAACCCATTCTGCATTGGTAGCCGTATGGTTAGGAACCCAGTCCAACCACACCTCCATGTTCAGTTCATGAGCACGAGCCACAAGGGCCTTCAGGTCGGCAATGGTACCATAGTTGGCATTCGTCTTCTGGAAATTGGTAGCAGCATAAGGGCTGTTAATGCCTCCACCACGAGGATAGATAGGCATGAGCCATACAATGTCGACACCCAACGTCTTCAGTTCGCCCAGACGGGCCTGAGCAGCTGCGAAAGTGCCCTCTGTAGAGAATGAGCCCACGTTCATCTCATAGATGACGCGACTACCCTCTGCACGCTTGGCGGTAGCGTTGTTGATGTTATCGACATAGTCGGCTGAGAAAGCACGGAGGCCGATGACGAATATTAACCCTAAGAAAATCAGTCTTTTCATAAAATGATACTTTATTGATAAATAAAAGCTGGCTGTTCTTCCCAGAGCAGCCAGCCTACTCTACTAACTTTAAATTACAGCAATTCTGTTATGCTAAATGATGAAGCATATATTACTGTAATACGTAAACCGCATATCCGTATGGCTCCAACTGAATATCAGTCGACATATCCAACGAAACGGTCTTTATATCTACCTTTTCACCGATGGTCTTACTATCGAGCCATTGCTCATAGCTGCCAGCGGGAAAGTCGGTCACAATGGCGGATGCTTCCTTTGAACCGAAGTTCACTATAGCTACTACAGGACCTCGTTTCCACGCCAGCACATCAGGTTGACTGGTGGGCAAGAACGTTACAGGAGCATCTGCTGCCAACGAGGGCTGCTGGTGGTGCAGGGCAATCAGCGTGCGAACGGTGTTCAACATCTTTCGATCTACCATTTGCCACTTTACCTTGGCATCGGTGAAATAGTTCAGCGTATCAGGATCGCCAATCTCCTGTCCGTTATAAATCAGGGGCATACCATAGAAGGTGAACTCCAGCACGGTCAGTCCATAGCGGTTGTCGCCGTAGAAGTCCTTCAGCGTATGACCACCATCGTTGTAGTTCTGGTCGTGATTGGTCAGATAAACCATACGACGGTTCTTTACTTTCGACGACTTTTCCAGGAAGCGCAGACAAATCTGCTTCAGCGAGTCGGCATTCCACTGTTCCCTGTTCCAATGTGCCAAAGAGCCTTGGAAGTTCCAGGCATAGTCGTAGTCGAAACCACAGGAGTCGATACGCTGGTTAAAGCGATCGGTGATGTCTGTCTCGCTCAGCATCTCCACCTTTTTGTCGGCACGCAGACTCTTCAGCTGGGCTATGATGTCCTGCCAGTAGGCTACAGAGATGGTAGGGCTTGATACGTAGTCGCAGCGGAAACCGTCAACATCGCACTCTTCAACCCAGAACTTCAGGGTGTTGTTCATCTCGCTGACCAGTCCCTCGTCCTGATAGTTCAGTTCCAGCACATCGCCCCATCCGTGAGGATGAATCATCTGTCCCTTTGCATCCTTCGTGAAATACTCAGGATGACTTTCCACCCAAGGGTTCTCCTGGGCTACATGATTAGGAACCCAGTCCAGCCAAACCTTCATACCCAGCTCATGAGCACGAGCCACGAAGGCTTTTACATCGTCTACCGTTCCGTAGGAAGGATTCACGCCTCTGAAGTCCATCGACGCATAAGGACTGTGCATCGTGGCACCACGTGGATAGATAGGCATCAGCCAGATAATGTCGATGCCCAGCGTGTCCAGACGGTCCAGTTGCTGTTGGGCAGCCTGGAAGGTTCCCTCTGGTGTAAAGGCGCCTATGTTCATCTGATAGATGACACGGTTCTCGTCGCTGACGGGCTGTGTGTTGTCTATGCGCTGACTGACGGACGAGCCCCCGCCACAGGCTATGATGAGCACTGTGGCAAGGAGTCCGAGTGAAAATAACGTCTTTTTCATCGCGAATGATTAGTTGGCGGTGAAGGAATAACTCTGATTAGCTACTACGGCAGCAATGTCCTGCTGGCTACCGCTATCACTATTAAGGATGAGGTTGTAGGTACCACCATCGTTAGGCAATGGGAATACCAGTACGCCATTCTCGTTGCTGGTAGGCTTGATGCCACGCCAGCCACCATAAATCTCACCATCACCCCATGCATAGATACGTGGGTCGGTGTAACCAGCCTGGTTGTTGATGGTCACCGTATTGGTGGACTCCACCCATGTGGTGTTGACATCGTAGAAGTGGCTTCCTGTTGTGAATACGGCAGGACCGTCCACCTGACCATTGCCATTGTCGTTGAGAATCAGATTATAGGTTCCGTTCGCGGGCAGTTCGAAGAGGTACCAACCATTGTCTGTAACCTTAACGGGAGCAGCACCAGGCCAGCCGCCGCAGGCCTCACTGTCGCCATAGACATAGAGATGCGGATCAGCATAGCCAACACTGTTCTTGACCGCAATGAACACCTTTTCGACTACAGGCTCTGGGTCTGGCGTATCACCGCCGCCACCTCCAGGTTGGAATGTAGAGGGATCGATTTCGGTAACCCCTGATGTGGTAACGTGCAGATAGACATCGTGATCGATGGTGTAAGCGAAGTCACTCAACTGACTAGAACCTGCATTGCTGAAGATGAGGTTCTCGTTATAGCCAGTATTGCCCTCGCCCATATCAAAATACTTATAAGTAACTCCGTTAATGGTCTGCTCACCAGTAACCTCCATGCCAGGCCAATCGCCATTCAGATTATTGACATCACCCCACATGTAGAGGGTCAATGCATCCCAACCGGTCTCATCATAAACGAATACGGCAAATCCGTCGTGCTTTACAGAGGGTTCAGGAGAGATTTCCTCGACACCGTCAGCGGTAATGCGCAGATAGATGTTGCGATCAATGGTAAAGTTGAAGTCCTTCAACTGAGCACCTGCACCACCATTATTGAAGATGAGGTTCTCGTTCAGACCGGTGTTCTCCTCACCGAAGTCGAAATACTTCCAGGTGATTCCGTCGTGGTTCCACGTACCGGTAACCTGCATGCCGGGCCAGTCGCCGTTCAGGTTGTTGATGTCACCCCACATGTAGAGGGTCAGTACATCCCAGCCTGTCTGGTCGTCTACGTAAACGCAGAAGCCATCGTGCTCAGGCTCGGGGGCTTCGCCGCCTTCCCAGTAGTAAGCCTCCCAACGCTGTCCCCAGATATTGGTAAAGGTTCCCACACCGGGGTTGTCATTATGAACAGCTTCTTCGCCATTGATGGTATATTCCTTACCCTGTGTCTTTGAGTAGAAAGCGAAACCGTCGCTCAGTGTCTTGCCACCAACGAAAGTGCTGGGATCAAGATAAATGCCCCACTTGACATCGCTCTTCTCTGCCTTGGTCAGCAGATAGGCAGGATTGCCAATAGCCTCTTCACCACCATTGAACTCACCCACGATGTAGATTTCCTCCTTAGGGGTAGTTCCAAAGGGAGCAATGTACTCCAGCAGGATACGGTCAGCACGAGTCTCAAACTGCTGACGCTCGTGGTCGAATACGATATCCTCTTTGTTCGAACAACTGCTCATAAAGCCAGTAACAGCCAGCAGCGTCAGAAACAGACTATATATTTTCTTTTTCATATTCTATGTAAGTTTTGAGTTATTGATAACTTGGATTCTGAATCAAGCCAGGGTTAACGCTCAGAGCCGACTGTGGCAATGGATACCACTCGTACTTGCGGTTACGCTTGACAGGAAGATCGAGTCCGTCCTCTGTAGCACGTCCCCAGAACCACCACTGTCCCTGAGTGAACTTGTCGAAACGGCGAAGGTCGGTACGGCGACGGTTGCCCTCGCCAAGATATTCCTTACCCCATTCAGAAAGCACCCAATCCATGTCGAAAGCATCGAAGCCTGGTCCGGGAATGCTCAATGCAGCCGTGCGGTCGGTAGTCTTGAAGTAGCGCTTGCGCACCTCATCCACATATTTCTTAGCCTCAGCGCTGTTTCCTTTACGCATCTCGCACTCAGCCACATTCAGATAAGCCTCAGCCAGACGGAAGCGTACATCGTCGATACTCTTGAATCCACCTTGCTCATCGTTTGGATAGAGTGGATACTTTACCAGACGGACACCCGAGTTGGTCTCGCCCCAGCGAGGACTCATCACCGTCTCGAGGTTACGGCCCTGGTTGAGGAATGTACCTACCTGGTCTACGTATTTCAGACTCTGGCCGTCGCGGTCGGCATCAGCCGTGATGACATCGCCAGGCTGGAATTCTTTGTCACCATCCTTGAAGTAGTAGTTGGCCACAGCCAGTCCCTTGATAAACATACCGGGTCCGTGGGTCTTAGTGGCATTGTCATAGACGTAGTTCTGCTTGCGGATATCACGGTCGTCAAAGCGCTCGTAGGGAGCACCCAGCTTGTCATTATAAGGTGAACCTAGGAAGCAGTTAGGATTGTCGGTACCACCCAGGGGATCTACGTTGCCCGCATTGTCGAAAGAGGGAACGAGGCATACGCAGTTCCAAGCACCGATACCGTCGTAGGTCTGTCCGAAGAGGGCAGGATAAGCGTAGTGCATGCCTACCATGGTACGGACATTGGCAATCTCGTTGGTAGCGCCCTGTCCGTCCTCCATAGCCAGTGCGAAGATGACCTCAGGACTCTTCACGTTGTCCATGCTGTAAAGGTTACGGTAGTTGTCGTCCATGGCGTAGTTGCCATATTTGCCGGCGATAAGCTCCTTGGACAATGCCTCACACTCGTCATACTGGTTCTGACCGATAAACAACTCGGCATTGAGCAGCAGACGGGCCTTCAACATACGGTTCATTCCCTGGTTGGCACGATTCACCATCGAGTGGTTGGCGTCGTCAATAGCCAGTGAGCCTACGGTTTCGTCGAGTTCAGTAGCGATGAAATCATAAATTTTCTTACAAGAGGTGTCCCAGTCGGGATCAGCCGTTCCAGGAACATCACTGCCTGCAGAGGTGTTCAGGGGCAGCGCGCCACCCCACAGCTCGAAGATGCTGTAGTAGTTCCAGGCACGCAGCGTGCGAACCTCAGCAACATACTGCGCCATCTTCTCTGGGGTCATGCCCACGGAAGCTGCATCCAAGGTAGCCAGGTCGTTCAGCAAGAGGTTTGCCAATCCGATACCCGTCCAGGCATTGCTCCATGCATCCTTGATAATCTTAGACTCTGATGTCCAGTTCTGCCAGGAGAGCACTGTCTTCTCAGCTTCGTCCCATCCCCAGAGACCGCCATTCCAGACACGCCATGTCAGCTGGTCGGCAGGATATTCAGAAAGGTGGAAGAAGTACTGACCGCCCAGCGTGGTGGATGTCTGTCCGTAGATGGCTGCTACGGCTCCTACTACGCTGGCTTCGTTCTGGTAATAGACATTGGCATCGATACGGTCGTTCACCTTCTCGTCCAAGTCGGTGCAAGCCGTCATTCCCAATCCTATTGCCATTGCTATGATGCTATATTTAATTGCTTTCATAACTTTCTAATCTTTTTTGTTTTATCTTTTATCTACAATTAATGGAAGCGCACTGTTACGCCCAGCGTAAGCTGTGTAGCCTGAGGATAGGCGCTGTTAGAGTCCACACCAGGCTTGATACCTGTTGAGGTGACAATAGAGGGGTCGTTGCCCTTGTAAGCTGTAATGGTAAAGAGGTTCTTGGCAGTCAGGTAGACACGCAGACTCTCAATAATCTCACGCTTCTTGGGAATGAAGCTGTAGCCCAGGGTCACATTGTCCATCTTGAAGTAGTTACCATTCTCCAGGAAATAGCTGGTAATGATACCACCGCTAGACTTTACGTCAGCATCGTCGGTATAGGCGGTACGCAGCACGTTGTCTGTACCTGCTCCCTGCAGTCCCATACCATATTTGCGCATATTGAAGATCTTGAAGCCAAAGGCACCACGCATCAGCATGCTCAGATCCCAGTTCTTATACTTGAAGGAGTTTGTCCACGACAGGAAATGCTTGGGTGCACCATTGCCGATGTTACGCTTCCAAGTGGGGTCTGCCTGAGCAGCAGGACGGGCATTGCCGTCGTTGTCATAGACCAACAGCAGACCGTTCTCATCGACACCGGCATGCTCGTAGCCAAAGAACTGACCAATCTTGCCACCTTCCTCTACACGGAAGAAGTATTCAGAGGTTCCCAGACCGGGTTTCTGGTAGAGTTCGAGATAAGCGGCCTTATAGACATCGCTTGACAGCTTGGTGAGCTTCGTGTCGCCCATGCTCCAGTTGGCACCAGTGGTCCACTTGAAGTCCTTCTTAGCAATCACGTCGTAGTCGAGAGAAACCTCAACACCGGCGTTCTTGGTCGTACCTACATTCACCAGGATGGTGTTGTAGATGAAGGGAGGCTGTGGTGCCGTGTAGTTGTAGAGCAGGTCTTTAGAGCGACGGTCGTAGAATTCTACGCTACCACGCAGACGGTTGTTCAAGGTTACAAAGTCCAGACCGATGTTGAAAGCAGTTGATTTCTCCCAAGCCAAATCAGGGTTGGCGTTCAGGGAAGGAGCATATCCCTTCACCCACTGGTTATTGATATAGTAAGAGTCTCTTGCACTGTAGGTAGCCAGCGAACGATAAGCATCAAAGTCAGAACGACCAGTTACACCATAAGAAACACGGGGCTTCAAGCTCTGGAACATCTTGAAGGTATCCTTCAGTCCTGGCGTATTGGTAACTTCCCAAGCCAGAGAGATAGAAGGGAACGAACCCCATTTCTTATTGGCACCGAACTTAGTGCTACCCTCACGACGCATTGAAGCAGAAGCGAAGATGATGTCGTTGTAGTTGTAGTTCAGACGCCCGAAGAAGCCAATCAGCGTTGATTCAGAAGAACCACCCCATATGTTGGCCTTGCCATCCTGCAGAGCAGTACCTGTACCGATACCATACCATGACATAGAGTCATAGACGAATTCTTTGTTCTCGCTTCCATTCTGTTCCCACTTTGAGCGCTCCCAAGAATAGCCGAGCACGGCCTTTAACTGGTGCTTGTTAAGGGTCAGTGTGTAGTTGATGAGCCATTCCAGACGGTTGGTCCACCACTTCTGGTAATTCACGTTGGCGCGTCCCTTGTAGCCATTCCAATACGACTCACTAGAGGTCGTCGGTGTGTAGAAGTTCGACTTGAGGTCATTGTATTGCAGGGCATAGCTCAGCGAGGTGTTCAGCGTGTGCTGCTCCATCTGCAGAATGTTCAGCTTCACATCGGCATTGCCCAAAATGTAGTTACGGTCGCCTTCGTTCACGTTGTTTTTCAGGTCGTTCACAGGGTTGTGGATACCTGAGGGAGAACTGGGCTGATAGTAGCCACCGCTGGCACTCATCACAGGGATGGTGGGGTTCATGGTCAGAGCGGTATCGAACAGACCGTCATTGCCCCAGTCCTCATGCACCTTACGGGCAGACAGAGAGGCATTGAACTGTACGTAGTTCTTCAGCACGCGCTGCTCCATCACAAAGCGGCCACCATATTCCTCACGGCCACTGACGATGTCCAGACCGTTACCTTTCTTATAGTTCAGCGAAGCGCCGAAATAGCCGTTCTTCGTCGAGCTGTCAATAGAGATGTACTGGTTCAGGCTATAGCTGGTGCTACGGGTAATCTCGCCCCACCAGTCGGTATCGCCACCATAGTCTTGTCCACGACGTGAGCGACGGAACTCGTCGGTGCTCAGGATGTCGGGTTTTGCCTTGGCAAAGTTCAGGGCAATGTAGCTGTCGTAAGTCACGTTAGTGACACCGGCAGTACCTGAACCTTTCTTGGTGGTTACGAGAATCACACCATTGGCACCACGGGTACCATAGATGGCTGCAGAACCGGCATCCTTCAAGACAGTGATAGACTCTACGTCCTGCGTGGCAATGTTGCGAAGGTCACCACCGGCAATACCGTCGATGACAACCAGCGGTCCGTTCGAAGCAGTCAATGAGCCGGCACCACGAACCTGGATAGCAGACATCGCATTGGGGTTGGCCTCAGCGGAGGTGGCAACGTTCAGACCGGTTACCTTACCGGCTACCAGTGCCATCGGGTCGCTGGCAGCACCCTGATTGAACTGATCCTTGTTGATCTGCACCACGGAACTTGAGATTTCCTTCTTGGCGAGAGAGCCGTAACCTACGACCACCACTTCGTTCAACTGGGCGATATCCTCGGTCATGATGACCTCCATGCCGTCCTTGGCAGGAAGTTCCTGAGGATTAAAGCCAATGTAAGTGAACACCAGCGTGGCACCAGGCTTACACTGTAAACTGAAGTTACCGTCGAAGTCGGTAACAGTACCATTGGATGTTCCTTTGATCATGACGGAGGCGCCTATAACACCCTCGCCAGTATCATCCTTTACACGACCGTTGATAGTGGTCTGTGCTGAAACGTCCAAGGCCAAAAACATGGCTGCCAGGAAAAACATGACAGCCCTAAGGCTTTTTGTGCTTGTTTTTTTCATTGTAATTTGGTTTTAGTTATAAAAAAAAATATATTTGAAATTGTGTTGTGATTACAGTTTCTCGATACGGACAGCCGCTCCACCGCTGCGTGCCAGTTGCAACTGCAGACAATCCTTGCTGGTTACCTCTACCTGGCGGATGGTCATGCTGTACGGATTGTTCTCATAGTCGGCCTCGGGACCGTCTTCATAAATAATGGCACGATACTGGGCACCTTCGTCCAGGAAGTCGAGGGCAACGCTCAGTTTTCTGGCATCCTCGTTGGTGATGCTGCCTATGAACCATCGGTCGCCACCACGTTCTTTGCGGACAATGGTGATGTATTTGCCAATCTCACCATTGGGGACCAACGTCTTGCTCCAAGTGGTAGGACAGCTCTCTATAAAGGTGAGGGCTGGTTGTCCCTCATAGTTCTCAATGGCATCGGCAGCCATCTGCAAAGGACTATAGATAACCACAAACTCACCCAACTGTTTCGCCAAAGTAGAATGAGGATGGGTTCCTTTGACAATCTCGGAGAAATTGAAGATGGCCGGGGTGAAGTCGGTAGGACCGGCCAAACCACGGGTGAAGGGTAGGGTTGCCGTGTGGGAAGGGGGATTGCCACCTCTACGGTCCCAGGCATTGTATTCCTGACCACGAACGCCCTCTTGCGTCATCAGGTTAGGCCATGTGCGCTGAATGCCCGTAGGCATGGCTGGCTCATGGTTGTCAATCATGATATGGTGCTTGGCAGCACACTCGATGACACGGCGATAGTGGCGAATACCATATTGCGACTTAGCCAGTTCCTTGCCATCAAACAGATGACCCACATAGCCGGTCTTCACGACACGGATGCCCATCTTACTGAACCAGGCAAAGGCTTCATCCATCTCTTTCTCCAACAGGGTAGCTCGTCCCCAGGTCTCGGTGTGGCCAATGAAGCGTACTCCTTTGGACAAACCATAACGGGTAACCTCTTCCATGTCAAAGTCGGGATAACTCTTCAGATAGGTTACCTGCTCACCTTCACCCCATCCGGGGTTCCATCCCTCAGCCAATACGCCACTGAAACCATGACGGGCGGCAAAGTCCATATAACGTTTCACGTTCTCAGTGGTGGCACCATGCGTAGGTCCTAGCTCCCATGTGTTCTGCTTCTTATGGATGCTCCACCAGATACCGATATAGCGACCTGGCTCTATCCATGAGGTGTCTTCAATACGGGAGGGCTCGTTCAGGTTCAACATCAGTCGCGAGGTAATGAGACCACCTGCTGTCGGACTGATAATCATGGTGCGCCAAGGTGTCTTCAGTTCACCTTGGACATAGACCTTTACCCCACTTTGCCAAGGAGTGAGTGCTGTTAACAACTTGACTGCGCCATTCTCACCTTGACGGGGCGTAAGATTCAGACTGGCATAGTCTTCCAAAGCAGCCTCATGAATGGCGAGATACAGATCTTTCTGATATTCGATGGTAAGCGGAGTGCACACCGTATCTTTCTTGCTCAGCAAGTCGGAGGTATAGATACCCTCGAAGTATTCTGTATGATTAGAGGGAATAGACCAAGCCTTGGCATCATGTGCCAGATTCATCTCGGTAAGCTCGTCCATCACACAAAATTCTTTTTCCTTATTTATATTTGGAAGAATATAGCGGAAACCAAATCCGTCGTTAAACACGCGGAATATCACCCTCATAGGGCGCTGGTTGCCCGTTTTCTCCTGGAAGTCAATAGTCAGTTCGTTGTAATTGTTGCGGACAGCTTCGTCCTCACCCCACACTTGGTTCCATGTCTCATCCACTGATGAACGACTAACATGGGTTTGCTTGACATGAGCACCAAGCTCGCCCTTGTCTAACAGGAAACCAAGATGTGAAGGAGTAACAAGCGTTTCCCCATGGTACACGACAGAATAATAAGGACGTTGATTATTGACACCTACAGTTACCATCACGGAACCGTCGGGTGATGTCACCACAACATTCTTTGCATTGCAAGTACTAGCTGCAATGCTGCCAAAATAAAGAATTACTACTAACTTAACTATTAAACGATACATAAATTCGATTGTTTTGGATTTCGGTTGCAAAATTAAAGGACGAAAATATCTCTTCCAAACACAACAAAGGAAAATCAAAGTATCTAAAAATGTAAACCATTGAAAAATAGATTGTTACAAAACTGGCTTCTTAAATAAATCTAAATGAAATCAATTGCTATTTTGCCTTTTTTGCCTATTTTCATTTGGCGTTTACAGAAAGATGTCGTATCTTTGTACTCGAAATAACTAAACGCTAGGCTTATGAAAAGGATATGGTTTATAGCACTTCTATTAACCCAGACTGTAATGGTAATGGCTCAAGACAAAGAGCAACTCTATGAGACACTTGACAGTCTGATAGCCCACTATGACGAACAGACAGCAGAAAAGGAACGTCGCATCAAGAGCATCAAGGATGGGGTAAGCGGTATCTCGCTGACTCCAGAACAGCGTTTTGAACTGAATATGCGCCTTTACGATGAGTACATCGCTTACAAGTATGATTCCGCATATTACTACATCCAACAGAACGTAGAACAACTGCGTGGCACGGACAATCATGACCGGTTTGCTGCCAGTGCCGTCCGTATGGCACATATCCTGTCGGTAACAGGTCTTTTCAATATGGCGCGGGAACTGATGGACGAGATCAATCCTGAAGAGTTAGACGTTCAGCAACGTGTGGACTATTATACCCAGCAGAGCGAACTGAACCTCTATCGTTCAGAGATGGCGCAATACACACCTTTCTTTTCTGAATATATCAGTAAAGCACAGTATTATCGTCAGCTGATAATACAGATAGCACCGAAAGATTCCTACGACTACATCTTCAACCAGGCCACCTATATCTGTGAGACGGGCGATGAAGACAAGGCCATTCAAATGTTGGAAGACTACCTTCCACAAATAAAGAGAGGTACACGTACCTATGGTATAATTACCAGCACGTTGGCTTATTTCTACCAGCGCAAGGAGAATAAAGCACAACAAGAGCATTACTTGCTATTGAGTGCCATCAGCGATGAGATAGGTGCCATTCGCGAGAATAATTCCTTGCGCTCGCTTTCTGAAGTGTTGATGGCGAGAGGCGAGAGCGACAATGCCTATCGTTACTTGTTCCAATCGTTCCGTGAAGCTCAGTTCTATGGCAGTCGTCTGCGACTGATGCAGATGGGACGCATCGCTCCACAAGTCATGCAACTCTATGATGAGGAGCGCTCACAAACCCAGCGACTTACCAATGCCATCCTCATCATTATCTCCATCGTTTCCCTGCTTTTGATTGCCGGTATTTTCTATACGTTGAAACTTATCCGTAGGAATCGTGCTGCCCATCGTCAGATTCTGGAAATGAACAAAACACTGTCCCAACAGAACGAGACCATCAGCTCCATCAACAACCAGATGAAGGAGGCGAACAGAATCAAGGAAGAGTACATCGGGCGCTTCCTGGAACTGAACAGTATCATGATTGAACGAGGGGAGAAACGACTGAAACTGTTTAATCGCTTGGCTCGTGAACGCAAGTTAGAAGAACTGTATGTTGAACTGAAGGCTACAGAGCCCGTTGCCAATAGCATTCGCGACTTCCATCAGCATTTCGATGAAGCCTTCTTGAACATCTTCCCCGACTTCATCACGCATGTCAACCAACTGCTGCTGGAGGAATATCAGTTTGAGAGCACTGGAGAGGGGGTGAAGAAACTGACAACGGAACTGCGCATCTTGGCATTGGTACGACTGGGCATCAACGACAACCAAAAGATTGCCGACATCCTGCGTTCCAGCATTACAACCATCTACACCTATCGCTCAAAACTGAAGGCAAAGGCCATCAACAAGGAAAGCTTTGAGGATGATGTTCGCAAAATAGCTACCTATTAAACAAAAAAGAGGATGTACTCATCAAAAGTACATCTTCTTTGCTTCTCCCTTTCTTCTCACTTGCGTCTTGCCTGTGTCTTACTTCCTTATCCCTTCCTTGTCCCTTGCTACCCCCTTGCTACCCCCTTGCTATGACCTCCCTACGACTCAAAAAAAAATCCCCTGCAAACATCCGTTCGCAAGGGATTTCGTGTACCCAGACCCGGGCTCGAACCGGGATGGGTTGCCCCACTGGTGTTTGAGACCAGCGCGTCTACCGATTCCGCCATCTGGGCTTTAGCGGGTGCAAAGGTACGAATAAGTGAGCAAAAAACAAAATAAAATTGGATTTTTTTTTGTTTTTTCGAACGAAAGTACCTTCGAGACGTAGTCTCAGAGGTACGTAATCGACTTGTCGCTTTGTACCTTTAGGTCAAAGAATAAGTGAGCAAAAAACAAAATATTTTTGGAATTATTTCTGAAATTATTATAAAAGATGGCCATTTTCTTGTTTTATAACAATAAAATCCGTACCTTCGTACTCGCAAACAGCATACTATTGTGATACTATGGAAATAAATAGCAAGAATTATTGCGTGATACTGGCAGGTGGACGAGGACGTAGACTGTGGCCTTGTAGTCGTGACCAGTATCCGAAACAGTTTATAGACTTCTTTGGAACGGGGCGCACCCAGCTGCAGACCACTTACGACCGCTTTGTCAGGTTACTCCCTAAAGAGAACATATATATATGTACGTGTAAGGAGTATGTGACCATTGTCAAGGAGCAGTTGCCCGACTTCGATGAGCACAAGATTTTGGTAGAGCCTTTGAACCGTAATACGGCACCCAGCGTAGCTTGGGCTAATATGCGTATCAAACGGATAGACCCTGATGCCAACATTATCATAACACCTTCGGACCACATGGTGATGAACGAGGAATCGTTTGCCCGTAGTCTGGAGATAGGAGTAAGCTATGTGTCGGAAAACGATGTGCTGTTGGTGATGGGTGTGAAACCCACGCGTCCTGAGCCAGGCTATGGCTATATCCAGTTGGGCGACTTGAGTTGCAAGCCTGAGGTGTTCCGCGTGAAGTCGTTCACAGAGAAGCCTGAGCGTGAGTTTGCAAAGATGTTCATGGAGAGTGGCGAATTCTATTGGAACACGAGTGTGTTTATCTCGAACTCTAGATACTTGACCCAAAGCTTTGAGGAGATATTCCCCAGCGTATTGCGTAACCTGAAATTTGAGAATCCCAACTATACCTATGAGGAGGAACTGGAGTACGTCGCCCAAAACTACCCACGCTATCCCAACCTGTCCATCGACTATGCCATCTTGGAACATAGCCAGAACGTGTACGTAATGAAGTGTGACTTCGGATGGGCCGACTTGGGCACGTGGCATGCCATCTACGAGTGTATGAGCAAGGGTGAGGACGACAATGTGATTGTCAACTCGAATGTAATGCTGGAGGACTCGCATAATAATGTCATCAAACTGCCTAAGGACCGCCTGGGTGTTATCAACGGGCTGGACGGATATATCGTGGCAGAGGAGGGTAATGTGTTACTGATCTGCAAGAAGGGCGATTCCTCTGCGATGGTGCGCAAGTATGTCAATGAGGTACAAATGAAATACGGCGACGACTTCGTCTAATGCATAATTCATAATTGATGATTGTTGGTATTGATGCGAAGCGCATTGTGCGCAATGGAACAGGACTGGGTAGTTACGGACGTACGCTGGTGAACGACCTGATCAGGATGGGCGACAGCGAGATGCAGTTGCGTCTCTATGCACCTGATGAGGGGCGCGACGATTTGCGTGGACAGATTATCGGTGACGGTAATGTGCAGTTCTGCTATCCCGGCGGGCATCCTTCTGCATTAAGAAAGGCTTGGTGGCGCTCGCATAGTGTGGTAAGCGACCTGGTGCGTGATGGTGTCAGTCTGTATCATGGTTTGTCGGGTGAGTTGCCCATCGGTTTGCGAAAAAAGGGCATCCGTGGGGTGGTGACCATCCATGACTTGATATTTATGCGCCATCCTGAATACTATCACTGGATAGACACTCGCATATATGAATGGAAATTCCGTCAGGCACTGCGTGAGGCTGATCGCATCATCGCCATCAGCGAGCGAACCCGTCAGGACATCATTGAGTTGGGTGGGGAACAGTATGCTGACCGCATAGAACTGATTTATCAGAGTTTTGCGCCCCGTTTCTCCAGTGAGATCAGTCCGGAGCGTAAGGCTCTGGTGCGGGAACAGTATAAATTGCCACAACGTTTCGTATTGAACGTGGGAACGATAGAAGAGCGAAAGAACCTGGCACTGGCTGCTGAGGCTGTGGAGCTGTTGCCCCAGGATATTCACTTGGTGGCAGTGGGCAGACAGACGGAATATGCCAAACAGGTACCTCATAGTGACCGGATTCATATGCTGAGCGGGGTGCCCGACAGCGATTTGGCAGCTATCTATGCGATGGCTGAGGTGTTTGTCTATCCCTCCCGTTATGAGGGCTTTGGCATCCCCATCATTGAAGCGATAGCGGCCGGTCTGCCCGTAGTGGCTTGTACGGGTTCGTGTCTGGAAGAGGCCGGTGGTCCTCAAAGCTTGTATGTCGATCCAGACAATGTGATAGAGATGACGGAGGCGTTGAAGATGTCACTGCGTGGAGCCCGAGGACGCGACGAGCGCATTCGCAAGAGTCGTGAGTATATCCGTAAGTTCGAAGGAAATGATGTTGCGAGTCAGGTGGCACGTCTCTATCACACCTTATTATAATATAACACGGAGTTGCAACAGCAAGTCGGCCATGGACGACGCATTGATTTGTTGTAACCCACTACTGATAACAGAACGGTCAAAATAGTTCGTTACCCCCAGCTTGGCACTCACCATGAAATGAGTGCCTATCTGGGCTTGGGTCATGAGCGAGTAGCGAATGCCATGCCCGTAGAAGGCGGGGAAGGAGTAGTCGTAGAGCACAGAGGGTTCATACTGATAGAGGCGACTGTCATAGTCATCGGTATGAAACCAGCCCACAAAGGCTTTGGTCTCCAGAAATTTCCATTGCCATAAGGCTTGCTGACTGATCATCACTCCTTTGGTGTTGTTGCCAGTCCAAGTAACCATGGCTGCATCGGCCTGGGTGCGCAAGGTGAGTTGGGACAGCAGGTTATAACTGCTTCCCAGACGGAGACGATGCTCATAGCGATTGATGAGCAGGGTATTATCCGTATTATCCCGTTGGCGCAGGTGGAAACGATAGCGGGCCTCAACGCTCCATTGCTTTTTACTATAGCGTGTCAACAGCAGCGCATCGAAGGCATCACTCTCAGAGCTGACCAGATAGCGGGCCCAGGAGAAGTGGGCGTAGTCAACATAACCTTGCAGGAGCCAGGACCAGGAGGGATTCCAAGTGGCTCCGAGGTACAGTCCGTGTTCGTTCTGGACACCGCTGCCTTCGCTAAAACTGCTGGCATGCAGGGCTGTATAGCGCTTGTCGTAATAACGGTGTATGGCGGTGAGTTTCCAGGTGTCAGTGGGACGGAAACTGATGGAATGGATAGCTGCCAAGGCGCCGTCACGATTCAGGGCTGTCTCGCCAGAAATGCTCCAAAACGGGTTGGTGTAACCATAGTCCAGACTGGCATTGAAGAAATCGTTGCCCTCAGCATTATATTGTCTATATAGGGCGTTTTCTTTCTGGGGTTTCAGCTGTCGGTCAAAACGGGTATACACTGCATTGGCATTGATATAAAGGGTACCCTTGCGCCATCCTGTACTGATGCCTAAGTCGGTCTCATGGGTGTTGCTCTTCTTGTCAATCTCTGTCTGGGTACGATGATAGCCATCAGTAAGCAAGGTGCGGGCAGTCTCGTCTGCATTGAGTGTGGCGTCCATAGGACGATAGGAGGCGAAGGCTGTAAGATGCCATTGGCGTGACAAGCGGATAGTGGCTGCTACTCCTCGCAGATAGCCATACTGGGAACGTGAGGCATGGGCCGTCATGGTGTGGCTGCTGCGACCCAGGGACTGCAAGGTGGCAAGTTTTCCCAGATGGAATCCCGTATTCATAATCAGTCCCATACCCAACTGGACACGATACATGCCTAGGTTCAGACTTTCTAATCGTCCCATGTCGCGAATTTGCAGGTAATAGCTGTAAAAGTCATAGCCTGCCTTGTTGCAATTGGCAAAGAAAGGTTCTCCTGCATCTTGTGCGGCCGTCAACCCGAATTTGATGCGGTTCTTATAGTTGAATTGATAACGCAGGTCGTGACGATACTTATATCCCAAGTAGTTGTCGCTATCGCCCTTGCGCTCATAGAAGGGTATCTTGATGGTTTCGGTGATGGTGTGACGACCGTCTTGCTGGATATCCGGCAGGGTAGGCCAGATGCGTTTCGCCTTCTCTGGGCCTATTTCAACGAAAAAAAGTAGGAGTTGACGGGTGTCATAGTCCAAGGCGGTAATCATCTGCAATTCGTTGAGTGAACGCATGGGGGCATACCGGTATAGGTATTCCACGATACCTTCTACTTGTTGGGCTGACAAAAAAGGCAACTGTTCCAGCTCTTCTCGTGAAGTCTGGTTCAGGTTGATTTTCGTTTCTGCCAGTTCTTCCAACAATTCCAAGGTTTCTGGTCCGTAGCTCTCCTCCATGTCTTCGCTGGTCATCCATTGATGTAAGGCATCCTGCCAGTTCTGTGTTTGTGCATTGACTGTGGAGAAATATAATGTTAAAAAAAGAAATATTATCCGTTTCATACTACAAAGGTATGAAATAATTCATAAAGCGACACGCATAATTCGTATTTATTTTCTACTTTTGCACCGTGAAACGAAAGATACTCTTTTTTCTGGCTGTTTTAAGCACTGTGCAGAGCATGGCACAGTCGAAACGAACAGACGAGGTGGACATGGACAGTCCTACCTTTGTTCCTACTGTGAAGGTGGGTAAGGTGTTCGAAGGTGGAGACAGTATTCAGTATATGGAGATGAATAATGTCTATGTGTTTCCTCCTGTCACTTTCAGCAGCAAGAAACAGCAGAACGCCTACATGCGACTGGTGAAGAATGTGAAGACGGTATTGCCCATTGCCAAGGAAGCTCGAATGATTATGATGGAGACAGCTGAGTATCTGGAGACATTGCCCAACAAGGAAGCAAGGGATGAGCACATGAAAAGGGTAGAGAAGAGTATCATGAAGGAATATAAACCACGCATGAAGAAGCTTACCTATTCACAGGGTAAGTTGCTCATCAAACTGATTTACCGTGAGAGTCATTCGTCTGGTTACGAACTGATACAGGCTTTCCTGGGACCTATACGTGCCGGCTTCTATCAGGCCTTTGCATGGGCCTTTGGTGCTTCACTCAAGAAAGAGTATGACCCCGAAGGAGTTGACCGACTTACCGAGCGTGTCGTGCTGATGGTGGAAGCAGGACAATTGTAAATGAGAACTCGACCTTTGGTCGCTTTGTACCTTTAGGTCAAAGAATGAGGAATGAGAAATGATAATTTCTTATTCCGAATAAATCAACTGCACTAGCGTCTGACCTACGGCTTGCAGCGTGTTCTTGTCAATGTGTTGCATATCGTCGTTGATGGTATGCCATGTGGGACCGAACGAGCTCTGCTGACAGTCAGGATAGTGATTGATGATGTCGATACAGGGAATGTTGGCTTTCTCATTCACCGGGAGATGATCATCGGTAACACCCCCGCCGTCCTTGTTTACAAAGATGCTGCCGTAACCAGCAGCACTGGCGGCCTGCCATACCTTCTCGACAATGGTACGGGCATATTGCATGGAGAATCCTTCGTGATAGAACTTAGCTCCTTGTCCGCCAACCATATCCAGCAGGATACCATACTGATAGTCCTTGCCTTTATAGTTGGAAGCCCAATATTGCGCACCTAAAGCCCATGAATCGCCATCCACCTCGTTGCTCCATTGCGGAACACCCCAGTCTTCGGCATCGAAGCAGATGAAGTCGACAGCCACACGGGCAGAATCGTTATGTTGTAACAGACGGGCCAATTCCAACATCACAGCAACTCCTGATGCTCCATCGTTAGCAGCCATCACAGGCTTATGCCAATTGGCAGAGTCTGGATCGTTGTCAGCCCATGGCCTGCTATCCCAATGGGCACAAATCATTAGACGGGTATTAGCTTGTTTATTGCTCTTAGCAATGATATTGGTGCTTTTTAGCAGGGTACCGTCGTAGCCTTTAAGGTCGGCTTTCTGCAACTCTACCTGATAGCCGTATTGCTGAAACTTCTCGGCAATCCACTGTCCGCACTTCTCGTGAGCCTCACTATTCATGGTGCGAGGACCGAAATTACACTGGGCAGCACAGAAAACGTAGGCGGAGTCGGCATTAAACTGAATATTGACAACTGCTTGCTCGCTGGTTTGTTTCTTCGTGGTGCTGCATGCACAGAAGCACAATGCTCCCATAAAGACCATCAGCCATTTCTTCATTTCTTCATTTACATTTATCATTTCTCATTTATCATTTCTTTGACCGAGGTCAAAGCGACCAAAGGTCGAGCGCTCATTTTTTGTACGTGTTTCATGACACGTACAAAATTGCCTCCCCATATTTTCTGAATATTCTCCTCGCTAAACTTACGTGCTAAGAGCTGGCGGGTAAAGTTGGTGAGTTCTGACGAACTGGCTAGTCCGCAGATGCCACCATCACCATCAAAATCGGTACCCAGTCCAACATGGTCAATACCCATAATCTTAATGGCATGTTCCAAGTGACGCATGGCATCTTCGATAGTTGCCTGACCGTCTTTCACAAGGAACCCATTATACAGGGTGACTTGCATCACACCACCTTTTGCGGCCAATGCACGCATCTGGTCATCGGTCAGATTGCGGGGATGATCGCACAAAGCCCTGCAACTGCTATGGCTGCAAACAATAGGTTGCTTACTGATTTCCAAGGCATCGTAGAAACTCTTTTCGTGGGCATGACTCAAATCAACCATGATGCCTAAGCGGTTCATTTCCTGGATGACTTGCTTGCCAAAAGCACTGACGCCATGGTGTGTCTGACTACCTCGTGCTGAGTCGCAGATATCATTGTCGCCATTATGACAGAGGGTCATGTAAACAATGCCGCGCTTAGCGAAATGGTACAGGTTTTCCATCTTTCCATCCAAAGCATGTCCGTTCTCGATGCCAAGCATGATACTCTTCTTGCCTAAGTGCTTGTTCATCCAGAGATCATTAGGAGTATGGGCTAAACCAATATACTGACTGTTCTGTTTGACAATGTCCTCAATCTGATTGAAGATGTTGTCGGCATATTCTTTCGGATGGTCGGTGGGCTGGGGAAGATAGGCTACCATGATGGTTGCATCCTGATGACCTTCTGTCATCTTATGCAGGTCAACCAGTATTTTGGAATCGCGGTGGGTAAACTGAATGTTTTGGTCAAAACGCTCGACCTTGTCGCTTTGTACCTTTAGGTCAAAGAACATCGGGGTGTCGCAATGGGTGTCTAACGTCAGTATCCGTTGATGAACATGGCACACCTCATGATATTGTGCAGCTTCCTTAACCAACCATTGGAAAATGGGGAGTCCTTCTTCCAAACATTCTGGATGCCACTGTACACCTAGGATGCTTTTAAACTCTGTGCTTTCTATTCCTTCGATGATTCCATCAGGAGATTTTGCTGTCACACGGAACTTGTCGCCAGTCTCACGAACTGCCTGATGATGGAATGAATTGACATATAAAGTTGTCTCCTTATATATATTAAATAAGGTGGATTCCTTCTCTATACGGATGCTATGGGTGGGCTCTGAACGATTGGCATCCTGAGAATGCTTGGCCTGTGTTACCTCACTAATATCTTGCATCACTTTGCCGCCCAGGGCCATAGCCAAGGTCTGAATGCCTCGGCAGATGCCTAGAATAGGTATCTGACGATTATAGGCTAACTGGGTAATCAGCAGTTCGGGCAGGTCGCGCTCGCTATTGATGCCACCTAACTTTGAGTGAGGTTCTTCGTCTGCATACAAAGGGTTATAGTCAGCACCACCGCTGAGCAGAAGACCGTCAAGGTGGTCTAAAGTGTTGATGATACTGTCAGTATCGCCCAGGGGAGGGATGATGACGGGGACGCCTCCAGCCTTCCATACGGACTTATAATAGGTCTCTGCCAACTTGCAGGTTAACTCGTCGTAATTGCCAGTAATACCAATTACGGGCTTGTATGGCGCTTCTGGATATGAAGTATAGGCCTTCGCAAGTTGCGATTGCCAGTCAAAGCGGTTGCTCATAGGCTTTATTCGTCAATGGTTACGGGAATCTCTCGCTTGATGCTTTGTTCCAAGGAAATGAGTGTCTCTGTAGCCACCACACCAGGGATATCTTGCAGACGACCGTTCAGCAAATGCATCAGTTGCTCGTTATCACGGGCATACAACTTTACTAACATCGTATAAGGACCGGTGGTAAAGTGGCATTCTACGATTTCAGGAATGTGGTGCAGGCGTTCAACGACATCCTTATACATCGAACCACGTTCCAAGGTGATGCCTACGTAAGTGCAAGTGCTATAACCCAGGCTCTTGGGGTTCACATCGAAACCACTACCCATGATGACACCGCCTTCAATAAGGTGTTGTACACGCTGGTGAATGGCAGCACGCGATACATTACACTCTGCAGCCACATCCTTAAATGGGATGCGGGCATTCTTCGACAAGATATTGAGTATCTTTTTGTCGAGATTATCAATCTTTTCCATAGCTGTTAGAATTGATTTTGGGTTCATTACTTTACAATTTGTAAGCAAAAGTAAGTAATAATATTGAAATACGCAACAATTTATAAGGAAAAGTGTATAAAAAAGGTGGTTTTTGTTTCTTTTTTGCCGTTTTAGACCTTTCGAATCAGGGTAAGACCGTCTCGAAGGGGTAAAATGACTTGTTCGACGCGTGGGTCTTTCAGGATATAGTCGTTGAAGGTTTCAATGCCTTGGGTCTGGGGATCACGATCATAACGTTGATCTACTACATGACCGTCCCAAAGGGTGTTGTCCGCAATAATGAATCCACCTTTTCTCACTACCGCAAGTGCCATCTCATAGGTTTCCTTATACGTGCGTTTGTCACCGTCGATAAAAGCCATGTCGAAAGTGATGCCTAACTGCGGGGCTTCAGTGATGGCATTGCCGATGATAAAGCGTATCTTGTCTGCTACAGGTGAATTCTCTATCCATGGGCGGGTGAAATCTTCTTGCTCGTCATTGATTTCAAAGGTGTAGACCATGCCACCTTCTTCCAGCCCCTCTGCCATACAAAGTGCTGAATAGCCACTGAAGGTGCCTACCTCCAAAATGTTCTTGGGACGAATCATTTGCACCAACATCTTTAGGAGTCGGCCTTGTAAATGTCCTGAGGCCATACGCCCATGAAGCATGTGGATATTAGTGGCACGCCAAAGTTGATACAGATAGTCGGGTTCTGCATCAATATGACTCTCTATGTATTCGTCAATGGTCATTTCAACGCTTCAATAGCGAGTCGGTAAGAGTCAAGACCGAAACCGCAGATGACTCCCTTACATGCTGAGGAAATCATAGAATGATGACGGAACTCCTCGCGCTGGTGCACATTGCTAATGTGTACCTCAATGACAGGGCATTTCAGAGAACGGATGCAGTCGTGCAGGGCTACCGAGGTATGGGTGTAGGCTCCTGCGTTGAGCACGATGCCGTCGTAGGTGAAGCCTACTTCCTGCATCTTGTTAATCAACTCTCCCTCCACATTGCTCTGATAGTATTCTATCTCTACATCGGGATATTGTGCCTGCAACTGAGGCAGATACTGATCGAACGATGCCGAGCCGTAGATGCCTGGCTCGCGAGTGCCCAAGAGGTTAAGATTGGGTCCGTTGACAATGAGAATTTTCATAATTCAAATAAAATGATTATATTTGCAGCGGCAAAGGTACGAATAAGCGAATAAAGAGCCAAATTTATTTGAGCTTTTTTGAGCGAAAGTACCTTCGATTAAGGTAAAAGTACGTAATAAAATGGAAACTGGCAAGAATTCGCAGACAAATATAGTGCGAGCCTATCAACGATACCTCAAATTGCAGCGTGGTTACTCTGCAAACACATTGGATGCCTATAGGCGTGACTTGGAGAAACTGCTGCATTATCTGGAGCAGACAGGTCACGATGTGCTTGATGTGCAGTTGAGTGATTTACAGCATTTTGCTGCGGGGCTCCATGATATTGGCATTAATGCCCGTTCACAGTGTAGGATATTAAGTGGCGTGCGTTCTTTTTATCGTTTCCTGCAACTCGACGGTTATCGCGACGATGACCCCACAGAACTTTTGGAGTCTCCCGTTTTGGGCGAACATCTGCCTGAGGTACTGACTGCTGAGGAGGTGGATGCTTTAGAGAACTCCATCGACCATTCCAAGTGGGAAGGTCAGCGCAACCATGCCATCGTAGAGGTTCTGTTCTCCTGTGGACTGCGTGTCTCGGAGTTGGTCAACCTGAAACTTTCCGACCTATATAGAGAGGAAAGGTATGTGCGTGTCCTGGGCAAGGGTTCCAAAGAACGACTGGTGCCCATATCACCCCAGGCGATCAAGCAACTGGACCTTTGGTTCATGGACCGTAATCTCATGAAGATAAAGCCTGGCCAGGAGGACTATGTGTTTTTGAATCGTCGTGGTGCCCGTCTCACACGTACCATGATATTGATCATGATAAAACAGCAAGCGAAAGAGGCCGGTATTCAGAAAACAATATCGCCCCATACCCTCCGCCATTCTTTTGCAACGGCGCTGTTAGAGGGTGGGGCTGATTTGCGTGCTATTCAAGCAATGTTAGGGCATGAGACTATCGGTACAACAGAGATTTATACCCATATCGATATGTCTACGCTCCGTCAGGAAATACTCCTGCATCATCCACGTAACATGAAATAACTAGAATGCGGATGCCTTCAGCTTAAGTCCTGCGGTTTCTTCAAGACCAAACAGCAGGTTCATATTCTGAACGGCCTGACCGACTGCACCTTTCAAGAGATTGTCGATGGCGGACGTAACAAGAATCTTGCCTTCGAAACAGTCAACATGTACCAGAGCTTTGTTGGTGTTCACCACTTGTTTCAGATCGATAGCCTTGTCGCTGTAGTGAGTAAAGGCTGCGTCGCGGTAGAAGTCCTTGTAGGCAGCAATGACATCTTCAGCATTTGCTATGGTTTTAACAACTGCTGTACAGAAAATACCTCTCGCAAAATTGCCACGATAGGGTATAAAGTCGATGGAGGCATCGAGGCTGCCCTGTATTTGTGTCAACGACTGGCGTATTTCTGCAATATGCTGATGACTGAAAGCTTTATAGATGCTCAGATTGTCTGTACGCCAAGAGAAATGGGTGGTGGCACCGGGCTTTTGACCTGCACCAGTAGAACCCGTAATGGCATTGACGGCGACATCATCAGTAAGAAGTCCCATCTTGGCTGCAGGCAACAAAGCAACCTGAATGGCCGTGGCGAAACAGCCTGGGTTGGCCACATGCTGAGCCTTGACAATCTCGGCCTTGTTGATTTCAGGAAGACCATATACATAGTCATGATTGCCCTTGATGCGGAAGTCTTGGGCGAGGTCGATGATCTTAATATTGGCGGGGATGGTGTGTTCCTTTAGGAACGCCTCGCTCTTACCATGTCCGAAGCAGAAGAAAACGACGTCGACTTGGTCAAAAGGCATCGCATCGGTAAAGCGTAGATCTGTATCGCCAATGAGTCCTTCGTGGACATCGCTTACCAGATTACCAGCGTTGCTCTCAGAATTGGCAAAAACAATCTCTGCCTCAGGATGGTTAAGCAGCAGGCGAATCAGTTCTCCACCTGTATAGCCTGCTGCACCTAATATACCGACTTTTATCATCTCTTTTCGTCTTTATGGATGCCATAGTATACGCGGAGTGGCGTACTTGAAACCTTGATAAAGCCTTTTGCTTCGTCGGCCGTCCAACCAGTCTGGGTCTCGCCATATTCACCGAGTTTGCTCTTCGTCAGGTCGTTGGCACTGTCAATACCAACAGTCTCGAAGCCATAAGGACGTAATTTCAGGATAGCAGTACCTGTAACGTTACGCTGGCTAGAGGTTAACATGGCCTCGATGTCTGGCATGACGGGCTCCAGATACTGACTCTCGTGCAGGAACATGCCATACCAGTTAGCTACCTGGTCCTTCCAGTACTGCTGCCACTTCGACAGCGTCGACTTCTCCAGCAGACGGTGTGCCTCGATAATCAGCTTAGGTGCTGCTGCCTCGAAACCAACACGACCCTTGATTCCGATGATGGTGTCGCCCACGTTGGCATCGCGACCTATAGCGTAAGAAGCACCAATTTCCTCAATCTTCTGAATGGCCTTGATGTGGTCGTCGAACTTTTCACCATTGACAGCCACAATCTCGCCCTTCTCGAACTGAATCTTCAACAGCGACTCCTTCTCAGGGTTGGTAACGTGTTTCAGATAGGCCTCCTCAGGCAGCCCCTGCGTGGGGTCGAGCAGTTCGCCACCACAGATAGAGGTGCCCCAAATACCGACATTATACGAGTACTTCAGCTTGGTGAAGTCGGCGAAATAGCCATTGGCATTCAAATAGTCAACCTCCTCCTTACGGGTCAGGTTGCGGTCGCGGGTCAGCGTGATAATCTCTACACCGGGAGCCATCACGAGGAACGTCATGTCGAAACGGATCTGGTCGTTACCAGCACCCGTAGAGCCGTGAGCAATGGCATCGGCACCAATCTCCTTGGCATAACGCGCAATGGCGATGGCCTGGAAGATGCGCTCGCTCGATACACTGATAGGATAGCAGTTGTTACGCAGCACGTTACCGAAAATCATGTACTTCAGCGACTTCTCATAGTACTCCTGCGTCACGTCAAGGGTCACATATTTCACGGCGCCCAATTTGTAGGCGTTCTCTTCGTTCCTCTTTAACTGTTCTGCTGAGAAACCACCTGTATTGGCACAGGCGGCATAAACCTCATAACCTAACTCCTTGGTCAAATACATCACATTGTAGCTGGTGTCCAAACCACCACTGAAGGCTACTACTACTTTTTTCTTGCTCATATATATACTTTTTATATTTTTACTTTGTTACTTTTCATCCAGTGCCTTGATGCGTTCAAGGACTTCTTCGGGAATCTTGGCGGGAAGGTGCTCTTCAGGGTCGTAGAGCATGGCTGTGCAAATGCAATATTTACGGCCCGTACGGTGTAGTACATCTACGTTGACGCATCCCTCACAACCACGCCAGAAGGCTTCATCGTCTGTCAGGTCGGCAAAGGTAACGGGCTGATAACCTAACTCTGTGTTCATCTTCATCACTGCAGCACCGCTGGTCAAAGAGAAGATCTTGGCGTGCGGCCAACGGGTACGGGCCAGCGAGAACGTCATGTCCTTGATCTTCTTGGCTACACCAAGGCCACGGAAATCAGGATGGACAATCAAACCAGAGGTAGTCACATATTGTTTGTTACCCCATGTTTCAATATAACTAAAGCCTGCAAAGCGATCGCCAGACAATGCAATCACAGCCTTGGCTTCTTTCATCTTGGTGGTAAGATATTCGTGTGTACGTTTGGCTATGCCAGTTCCACGTACTTTGGCAGCATCGGCGATGGTCTGAAGGATGGTATCTACATAGACCTCATGCTCTGCTCCAGCTACAAATACTTTTATTTCGTCTTTTTGTTCCATTTTTATTGTAAACCGTAAACTATCAACTACCTCATGTTTGGTACAACCTCGCTCAGTGCCTCAATGACTTCGTCTTTCGTGATTCCTTGTTTGATAACGATGAAGATGGTGTCGTCACCAGCAATGGTGCCCAGTATTTCGTTGATGTGATTATTATCTATATTGTATGCAATTGAACTGGCATAACCAGGACGAGTCTTAATAACACCCATGTTGCCTGAGAAGTTGATACTCAAAAAACCAGGTACTTGAAGCATTTCTTTGACGGTATGTGGCGTTGAGATACGCTTGTACATCGTGTCGTTAGGCAATACGTATACGTAATTACCTCGCATGGAAGCCGCTTTGGCTACTTTCAACTGCTTCAAGTCGCGACTCAATGTGGCTTGGGTTAGTTGGAAGCCTTCTTTCTTTAGGGCAGTCAATAGTTCGTCCTGACTGCCCAGTTCCTGACTGGAAATAATCATCCGAAGTGCTTCGAGTCTGTCGTTCTTAACTTTCATTGTTGGTATATTTATTCAAATTTGGCTGCAAAATTATACAAAATACTGCATACAGCCAAACTTTTGACTATCTTTTTTGCTCTTGTTGTCGATTTTTCTAAAAAGTATTCTTGATGTCTGTTGAAAATGGTTGTTTAGATATAAAAGTGTATTTACTTTAAACAGATAGTTGGAATCATTTGGATTCATGTTCGGCGACTTTATATTTCAATTATTGTTCGCGCGCGATATATATAATAAGGTATGTTGTTGTTCGAAGTTGATACGCATCAATCCAAAATATTTTTTTCGCTAAAAACTGAAAATTTTCCTCGAAAAGTTTTGGTAGTTCGGAAAATAGTCGTACCTTTGCATCCGCTTTCAGGAAGAGACCTGATGAGCATGAAGAAAAAGAGTTCTTTGAGAGTCTTACATAAAACAGAAGAAGTAGTAGTACAAGAAGCGAGAGGCTTTATGTCTCTTGGGTAATTGAACGAACCGTCAAGTAGGAAGAACGGTGGCGCAAGCAGCCGTCCTTACCGACATTGATTCTTTTTAAACTACCGGATGAGCGTTCTGGGACAGAGAATACTTCTAGGTTGTCTGGTTTGTCTGGAGAATCTAGTTAAAACTTATAATTTTTACAGTGAAGAGTTTGATCCTGGCTCAGGATGAACGCTAGCTACAGGCTTAACACATGCAAGTCGAGGGGCAGCATTGGGATAGCTTGCTATTCCAGATGGCGACCGGCGCA
>Ga0256407_10001768_pt1 | contig 43817 bp, 40 predicted proteins | sample RumenRJG_04DNA_FD_193489 | JGI IMG/M metagenome (GOLD analysis project Ga0256407, IMG submission 193489) | Bovine rumen microbial communities from Lethbridge, Alberta, Canada - RJG_04 | ecosystem: Host-associated > Mammals > Digestive system > Stomach > Rumen | place: Canada: Alberta...
TTAGAGCTCCATGAGGGTCGTCCGAGACGAGGACGTTGATAGGGCGCAGGTGTAAAGACGGTGACGTCAAAGCCGAGCGCTACTAATTGCCCGAACGTTTTCCTTTCTGGCGCATGTTTTCAGGCGTGTTGAGGAGATCCTGCTGAGAGTAGGACCCAAGGTCTTGTACTGTGGCGATAGTCATATATCCTCCTATAAGATGTGGCAATGGAAAGAAAAGGCAAAGCAAAGCCGAGAGTCCGGTCAGTCAGGAGCGATATAAACGAAATATCAGGTGGTTATTGTGGCGGGGTTCCACCTCTTCCCATTCCGAACAGAGAAGTTAAGCCCGCTTACGCCGATGGTACTGCAATGCAATGCGGGAGAGTAGGTAGCCGCCTTCTTTTAAGGTAAGGGTCTTTGTTGCAAATGCAGCAGAGATCCTTTTTTTTGTAATCTACAAATGTACCAATCCATTCTCCTTTTAATCTTTTTCCCAGTGTTTGTTGGCTTATCGGATATTATTCATTACTTTTGCAGAATAAAAAATAGTTCCAATGTTACAGCAATTTGAAGAAAGTTTTCGTAAGGATTTGGTGAATTACTTGCAACCTAAAAATGTTGTTGGTGATCCTGTTGAGAGTACACCCGATCTGGAACAACTTTGGCCCTCTTTAGCACAAGCATATTTAAAGGACGCAGTATCCCAGTTCAATGGTTATCCCACTGTTGCATTGGGCTGGTGCATGTTTTTGGGAATGGCCGTTGCTCATTATTGGGATTTGGATTGGGAGATCTACGGCAAAGTAGAGAATCTCTATGCCTACCTTCTTAAGCAGACGGATTTTGACCATATGGATGATTACATCTGTGAATCCGTTCTCAATCTATCAGACGCTTCTCATCGGCAAATAGAATCACTTGTTGGGGAATGTGCTGCCCGTTGCTATCATCGCATGTTGCATCTTGGATTAGAAGCTGGATCTCAAGATGCCTATTATTGCTTTGTTGCTGCATTGCATGTTCTTTATCAATTGGGGGTTGCCCTCGAATTGAGAAGATTGGGCTATAAAATGCATAAAATGGGTTAATTTGTACCATTCGACCATCCTTTATATTGCTTCAAAGTTCTTTTGGTTAATATTTTGTAAACAATTCCGCTAATTTCTTGTAACTAAGTTAATAATAATCAAGAAATTAGCAATATACTTGCACAAATCAATTATTTTGTGTAATTTTGTATCGATAAATATAAGGATAACAAGACGTCGGTTGTTACGGCGTGTTATTCGCTAAGGTATCTAACGGAGCTGAGACAGATGGATAACTTTTTCTCATAATCTATTGTCGCGAGCGACTCTATTTTCTCATTCGCTCAGGTTCCATAAATAGTTTGTTATGGAGAGAATAAAGAGAATTGTATTCGTATTTTTATTGTCATGTGTGATGTTTCCTTTGTCTGCACTTTGCGAAGAGGCAGATGGTAGCAATGCATGTGATTATGACTGGACCCCTGTGATGGAAGCTATCATAGAAGTAGAGAGTGGCGGAAACTCTCGTGCCGTGAGTGGTAATTCAGCAGGAGTCATGCAGATTACTCCGGTTTTGGTAGAACAATGCAATATCATTATGAAGCGTAGAAAAATCAAGAAACGATATCGTTTGTCCGACCGCTTCAGTGTTGCTAAGTCCAAGGAGATGTTTCTGCTCATCCAGTCTTATTTTAATCCCACAAACAACGTTGAGAAGGCCATCCGTATGTGGAATGGTGGTTTGCATTACAACTTAAAGCGAACGCAACGTTATTTCGAGCGGGTTATGAGCAAGTTGAATTAAAGATTTTCCTATATCCGGCTATCGTGTTTGTTGCATGTAGCCGGATTTATTTTGCTTATCTGCAATTCGGGTAGTTTTTCCCTTAATTGTCGTAGTTAGCTTTTCTTTGTTTTTTCTTAATTTTGTATGTTGTATAGTAATTGTACACCATAATAAGAAAAGCTTCAGCCCTTACAGTTTCATTTAATAAAATGGCATGAATTTTGTAGCGGTTAATATATAAGAGCATAGTTTTAAAAATGTAAATAATAAACAAAAAGGAAGATTATTCATCATGGAATCAATATCAAACCAATCTTTTGGAGGCGAGCGCCCTCTTTTTGGGATTCACGACGTGCATTTGCAGAATATTACCATCACCGATGGTGAGTCTGGAATCAAATGCTGTCACGACTTGGAATGCGACAGCTCCAAGTTTTATGGAAAATATCCTTGGTGGCATGTAGACCGTTCGCTCATCACCAACTGTTATTTTGCTCCTGCCAGTCGCTCTGCCATTTGGTACAGCAACGACATGGTGATGCGTCATTGCACCATAGATGGTCCTAAGTTTTTTCGCGAGATGCGCAATCTTGAACTTGAGGATGTCCATATCACGGATGCCGATGAGACATTTTGGCGCGTTGACGGTTTAAGGTTGAAAGATGTGAAGCTCCACAATGGCACCTATCCCTTTATGTTCTCCAAGAATATTTATGTAGACGGACTGGAAAGTGATGCCAAATATGTTTTTCAGTATTGCGAGAACGTGGAGATACACCATGCGCGGATCACTACGAAAGACTCTTTCTGGGAGTGCAACAACGTAACCGTATACGACTCAGAGCTCGATGGCGAATATCTTGCCTGGCATTCGAGCAACATCCGTCTTGTGCGTTGTCATATCAGCGGTGAACAGCCGTTGTGCTATACCAAGGGGCTTGTGCTGGAAGACTGTACTTTCGATCCGGCCTGCGATAGGATCTTTGAGGATTCTGTTGTGGAAGCCGATATTCGAGGCGCTATCACCGAGATCAAGAATCCGTTGGGTGGTCATATTGTAGCCGACAGTATCGGACGCATTACCTATGACGAATTTGCCAAGAGCCACGACTGTAAGATAGAAACCCGTCAACAAAAATCATTATGAAATACAATTTCGATTCTATCAATAATCGCGTCGGTACCAATAGTGTGAAATGGGACATCCATCCCGATGTCATTCCTTTGTGGGTGGCCGACATGGACTTTCAAGTTTTGCCAGAGCTGAAGGAAGCCTTGAGCAAGAGAGTGGATGAAGGTATCTTTGGCTATACCCTGGTGCCAGAAAGCTATTATGAAGCTATCATCAATTGGTTTGACCGCCGTCACCACTGGCATATCGACCGCTCTTGGATTCTCTACACATCGGGGGTGATTCCAGCTATGGCGGCAGCCTTGAAAGCCTTTACCTTACCCGGCGAGAAGGTGCTCATTCAGACACCAGTCTATAACTGCTTCTTCTCAAGCATTGCCAATTGTGGCTGTGAGCCTGTCGAGAATGAACTGGTCCGTGAGGGTAACACCTATCGCATCGACTTTGCTGATTTTGAAAATAAGTGTGCCGATCCCAAGACCACGGTTTTTCTGCTCTGTAATCCCCATAATCCTGCTGGCAGAGTGTGGACAAAGGAAGAATTGGAACGCATGAACGAAATTTGTATGCGCCATGATGTAAAGGTCATTTCAGATGAAATCCATTGCGAGCTGATCATGCCAGGCTATACCTTCGTGCCGTTCGCATCGGTTTCAGAAGCGTGTGCCGACAATTCCGTGATCCTCAATTCTCCCACGAAGAACTTCAATATTGCGGGTTTGCAGATTGCTAACATCATCTGTAAGAATCGCCAGTGGTTGCGCCGTATTGACCGTGCTGTCAATATCAATGAGACGTGCGACGTGAATCCTTTTGGCGTCATCGCTTTGCAGGAGGCTTACAATAAGGGTGCAGAGTGGATCGATGAACTCAATACCTACCTCTACGACAACTACAAGGCCTTGAAGGACTTTTTCCATGAGGAGCTGCCAAAATTGGAAGTGCTGAAGTTGGAGGGAACCTATCTGGTTTGGGTAGACATCACCGCCTTGGAATTTACGTCTGACGAAGTGGCAGACAAACTGCTCAAGGAAGCCAAAGTGTGGGTCAACAGTGGGACGATGTACGGCCGAAAAGCTGGGCAGGGGTATCTGCGTATCAACATAGCCACCCCACGGGCCACCCTCATGGAAGGCTTGAAGCGTATGGGCCGGCTGCTGAGTCAGTATCTTGTGGAAGAGGGAGAATTTGGCTGTAAAGCCTGAATTTTAAAAAGTTGGGGATAGAAGTTAGAATTTTCGCGATATAACCATTCATCAGACATCTAACTTCTATCCCCCCTCATTTAGTGGTCTAAGAAATCTATTGCTTCGTGGTGTACATGTGTACTTGTTTATCGGTGATGATCGAGCCATCTCCTTTTTTGCTGGGCTGGCGGTGTATCTTGTAAAGATCTAAGTGTTTCCTCCAGTTTGCAGCATTCTTGTCGCGGGGGGCCATCACCTGCAAAGTGTCCGGTTCGCCACCATTGACCGTGAGCACCACATACCATCTGCCTGATTTCCAGGATCCCGTCTGACTCCATGATTTGTCTCCATTGGTCAGTTGGTACATGCCACCTTTTTGCAGATAGAGTGTCCCACCATTGAATTTGTCGTTGAGGACAAAATATCTCATTGGGTAGAAGCCAACGACGGAATCAATTTTCCACGTTCCGGTTGCTATCTCGTCGTTGAAATCGTAAGCATTAGGATCAGGATCGTCCGTGCTGCACGAAATGAATACCGAAACCAACATCACTGCTGGAAGCATCAGCAGGAAAAAGAATTTGTTTTTTTTCATATCTCTCTAATTTATTCTGTATTATAATGAATCATTTCACCCAATATTGCCTGTTGGGTGGAAAAACTTTATGCAAAGATAGTTTTTTTCGAGATGATCACAAAAATTTTTTGCGATTATCCATCGTGGCCTGCAAAAGCCTGCCCACCGGCTCCCCTATGCCATCTATCGGGTTTCCATGTGCCATCTATCGGGCTCCCATATGCCATCCATCGGGTTTCCATATGCCATCCATCGGGCTCCCATATGCCATCCATCGGGTTTCCATTTAGGAGCCCGAGCCAACGTTTGCTTTTTCTGCAATCGGAACATCTTTCTTTTTGTATCACCTAAGCTAAGGAATCAACAGACTAAGAAGCTGGTCTTGGGTATGGTCGTTGATATGAGACCAGATTTATAAGGTAGAAGAAAAAAACTGCATTTTGTTTGGTATATTCCATTAATTTCCTTAAATTTGCGCAAAAACCTATACATTACTTCCTTTCATGATATTCACTCACTAATACAGATGAGAATGGGTGGACTTTTAGAACAATTGCGCAGCGAACATGTGCTTGACGCTTCCGGCTTCAAGTCTTTGCTGTTGTGCGATGACAAAGCCCTCATAGATGATCTCCACAGGAGTGCCAGGGAGGTTACCGATCAAGTCTTCGGTAGGAAAATCTTTCTGCGCGGGCTGATGGAGATCAGCAATCACTGTAGAAATAATTGCCGCTACTGCGGGCTGAGACGCGACAATCACGAAATCCATCGCTATCGTCTCACCACAGAAGAAATCATGGACAGTGCACAGAAAGCCTTCGGTTTAGGTTTCAGAACCTTTGTGTTGCAGGGTGGAGAAGATCCTGCTGAAGATGATGCCTGGGTGGAAGCTACCGTTGGACAACTGAGGAAGCGCTTCCCGACGTGCGCCATCACGTTGTCGCTCGGTGAGAAAAGCCGTGAGAGCTATCTGAGGTTTAAAAGGGCTGGAGCCGACCGCTATCTTCTGCGCCATGAGACCCACAATGAGGGCCACTACCGGTTGCTTCACCCCAAGGAGATGAGTCTTGCCCACCGGCTGCAATGTCTTGAATGGCTGCGCCAGTTAGGTTTTCAGACAGGTTGCGGAATGATGGTGGGAAGCCCCGGACAAACGGTCGACAATTTAGTGGAGGACCTTCAGTATATCCACGACTCACGTCCCGCCATGGTGGGGATGGGGCCTTTCATTCCTCACCACGTCACGCCCTTCGCCCATGAGACGGCAGGCAGTGTGGAGTTGACACTTCGTCTCATCTCTATTGTCAGACTGATGCTGCCCAAAGTGCTATTGCCTGCCACCACTGCTTTGGGCTCCATGATGCCGGGAGGACGGATGGCTGGATTGAGGGCTGGGGCCAACGTACTGATGCCCAACGTCTCGCCCGTCAGCGCACGGAGAGCCTATGAACTTTATGAGCACAAGGATCCTGGTGCCATAGATACCATCGAGGATTGGAAGAGATTGGAAACGAACCTGAGACTCGCTGGCTTTGAAATCGGTATTGGCAGGGGAGACGGGCTTATTCATTCATAATTCATCATTCCCAATACATCAATTCATCATACATCATTCTTATATGATACATCATTTGCAATTTATCATTCTCGAATTCAAAATTCCCGATTCTTGAATACACCAGACCTGGTTTTCGGATTCAAGACACCCTATCTCCGAGTCTTCACTCAGAGATTTATGGTCGCTCATTTTGGAAGACATACAAATCATATAGGCAACTGCCATATCTGCCGACAGGGACGTGAATCCCAACTCATTATAGAATAACTAAAAACAACACAAACCATGTACAAGATTGACTCTCCTCACGCCACCGAATTTATAGATGACGCCGAAATCAAGGCTACGCTGGAATATGCCGAGGCCAACAAAAACAATATTGAACTTGTCGATTCACTGATCACCAAAGCTTCTTTCTGTAAGGGATTGAGCCACCGGGAGGCGGCTGTGCTCCTGCTCTGCCACGATCCACAGGTCAGAGAGCGCATCCACAATCTGGCACGCGAGGTGAAGAAGCGTTTCTATGGTAATCGCATCGTGCTTTTCGCACCGCTCTATCTTTCCAACTATTGTGTGAATGGCTGTGTCTACTGCCCCTATCATGCCAAAAACACCCAGTTGCCGCGCAAGAAGCTCACACAGGACGAAGTGCGCAGCGAGACCATAGCCCTTCAAGACTTGGGCCATAAGAGATTGGCTTTGGAGTCGGGCGAACATCCTGTCGAGACGCCCATTGAATACATTCTCGAGTGTATCCACACCATCTATACCACTCACCATAAGCATGGTTCTATCCGACGGGTCAACGTGAACATCGCGGCCACGACAGTCGAAAACTATAAAAAGCTGAAGGATGCCGGCATCGGCACATACATCCTCTTCCAAGAGACCTATCACAAAGAAAACTATGAGCGTCTACATCCCACGGGTCCCAAGAGCGACTATGCCTGGCACACCGAAGCTATGGACCGTGCCCAGACGGCAGGCATCGACGATGTGGGCTGTGGCGTCCTCTTCGGTCTGTCGCCCTACGCTTACGACTTTGTTGGGATGCTGATGCATGCCGAGCACCTTGAGGCCTGCTTCGGTGTTGGACCTCACACGATCAGTGTGCCTCGTATACGTCCTGCCGACGACATCGATCCGCACGCCTTCCCCAATGCCGTTGCTGACGAGGATTTTCTGCATATCATCGCGTGTATCCGACTGGCCGTGCCATACACAGGAATGATCATCTCTACGCGCGAGTCTCCCGCCGTGCGCGCCGAAGCCCTCCATCTTGGCATATCGCAGATCAGCGGCGGCTCCCGCACGTCTGTGGGTGGTTATGCCGAATCCGACAAGGACACAGCGCAGTTTGAGACCAACGATACGCGGTCGCTCGATCAGGTCATTGCCTGGCTCATCGAGATGGGCTACATTCCCAGCTTCTGCACAGCCTGCTATCGGGCAGGACGCACCGGTGACCGCTTCATGAGTATCTGCAAGTCGGGCCAGATCCACACCTGCTGCACCCCGAACGCCATCATGACGCTCAAGGAGTATCTCGTGGACTATGCGTCGCCGGAGACCCGAAAGAAGGGTGAGGCACTGATTCAGCAATCCCTCATGCTCATCAACAACGTCAAGATCCGCCAACTCACCGAAGAGCACTTAACGGAAATCGAGACTGGCGAGCGCGACTTTAGATTTTAGACCTATGAGCCTCAACGACACGCCCTCAGCATCCCGGCTTCATATCACGCTTGTAGGGAAACGCAACAGCGGGAAATCAGCGCTGTTTAATGCCCTTGTGGGTCAGCAGGCGGCCATCGTCTCGGCTCAGCCGGGCACGACCACCGATCCCGTGAGCAAGGCTTTGGAGATTCACGGCCTGGGTCCATGCGTCATCACCGATACGGCTGGTATCGACGACGCTGGCGGAGTGGGGAAGATGCGGGTGGAGAAGACCCTGCAGGCCCTGCGCAAGGCCGATATCGTGATATTGGTGGTAAACCATGCCGACATCCCTCTTATTGAGGACTGGCAACACCGTCTCAAAGGCCGGCCGATGGTGGTGGCACTCAACAAGGGCGATCTGATGTGCGACGCCGAACGGCAAGCCAAGTCGGTCTATGCCGCAACGGCATTACCCACCGTTGTCACGAGTGCTTCAGACCATCGTGGCATAGACAAGCTTCGACAGACGCTCATTGGACTGTCACCTAAGACTGTCGATGTGCCCATCACGCAAGGCTGGGCAGAGGATGGCGATCTCGTGATGCTCATCATGCCACAAGACCGCGAGGCCCCGCGAGGGCGCCTCATCCTGCCCCAGCAGCAGACCATCCGTGAGCTCTTGGAGAGGCATTGCTCCATCGTGGCCTGCCAGCCAGAGGAAATCGCGGCAACGCTGAAACGGCTGACCCAAGTGCCCAGCCTCATCATCACCGACACGCAAGCCCTGCGAAGGGTGAGGACTGTGGCGCCAAAGGAGTGCCGGCTGACCACCTTCTCCATTCTCTTCGCCGCACAAAAGGGCGACATCGAATATTTCAGAGAGGGCGCCCGGGCCATCGACCGCCTCACAGGTCAGTCGCGGGTGCTCATCGCCGAAGCCTGCTCTCATGCTCCCGTCGGTGAGGACATTGGCCGGGTGAAACTGCCCCGGTTGTTGCGTGGACGAGTTGGCGAGGCCCTCTCCATCGACATTGTGTCGGGCAGCGACTTCCCCGACGATCTCACCCCCTACGATCTCATCATACATTGCGGTGCTTGCATGTTCAACCGTCAGATGATGATGGCGAGGGTGGAACAGGCAAAGCGCCAACAGGTGGCGATGACGAATTACGGAGTGGCCGTGACTCATATTCTGGAAACCGGTGAAACATCCGCCCCATAAGACCCAAATCTATAAACAATCAATATCATTTTTATGAGAATTCAATCAAGAGAAGACCTGAAAGCCTTGCGCGCTGAGGTGAAGAAGCGACTCGAACTGCGCGAGACAAGTCAGGACAACACTACGGGACAATGCTGTGGAATCAGCATCGGAACGCCCCGAATGCAGATTCTCACCTGTGGCGGCACAGGCTGTCATGCCTCGGGTAGTGAGCGCATCTATCAACGGCTGAGTGAGGAGGTGGCCAAACATGGACTCACCGAGCAGGTCGACGTGATCTGCACCGGCTGCTTCGGATTCTGCGAAAAGGGCCCTATCGTGAAAGTAATTCCCGACAACACCTTCTACACCCAGGTGCGGGAGGAGGATGTGGAGGAGATCGTCAACGAACATATCGTGGGCGGCAAGCGGATAGAGCGGCTGCTCTATACCGACCCCGAGAGCGGGCGCCATATCAGCGACTCCAAGCACATGAACTTTTATCGCAAGCAGAAGCGCGTGGCCTTGCGCAATTGCGGATTCATCGATCCGGAAAACATCCTTGAATATATCGCCCGTGATGGCTATATGGCTTTGGCCGACAGCCTGATGGATCGCCGCCCCGACGATGTCATCGATATCATAGAGAAGTCGGGGCTGCGCGGCCGTGGTGGCGGTGGCTTCCCCACAGGACGCAAATGGCGCCTCACGGCACGCTCGCAGGCCGATGAGAAATATGTGGTGTGCAATGCCGATGAGGGCGACCCCGGAGCTTTCATGGATAGAAGCATCATGGAGGGTGATCCCAACTGCATTGTCGAGGCCATGACACTCTGCGGGTATGCCATCGGGGCCAGGAAGGGACTCATCTATATCCGGGCGGAATATCCCCTGGCCATTCACCGGCTGCAAGTGGCCATCAAGCAGGCTACGAAATTGGGACTCTTGGGCGATCATCTCTTCGGTACCGACTTCTCCTTCAACATCGAACTGCGTTATGGTGCCGGAGCCTTCGTCTGCGGTGAGGAGACTGCCCTCATCCATTCCATGGAGGGGCACCGTGGCGAGCCTACGCTGAAGCCGCCCTATCCTGCCGAGTGCGGATACTTGGGCAAGCCCACCAATGTGAACAATGTGGAGACCTTTGCCAATGTGCCGGTCATCATACGCCGTGGAGCGGATTGGTTTGCCAGCATTGGCACGGAGAAGTCAAAAGGGACAAAGGTGTTTGCCTTAGCGGGCAAGATCAACAACGTCGGACTCATCGAGGTGCCCATGGGCACCACGCTTCGTGAGGTCATCTATGACATCGGTGGAGGCATCAAGGGAGGCCGGAAGTTCAAGGCTGTGCAGACGGGTGGTCCCTCGGGCGGATGCCTGACCGAAAAACATCTGGACCTGCCCATCGACTTCGACTCCCTGTTGGCCGCGGGCAGTATGATGGGTTCGGGTGGCATGATCGTGATGGACGAGGACAACTGCATGGTATCCGTCGCCCAGTTCTATCTGGAGTTTACCGTGGGTGAGTCGTGCGGAAAATGTGTCCCCTGTCGTATCGGCAATAAACGGATGCTGGAGATCCTGCACCGCATCACCGATGGTGAAGGCACGATGGACGATCTGAAGATGCTCAAGGAAATGGGAGGCATCATCAAGGACACAGCGTTGTGCGGACTTGGCCAGACATCGCCCAACCCTGTACTTTCTACTCTCGACAACTTCTACGACGAGTATGTGGAGCACGTCAGGCAGAAGAAGTGCCGCGCCCATCAGTGCAAGCCATTGGTGACCTATTGCATCAGCCCCGAATTGTGTATCGGTTGCCACCTCTGCGCCAAAAACTGTCCTGCCGATGCCATTATCGGCCAGCCTCGCCGTCCTCATATCATCAATCCTGAGAAATGCGTCAGATGTGGCATGTGCATGAGCCAGTGCCGCCACAACGCCATCAGCATTCGGTAAACGCCTCAAATCCATCAAAATTATGACAATCACAATAGACAACCATCCCGTCAACGTAGCTGCCGGCACTACAATCCTCGATGCCTGCCGGCAGACGGGAATAGACATACCTACCCTGTGCCATCTGAACCTCGAAGGCACATGCATGGACAACCACCCCGCTTCCTGCCGACTCTGCGTGGTCGAGGTGGACGGACGTCGCAATCTTGCCCCTTCCTGTTCCACCCGCTGCCAGGAGGGAATGGTCGTTCATACCCATTCCATGCGAGTCTTAAGAGCCCGCAAACTCGTTATGGAGTTTATTCTTTCTGATCATCCCAATGCTTGTCTCACCTGCCAGAAGTCGGGCGACTGTGAGCTGCAACGCATGGCCCAGAAACTCAATGTGCGTGAATCTCCCTTTACGGGCTGCGAACTCTCGCCCCGCAAGCGAGAAGTGACGCCTGCCATTGTGCGCAATATGGACAAGTGCGTTTTCTGCCGGCGTTGTGAGACCGTCTGCAATGATATGCAGACCGTTGGTGCTCTCGGTGCCGTGCGGCGCGGTTTCAACACCACCATTGCGCCCACTTTCGACCTACCCCTGTCAAAAACCGAGTGCACTTATTGCGGACAGTGCGTAGCCGTATGTCCGGTGGGGGCTTTGTCGGAGAAAGAATACATCAACCAACTGCTCGACGACATCAGTAATCCCGACAAGATTGTGGCTGTTCAGACAGCACCCGCCGTGCGCGTGGCCTTGGGCGAGATGTTCGGCAAGGAACCCGGCACCCTGGTGACAGGCAAGATGGTCACGGCGTTGCGACAATTGGGCGTAGACTATGTTTTCGACACCGACTTTGCTGCCGACCTCACCATCATGGAAGAGGCAGCCGAGGTGCTGGACCGCCTGAGCCGGTTCCTCCAAGGCGACAAGGCCGTGAAGCTGCCCATTACTACCTCGTGTTGCCCAGCATGGGTCAACTTCTATGAGCATCAGTTCCCCGACCTTCTCGACTATCCCTCGACGGCGCGTTCGCCACAGCAGATGTTTGGGGCCATAGCCAAGAATTATTGGGCAGAGAAACTCAACGTGCCACGCGAAAAGTTGGTGGTGGTGTCCATCATGCCCTGCATAGCCAAGAAGTTTGAGTGCTCGCGTCCGGAATTTGCCGAGAAAGGCAGCCGTGATGTCGACTACGTGCTCACCACCCGCGAGTTGGGCAAACTTATTCGTGAGACGGGCACCAACTTCGATGCGCTGCCCGAAGGCGACTTCGACCGCCCGTTGGGAGCCAGCAGTGGGGCAGGCCTTATTTTTGGTACGACGGGAGGCGTGATGGAGGCGGCCCTGCGTACGGCTGCCGACTGGTATACCGGCACCAACATCGACCATATCGACTACAAGGGCGTGCGCGGCATGGATGGCATCAAGGCTGCCACCGTCAGATTGGGAAATGTAGACCTGCGTGTTGCCGTAGCCCACACGTTAGGCAATGCCCGCAAGCTCTTCAATGAGGTGCGGGCCGGGAAGAGCCCCTATCACGTGATTGAGGTGATGGCCTGTCCTGGCGGTTGTTTAGGTGGAGGCGGTCAGCCTTTCCATCATGGCGATATGGACATTCTGCGCAAGCGCCAGCAAGCTTTCTATGAGGGCGACCTCAAGAAGACCATACGCAAGTCGCATCAGAACCCCTATATCCAGCAACTTTATGAAGTGTATTTGGGCAAACCACTCGGTCACTTGGCCCATCAACTGCTTCACACCCACTATATGGATAAAACGATACAATAACGATGAACAAAGATAAGTTATCCTGCGCTGCCGTGGCCCAGATAGAGGCCATCTGCGATGAATATAATAATAAGGAAGGCGAACTGGTCAACATCCTGAAGGACACCCAAGCTCATTTGGGTTATCTGCCTTTGCCTGCCCAGCGGCTCATAGCCCGGCGGCTCCAGATTCCCGCCCAGCGTGTATATGGTGTGGTGAGCTTCTATGCATTCTTCACCATGGAACCCAAAGGCAAGTATCCCATCTCTGTATGTCTGGGCACCGCATGCTATGTGCGTGGCGCCGAGAAACTGCTGGATGAGTTTCAGCGCATCTTAGGCATAGAAGTGGGACAGACCACGCCCGACGGCTTGTTCTCGCTTGACTGCCTGAGGTGTGTCGGTGCATGTGGACTTGCGCCTGTTGTTGTGATCGGCAAGAAAGTCTATGGCCGGCTACAGCCTTCCGAGGTGAGGAAAATCCTCAAGAACTTAGAAGAGGAGGGAGAACATTGATGGTATCAACCCGACAGCGCTACTGTGCGGGTTGGGAAAATGGTAAACTTGAGGATGCGTCAGAATGATGGCGCATCCTCTTATCATGAAGAACTATGAATCTCAGAATGTTTCCACGGCAACGCCGTCGTGGGATAGGCTGCAAGGTCGGGAATGCAGAGATAAAACAAAAAGAGGATGTACCATAACCTTTGTTGTGATACATCCTCATTGTTTGGCTTTGACGTTACAAAGCAATAATTAACCGATTTCTATCTTACGTGTTGCTTTTGTCTCTTCCTCCTTGGAGAGTTTTGGCAATATGATGTTCAAGATACCATCCTCCACCTTAGCGGAAATCTTCTCTTTGTCGACATCCTCAGGCAACGTATAACTCTGTTCGTAGTTGGAGTAAGAGAACTCGCGACGAAGGTAGTGCTCTTTCTTCTCCTCCTTCTTGTCCTCTTCCTTCTGCTCAAACTTGTTCTCAATCTTCACATTGAGATTGCCATCCTTGTCGATGCTGACTCTGCAATATTCCTTCTTGATACCTGGGGCAGCAATCTGCATCTCGTATTTCTCATTGTCTTCCTTCACGTTCACTGCTGGAGCTGTAGCGTTTACGCGGGGCATCCACTCGGTGTTGAAGAAATCGTCAAATGCATTGCTAAGCCAATTGTTTGTGTTCAATACTGGATACAACATAATCAAATCCTCCTATTTTTTATATTTTTTGTTCTTTTTTTGTTCCCCCTTCCTGGCCTTGTGATCTCACCTCTTTCTGTAAGGCTTTGCTCATTTGGCTGCTTGAGAGGGCTTGGTTAGCTTCGCCTTTCGGCTCAACTACCACTTGTCTTACTTCAATATTCGTGCCCAAAGTGTATGTGCAGACAAACTGGCAGTTTGAGGTGACGAATAGTCAGTGTGGCCGGGGATAGACTTGTCCGAATGTTGTTCTTGCGGAAAGACAAGAAACGCACGCCTCTTGGATAAGGGACGTGCGTTTTGCTATGTTGAAATGAGAAACGGTTTATTATCAGCCAGCGATAAAGTTGATGATGAAGAGAATGCTGAGAATGACAAGCGTGGCATTGATTTGTTTCCATTGCATGGTGCAAGCTTTGATGATGACGTAGCTTAGAATCCCTAAGCAAATGCCGTCGGCGATGCTGTAGCACAACACCATGGTGATCATGGTGATGAAAGCGGGGAAAGCTTCGCTGACATCGTTGAGGTCGATCTTCTTCACCGAATCGAGCATCAATACCCCAACGAGCACCAACGCGCCGCTGGTGGCTGAGCTGGGAATGAGCAGGAAGCATGGCGAGAGAAAGAGTGACAACAGAAACAAAGCACCCACGGTGAAGGCTGTCAGCCCGGATTTTCCACCTTCGGCAATTCCAGAGGCACTCTCCACATAGGTTGTGATGGTTGATGAGCCTAAGAGCGCCCCACAGGTTGTCCCAATGGCATCGCTCATCATGGCCTCCTTTACATGAGGGATTGTGCCATCCGGTCTTACGGTGCCCGTCTTATAGGAGAGACCAACGATAGTTCCGATCGTGTCGAAAATGTTGACGATGAGCAGGCTAAAGATTACGAGCAATGTCTTGATGGTAAAAAAGCCGTTGAAGTCGAAGTGGCAAAACACGGGACTGATGCTTTGTGGCATAGAAACGGGCAGCCAGTTTGTGGGGATTTGGGTTACACCCATTGGAATACCAGCCAAGGTAGTCAGAATAATGGCATAGAAGAGAGCTCCCTTGATAGCCCGGGCCATCATGATTCCGCTGAGAAGGATGGCAAAGATGCCTAACAGACTCATAGGCGTGAAAGCCCCAAGTCCGACGAAGGTAGAGCTCTTGGCTACGATGATGCCCGCATTTTTGAGGCCAATGAACGCTATAAACATGCCGATACCCACTGAAATAGCGAATCTGATGTTCTTAGGAATACTCTCCATAATCAGTTCGCGCACATTGAAGAATGTAATGAGAATGAACACGATGCCTTCAATGAGCATGATGGCCAGTGCTTGCTCCCACGTGTAACCCATAGCCTGACACATGGTGAAAGCGAAAAAAGCGTTTAGTCCCATGCTGGGTGCTTGTGCAAATGGCAGTTTGGCCATGAAAGCTAATAGCATCGTGGCGATGGCGGCAGCTAAGGCCGTTCCTGTGAACAGGGCAGCCCGGTCCATTCCTGTCGTTGATAGGATGGCAGGATTGACAGCGAGAATGTAGCTCATGGTGAGAAATGTGGTCAGCCCGGCCACAACCTCCGTTTTCAATTGCATCGTTGTACGGTCAAAACCAAGTGCCTTCTCTAAAAAGTGATTCATGTTAAAGTTGTTCTGGATATTTTGAATTGTCGTGATCTATGGGAAAGTACATCCCTATTCTTTGGGTCTCATTCCCGTATAAATCTTTTACATGCCCTTGTCCATCAGGCGGGTCATGGCCTTATAGAATCGTTGTTGTACGAATCTTTGGCTGTAGACACTCACTGTTGTTATCAGTCTGTTTGTGCGATGATGCTTGTCAAGGTAAGAAAGGAAGAAATACATTCCTATGGTTGTCGTGAAACTTGTGAGGACAACCACGATGAATTGCAAGGTCACACTGGCCCCAAGCCAATAGGTCAGGAAGAATGACAGCACATTGATGAATTCCAAAATGTTGATGCACACGGTAGTCCCTATGTGGGAGAATCCCAATCTGATGAATACATGGTGCAGGTGGGTCTTATCGGCAATGAACGGAGAACGGCCATGATAGATGCGCAGCAGCATAACTCTAACGGTATCGAAAACGGGGATGCTCAGAGCTGCCAGGCAAAAGGCGATGACTCCGAGATCGGGGTAGGCCCTGCTGACGCGTGAGGTGTTGTCGATGGTGCGCATGCAGAAGATGCATAGGATGATGCCCATCATCATTGTGCCGGAGTCGCCGATAAACATCTTGGACAGATGCCCAAATACATTCTTGAAAAAGAAAGGTACAAGCGCCCCCATTGTGGCGAATGCCATCACGGCCATGGTGAAGTCGTGGGAATAGAAGAACACGCATCCGAAGACGAAACTGATGAAGATGCCCAGACCCGAAGAGAGTCCGTCGACACCGTCGATCATGTTGATGGCGTTGATGATGCCCACGCCAGAGAAGGCGCAAAGCGGCAAGGAAACGTATACAGGCAACTTGCCGATGCCGAAGAGACCATGGAAGTCGTTGATGTTGACCAGGTCCATGATGACGACAAAGCCGATGACAGCAACTTCCAGACAGATTCTTATCCACGGTCGTATGCCGACAAGATCGTCGATGAAGCCCATGAACATCATCACCGTCATGGTGACGACGCACGTGAACAGCGCGTAGGAGTTGAAGACGATGCTGGTGACACCAGCAGAGACTATAATCCCGAAAAACACAGCCATTCCGCCCATTACCGGTACCGGTGACTTTTGTAGTTTTCTGGCATTGGGATTATCTGTCAGACCGCGGATGATCGCCATTTTGGCTATTGCGGGGTGGATTAGCCAGACGCAAGTGAAGGACACCAAAAAAGGGATGATGACCACTTGCATCCACATTGCCATTGTGAATTGCATAGGTGTATTACTTTTTTTTCAGTAAATATTGCTCACGAGGGATCACTCCCTATTATATGAGTTGGATCAATCAGCTGGCGGTCTGATATTTTACGACGAGATTTGAGCTGAATTGGGCCTTGTGCAAAGTTATAAATAATTTCTCAAACAAGCAATTTTAGACGCTATTATTCGTATCTTATTCATGCAGGCGAGATAAGATATAGTTTTTGAGGCTGTAAATAGTCTCGTGCGGAAAAACTTTCAGGTTGACATAATAGGTAGGAATGAGATGGATGAATGATTTGGCATGTTGGAGCAGAGCAGCCATCTTCTTTCCATTCTTGTTTTTTTTGCGTAGTTTAGCGAGGTTATGGTTTGCCTTGATCACAGCCAACACAGCCTTGCGACAGTCTTTGTCGCCGCTTCTATCATAGAGCAGCATCTTTTCCTTGGGCATTCCCAAGTAATTGACGGCTACGGATGCGAAAATCTGCCACGCCCTCATCAGCTTCATCTTCTCTAAGTCGTTGCGTAAGACACCGACATCAACCTTGTCGCCATGCTTGTCTAAAAACAACACCCAGTCGCACAGTTGCCTGAGACCACAAGCGGCACCAACGAAGTGGTGGAAGAAATGCAGGAAAATGTAAATGGCGTCGAATTGATAGGGGGGAAGTTTTATGTCTGCTTTGGACAGATGCCAAACCACAGGTGATGTGCTGAGGTGGTGAGTAGCCCATTCTCTGACAAATTCTTCCGATTCCTTATTGACAAAACTTCCGATTAGACCATGGAGTTCGACAAGTTGATTCTTGATGTCAAACGCCACATGGCGACGTTCCTCATCCACATCAAATTCCTCTTTAGAGGCAATCTGTCGGAGCAATTGACGTCCCTTTTCAAAGGAGTCCAGATTTGAGTCTGTCAATAAGTCGATGTCCCCTACCACGCGGTGGCGGGGATTGGGATAATTGCGAGCCATGCCTACACCCTTGATAATCAACGTTTCAACCTGATTTTGGCTTAAATAGGATTGGACAGCCATCGCCATATTGAGGGCTCGGTCACTATCATCTTCTATGCCTTTGACCGACATTACCATGTTCACAAACACTCGCTTAGGAGGCCGCAAAGCAGTCGGTAGCTTGGATATTCCATCAGCTATCAGCCCTACGACTCCTTGTTCCATTGATAGGTGTAGAATACATACCCAGTCAACGTTGTTCCATGAGAAGTTCATGTCTGGCGGAGTATTCCACATTCCACATTCAAGCAGATGGAAGAATGCTTTCAGCTCTAAAGATTTGGACATAGAACTGTTCATTTGCGGTGATTTACTTGATTCAAAACTCTTTCGAATATCTGCTCATAGCGAAGCCCCATTTGTTTCAAAGAGAATTGGTCTTCTACCTTTTTGCGTGCCCGTTCCCCGAGATCTTTCTGTTCATTGGCCTGGACGATCTGTACAGCCATCCTTTGTGCTCGTTTAGAGAGTATTCTTCGGCCAGTAGTACAACATGCTTATTGTCTACAGATAAAATAAACGGATCGGCAAACCATCTATCGGTGAAAGAGTGCGACATGAAATGAAAGTGCAGAGGGCATCCTTTGAGTATGTCGTCCAATCCTTCTTCTATAAAAGCGATATTCCATGCTACTTGGACTATCTGTTGATATAGTGACGCTACACCTGGTATCACAGCTTGCTTCTTGAATTTGAATCCTCAGAGGGTCTTTCGTTTAGTCCCTACGGAAGATGTCTCTTGTGTAAACTTTCTCTTTGACGTCATCGAGGCAGCTGTCGTAGCGGTTGGCGATGATACAGTGGCTCTGCTGTTTGAAGTCGTTGAGGTTGTTGACGATTCTGCTGCCAAAGAAGGTGTCACCGTCTTTCAGTGTAGGCTCATAGATGATCACCTTGGCGCCTTTGGCTTTCACCCGCTTAATCACGCCCTGAATGCTACTCTGGCGGAAATTGTCACTATTGCTCTTCATCGTCAGACGGTATACGCCTACAATGACTTCTTTCTCGCTGCTCTCATTCCAAGAGCTGTTTGAAGTGTAGTATCCGGCTTTTTTCAGTACTTGGTCGGCGATGAAGTCTTTTCGGGTGCGATTGCTGTCAACAATAGCCTGGATGAGATTCTCGGGCACGTCTGCATAGTTGGCTAAGAGTTGCTTTGTGTCTTTTGGCAGACAATAGCCGCCGTAGCCGAAGCTGGGGTTGTTGTAGAACGAGCCAATGCGCGGATCCAGTCCCACACCATCAATGATCTGTCTGGTGTTTAACCCCTTCACCTCTGCATAGGTGTCTAATTCATTGAAGTAGCTCACGCGCAATGCCAGGTAGGTGTTGGCAAAGAGCTTTACAGCCTCAGCCTCTGTGAGACCCATAAAGAGCGTTTTGATGTTCTCTTCTATGGCTCCTTCCTGCAAGAGCCGGGCAAACGTATGCGCAGCGTTGTCCAGACGCACATTTCCCTCAGGGCGTCCTACGATAATACGGCTGGGATAGAGATTGTCGTAAAGAGCCTTGCTCTCGCGCAGGAACTCCGGGGCAAAGATGATGTTGTCGTTGTTGTATTTCTTGCGCACGCTCTCCGTGTAGCCTACCGGTATGGTGCTCTTGATCACCATAATGGCATCAGAATTCACCTTCATCACCAATTCAATGACCTCTTCCACATGACGCGTGTCGAAATAGTTCTTTACCGGGTCATAGTTGGTGGGTGTGGCAATGACAACGAAGTCGGCATCTTTGTATGCCGATTCCCCATCGAGTGTAGCCATGAGATCCAGGTTTTTCTCTGCCAAGTATTTCTCGATATAGTCGTCCTGGATGGGTGACTTGCGATGATTGATCAAGTCCACCTTCTCTGGAATCACGTCGACGGCTTTCACCTCGTGATGCTGGCTCAGCAGCGTGGCGATGCTGAGGCCTACATAGCCGGTACCGGCCACAGCTATTTTTAAATCTTCGAAGTTTCTCATATATATTATACTTTCTTTAATCTATCATTTATTGTCGCTCTTTATAGATGATGTCTGCAAAAGCTCCTCACTTCTCTCCTTCTATTTTAAAGGATTCTCCTCCGACCGATACCAGTCAATGAACCGGCAGATGCCCTCGTGGAGTTCCACCTTTGGCTTGTACCCTATCTCGTGTTCCAGTTTCGACGTATCCGCGCAGGTCATATACACATCTCCCGGCTGCATGGGAAGCATCTCCATCTTGGCCTTCTTGCCCAGTGCATTCTCGATCTCAGCAATGAAATCCATCAGTTTCACGGGATGCGAGCAACCGATATTGAATACTTTGAACGGAACTCCATTCGGACATTCGGCAGCCACAGGAGGCTTGTCGAGCGTCATCACCGTTCCGTTGGCAATATCGTCGATATAGGTGAAGTCGCGTATCATGTCCCCATTGTTGAACACCTTGATAGGACGGCCGTGAGTGATGGCATCGGCAAAGAGCATCGGCGACATGTCGGGGCGTCCCCAAGGGCCGTATACCGTGAAATATCTAAGACCGGTGGCCGGAATGTTGTAAAGCTTGCTGTAGGCGTGTGCCATCAGTTCGTCACTCTTCTTTGTGGCCGCATATAAGCTCACCGGACAGTCCACCTTGTCGTCTTCAGAGAAAGGAGCCTTTGCGTTCAGTCCGTAGACCGAGCTCGATGAGGCAAACAGCAAGTGCTCTACAGGATAATGCCTGCAGCACTCCAGGAGGTTCAGAAACCCAACGATGTTGCTTTGCAGGTAGGCATAGGGGTTCTCGATCGAATAGCGCACTCCGGCCTGAGCGGCCAAGTTTACTACCTTATCGAAGCGCTCTCCGGCGAAAAGGCTGACCATGGCATCCCTGTCGTCGAGCGACATCGGGATGAACCTCACTTTGTCGAACTTGTGGCTATGGTATTCGCCGTATAGTGCAAAGTCGTTGTTTTCTGTTTCTATTCCAAGCAGACGCAGGTGCCCCCACTTCAATCTGCGGTCGTAATAGTCATTGAGGTTGTCGATTCCCACCACCTCATCACCACGCAGTGCGAGGAGATGTGCTATTTTAGACCCTATAAAACCGGCCGCGCCGGTGACCAATATCTTCATTTTGCTATGTTCTGTTCTGCTAACCCTTTGTTTGTGTCCGTCTTAGTGGGCCTGATCATTGGGAGTGGTGTCGTAGAGCTTACTGTTTTCTCAATAAATGCTGATATACCCACGTTCTCAGTTTAGTAGGAAAGGCTACTTGCGCAAATCTCAGGCAATAGTTTTCCAACAGCACGGGGTAGGAGATCAGGCCCTCGTGATACATGAACTTGAAAACCTTCATGTGCTCATGGAAATACTTCATTCCTCCACGGCGTGCAAACTGGTCAGCTCCTGACCTTACGTTCACCACCACATCTGGAATGTTTCGGATGATAACCTTGTTTTTCATCATCCTCGCCCAAAGGTAGAAATCTTCTTGCCTGAAGCGGCCACTGTAGTTGCCGGCCTCCATGAGATCCTTCTTTCGGATGATCACCGTGACATGGTTCACTCCACAACGGGTCTGCATCATCTTATAAATACCCTTGTTGTCCAACGGCAGCACACGACTGTCCACTATATTGTCGGGACTATCGACGAATTCTGTGATCATTCCCCCGACCATACCGACTTCAGGGTGTTCGTCAAACACTCGCATCTGTTTTTCAAAGCGGTCTGGCAGACTGATGTCGTCGCTGTCCATACGGGCGATATAGTCATAGCTGCAGTTGTCACAGGCAATGCGCAGAGCCTCGCCCAATCCGCGGTTTACAGGCTGAGGCAACCATTTTAGTGCTATTCCCTCAACAGCCGCCGCCTCTTTCGCCCTTTGGATACATTTTTCCAAGGCCTCCGGAACAGGACCGTCACCAACAACCACAATTTCCTTTGGCTTGAGCGTCTGCCCAATCACAGAGTCAAGGGCCACACGAAGAAAGGTCGCATCGTCGTTTTTATACACCGACATAGCGACAGATATAGCTTTATTACTCATAATGAAAGTCTTTATTACTTAGGCCTTGTCCATGAAGAACCTATTTGCCAAACAAGAAACCCAAACGGCATTTATACATCCATTTCGCTGCAACCACGCAAATGAGTGCTGTCAGATCGATGGAGGGGCCGTGAGGAAACGCACGATGATGTAGGAGTTAGTTCATAAGAATCAAAGATTCATCTAATGAACCGTCACAGGCCACCGTCGTAATATATATTTTCCTGGCTTTAAATCGGAATGAATCGCACGAGCCGGTGCTCCAACAGCAACAGAACAGGGTGGTATGTTCTTTACAACTACTGCACCTGCACCAATTGTTGAATCATGTCCAACCACGACATCCTCCACCAAAGAGCAATGTGGACCAATATAGACGTTATCACCCACAAAAGCTGCACGGATTTCATTGGAGCCTATAGATAAAAACTGGCTTACATTGACATTATTGCCAATAACTGCAGTATGATTAATAATGATACCAAAAGGGTGGCCGATAAAAAAGCCATAGCCTATCTTTGTAGAAGAGGGGATCATAATCCCATACTTAAAGGCATAATGACGTCTTCTGAATTTAGCAATTATCTTTAGCCATCCGTCAACTTGTGAAAGGCGAAACCAAAATAAAAATTTAAGAGACGGGTCAAAAAATGTTTTAAAATACATCTCAAAAAGAGACAACTTCCTTGCATAGTATCTATAGAAATCACTCTGCATAAGCAAAATAGCATCTTTGTAATTTTCAGGAATCGGAACATAGCTATCTATTTCCTGTATGTGTTCATGCTTCATATCAATATTTTTTAGTAAGAGCCTTAATAAAAGGATATATACGTAAAGATAACAGCAACGCCATAAAACGGTCCCGACTTCTGAAATACGGATTTCTATGGAAGGGATTATTTAATTGAGGATAAACTTCCTGCCACAGTTTTATCGCAAACGCCTTAAGAGCGTCGAAATAAAAGATTCTATTTTTTTGTGCCATAATCAGAAAGTACAGGGGTGAGCCCACAAGCCACGCCTTCACATACCGCTAAGCTCATCCCTTCACTCTTAGAATAACTGATATAGAAATCGGAAGCTTGAAGATAATCTCTCACATTGGACAATTGATCCGTAAAATGAATGTTGTCATCCTAATACATACACATGACCAACGAAAAATCCTTATGCTTTTTCAAATAATAATTATCGTTAATGATCCTAATAATATACCTTCAGATAAGCTTCATAAAACTTCTCCAGAGAATATTTACTATTGAAAGTCTTCTTTATGTTTTCTTTTTCCTTACCAGAAGCAGAGGCGTACAATAAGGCACGCTTCAAGCCATCAGCTCCATCTGTTAGCTTAAACATTTCTACATCATGATGATTCACAAAGCATTCCTTCACAATCGGCAGATCGCTGACAACCGTCTCAATGCCCACTGCGCCAGCCTCTAACAATGCCAAGGGGAAACCTTCTGAACGAGAGGGCAGGGCAAAGACATCATACAATGGCAACAACCGCCAGGCATCTTTCACCATGCCCAAAAAGAGCACGCGATCGGCAATCCCTTTTTCCTTAGCCATCCTCTCAAATGTCTGCCGTTCCTTACCGTCACCGGCAAGCATCAGCCGAAAGTCCTTTCCCTCGTGGCTCAGCTCTGCGATAGCTCCAAGCATGAGGTCAACGCCCTTGCGGTATATCAAAGCCCCATTCATCCCAACAAGTGTGCTATTTCCCTTGAAGGCAAGAACTCTCTCCCTCACACCTTCCTCTAAGGGGGGCAATACACTCGGCAAAATTCTCGTGTTATATACAAACGTCAGCCTGTGACGCGGTATCCACCTGCTATAATAACTCATCATCGACTTTGACAGGCAGACCACCTTGTCGAACCTCCGCGCCAGAGCAATGTAGAGCACGCCCAGCAAGAAACCCTTCAGGCGCCCATACAGGTCCGTAAAGTCCTGGAAACAATAACAATGCAGAGTAGTGACCAAAGGGATTCTCTCACCCGCACTATTTGTCACCTTACCATGACGCACCAGCCAGGCCATAGGTCCGAGGCCATGGGCGTGAATAATGTCGTATTCTGATAGCTGTTGCTTGCTCGTCAACTTTTGCGTCTCACAGGCAAACCTTATCGGGCATTCACAATCTTTCAGCCAAAACACAGTACAAGAATGACCATGACCAGCTAACACAGTCACAAGATCACAGACAACGTTGTTGACCCCCGTCAACCCCAAGTGATTAATGATGAAAGCAATTCGCATCTTCTATATTCTTGCTAATGCTTCCAATGAGAGTCCGGTGTATTTAGCAATATCGCCCAATTCCAATCCTGCAGACTTCAAATTACGAGCTACAGCCAGTTTTCCTTCCAGCTCACCTTCCGCACGCCCCTTGGCCTCGCCTTCTGCACGACCTTCTGCGCGACCTTCTGCACGGCCTTCTGCACGGCCTTCTGCACGACCTTCTGCACGACCTTCCGCACGCCCCTTGGCCTCGCCTTCTGCACGACCTTCCTCATAACCATTCTTCCTTGCACTATGGTAATAGGTACGCTCAGTTCGCACCATATCCCAGAAATGATCATAGCCTTCCAATTGAGCTTCAGAATAAGAAGACTCTTCCAGAATATCAACGGCCTTTTTCACTTCTGGATTGTCAAGAAACTCCTCCGGCACCTTGCGCACGCTGCCCATCTCCGTCAGGAAGCGCAACCAGAGCACCTGCATCTTCTTCTCCGAGAAACTGTGAGCCTTAAACTTTGGCAGCTCCACGAACACCAAATGCAAGCCCTCTATCACCTTGTCTGTGTGGGCCACATTCACAATGTCATAGTGATGGTAATAATCCTTCAAGTCTGGAGCAAAGATGTCATTCACCAAATTTAAAGAATACACAGGCTGCAACAGCTCATAATTTTCATTCTTGTCCAACTGTCGCACATAAGCTTTCGAAGCATTAAAGAGCACGCGCTGCATAAACTCGTCAGACCAGATCATCTGCATCTCAACAAGAAACTGCCGCCCCTCCATGTCCTTACACCTCACGTCTACTATACTGTACCTCTTCATAGGCGTGTCAGGAACAAGCTCAATCGGAATATATTTCACCTCCTTCACCAGATGATCTTCATCTAAAGGAAGAAGAGCGTTGAGCAAACTGATGACCAGATCCTCGTGCTCACCGAAGATCCGCTTAAAAGTCAGATCAGCCCTGGGATCCAAATATCTCATAATCTTATGCCTTTTATTCTTTGCAAAGATAAAACATTAAATGCAAAAAAGCAAATCTCACACAGAAACATTCAGCCATAAAGGCTATTATCTTCCATTTACCAACATTTTCCTATGCATCATAAAAAGAAGGAAACGTAGCATTAACTAACCCAAAGGCTTAATGACACAGGGATTTCCATAGACAATGCTGTTAGATGGTATATCTTGATTCCGGATAACCGTATCAGTTGAAATAATTACATGATCCCCAATATGGCACTTCCCATAGATATGTACAAAAGGAGCCACATACACATAATTTCCAATTGTGATGTCATCATCATCTTTCTTGATAGAGATTCCGCCCATGAGAATATTTGTACTCAAAGCACAATGCTCTCCAATGTGCTTTACTGCCCCCCCAGAATAATATTACCTGTAGGATGAGAGATTCTTAATCCTTTATCTATAACATGCAAAGGTAGCTCTATACTGCCCTTTGTACTATATCTATGCATAAAAATTTTGGAATAAACTTAACAATCCAACTCATATTATCTACATATTCCAATATCCTTAACCAGAAAAGATGGCGACACTCTTCCTCACATTCCTATGATAGTCTGCTTTTATTGTTTGCCAAACACTTTGACCAGTCATAATAATAAGTTATTGACTTGCTGTTGTATTAGAATTCACTAAACTACTAAGTAATGAATTCCATTTCCTTGATATATTATCTAAAGAGAAAAAAGAAGACCGCTGAACGGCATTCTTCTGTAATCGCAATCTTTCACCCTCATCGTTTATCAACAATTGCAGTTGGTCAGTCATAGACGTAGACGATTCTGTTTCAATAGCTATTCCATTATCTATTGAGCCGAATATTTCTTTTTGTCTACCCTTATAATCGGCAGCGATACAAGCGCACCCTTGGCTCATTGCCTCTATAAGCACGAGACCAAAACCTTCATAGCGAGAACTCAGCACAAAGATAGATGCTTGCTGCATTAACTTGTCTATATCTTCGCGAAAGCCCAAAAATTTCACGGAGTTTTCTACTCCATATTGTTTACACAAATTCTTCAAATAAGCCAATGATTTCGGGGTTTCTTTTCCAGCAATTTCCAGTGTCCACTTTTTCCTCACTTCAGGCTCTAACATTCCCCAAGCCTTTATCAACAAGTCAAAGCCTTTATAATGCCAATCTTCAAGACGTCCTGCAGCCAGGACGATAGGCTTCTTTTCAACATACTCTCCATCAGGCATTTTCCATCCTTCATCTGTCCAAACAAGGGGATGTAGTGCAAGAGGGTTGGGCATCACATGGATATGTGCCCGTCCTAACCGTTCTCCTGTAATGTTCTTATCGGCTGTGGTGAGTACTGTGACATGTCTGTATAGTTTATTAAGAGTAAACTTGGCAAAATGCTTCCAAAATGAAAATGGGGCAGAAGCGGGGCGTTCAAAAGCATCATGCTCGGTCATAACCACTGGGATATGCAAGCCAGCCGATGCAATAAGGGCAATCATAGCAGTTGCATTGAGAATGCCAATAACGACATCGGGTCTATCTTCCCGAAAATATCTCCTGAGATTGAAAAAAGCAGATGTCCACTTTCTGACTTTAGCCTGACTGGACACAAGATTGCGCACCTTCACATCGCCATCCACATGATAGGTAACAGGGTCAAAAAGGTCAGCCACCAAAGTAACCTCATTACCTTTCCTTGCCAAGCCATTGGCTATCAACACACCTACTCTCTCAGCACCACCGAAACTCAAGCGCCAGCAAACAATATATATTTTCACTTCACAAGTCCTCTATAAAGCTTCACATACTTCTCTACTCCTATCTTGATGTCAAAATACTTTGTATAAGTCCGATAGGACTGTTCTGATAAGCGACATCTCAATTCATCATTGGACAGCAACTCATCCAGGTGCTGAGCCAGATCGTACTCATTTTCGCTTTCAAATACGCAATCTGAGATTTCCGGCAGGCCACCAACATTACTGCCAACAACAGGAAGATGAGCCGACTTGGCCTCACAGACAGCCAATGTCAACGCCTCACTTCGTGACGGCTGACAATAAACATCTGAAATAGATAAATAATGATTAACATGGTCAGTGATGCCGATCCAACGAATCTTCTCATCGACATGCAGTTTTTTGGCCAACTTATGCAATTCTTGCGCATATGGTATTTCATCATTGATACCCACAAGCAACACAATAAAATTCTCATATTTTATACAAGGTAAGGCCTTGATAAGAACATCTGGGGCTTTCACTGGGTCGGCAAAGAGCACAGAGCAAATTACTTTGGTGTGAGGTTGTATATTCAGCTGAGAACGCAGTTGATTTTGCTTTTCAGCGTCTAAGATGGCCACTGGTTCTACACCGAAATAGACCATCTCGTATTTCGGAGAATCACCATACACCCGAACAAACTGCTTTCTCACATATTGACCACACATAATAATCTTATCAAACAGCTTGTAAACCTTTCCATCACAGGAAGCAATACGTGTTTTCAACGACAACTCATTTTTGTCCTTCACCTGCCGCATGTCATCCGTCGTAATGCAGCAATGCTGCGTCTTTACCAAATACTTTACCCCCAATAGTTTTGCAAGCGGGGCAAAGAAAAAGAAGCCATTAGCAAAATGAAAATGTACGATATCGGGTCTTATTGTGGTAAATAGTTTTGCCACCTTTCCCAAATGCGTCAGTGCCCTTTTTCCTTCAGTGTCAATGCTTACTACATGGGCGCCTGCAGATTGGAAATCGCTCAACATTTGCTTGCTTTCGGGTACATTTTGAAATACAAACCAAAATTCGCTGCCTGGCATCTCCTGATCAGCCGTAGCATAAATCTGCCTAATCCGCCATATTTTGTGGACTTCATGTCCATGAATTCTACGATTACCATTGATTCAATAATTAAGTTTTATTTCTGAACTTCTATCAACACCTGTGGGCCATTCATTGTTTCTCTTGCCTCGTGGTATTTCGATGAGAAGAAATAAATCAGTCCTGCTCCGATGATAATCGTAACTGCTTTTTGGGTCTTACCATAAAAAGCTTTCACTAACAGGGGGAATAAGAACATCTCGTAGGTGGCAAACATTGTTGAGGTCCTGCCCGAGAGGGCCGTATATTGATTGAAGAAGATCAGAATTAGAGTGCTGTAGAGATATCCAGTCCGTATGATATAATAGTATTTGCTTTCTTTTCTGATATGTTCTTCAAAAAAGGTGAAGGCATACAGAACGATGATCTGAAACCAAATCATTGGGTTCTTCAACCCGATTGAACTTTCATATTCTTGAGTGACGTAGGTCTCATATCGTAAGTCCAAACTGTACTTGTTTACTGTTTCAGAGATACTTCCAGCAGAGAGGGCTGACAACAGCATAATAATCGGCACGCTCAAATAGATCCATTTGTGGTTGAACTTTATTTGAGCAAAAAAATAGAAGGGCAATCCGATTAGTGCCATATGGTGGAACTGGTAAGCGACGAAAATGACCAGGAAATAAAGCCACATTTTCTTCTTTTTAATCAAATTCATCGACAGGACAATCATTAGGATGGCTAAGGATGATCGCATCTGTATAAAGTCGCGGTTCAGCAAAAAACGCGCAATGTAATCTGCCAAGCCGATAAGTGGCAGTACACAATATTTCGTCAGATTCTTATACAGAAGGAACATTGATATGCCACCCATAGCGAAAAGGTAGAATCTTTTGCTGTTGAAGATCATCTTTATCAATGAAGCTATGAGCAAGTAGCCTTTTTCGGCATATCCCCATGGTTCGGTATCAGCCCTGAAATCCCAGGGATAAGGAGCTCGCTCAAAGGCACCCGTATAGACGATCTCATCTGGCCAATTGTCTCTCATGCCAATCATGTAGGTGAGGGTGCATACCGTAAATATCAGCATTACCTTCTGGCGTTTCTCTGATGCGTAGAAAGTCAGAATAATGGCTATAAAAAAGTATATGACAAAAAGAAATATCATTGTTTTTCTTTATGTTTCATCCGGCAGTTTAGTATGTTCTAATACTTACCTGTCAAAGTTCTTATTAGGGTTTTCATTTTCCGTTTATCGAGATTTCTGCGAGAAAATATTCATTGAGCCAGAAAAAATCTTCGGATATTTTTTAACCTTGTACCTAAGAATACCACGGTTTTGAAGATTGGGTACATCATATGATAGTATCCGCAGCATCCTAAATACATGAATGGACGTTCGTAAAGGCAGGCATACCCCTCTTTAAAAAGATGACGGGATGTATAGAAAAGATTCCTGAAATCCCGTGAGGAGAAAAGATTCCGACCAAAATAAAAAGCTCTACAGATAGTCGATGCCATGAGCATATTTATTGCTCGTTGGCGTACGTCAGTGCCAGACAGCAGCCGATCGAAGGTTTTTCGGATCCGCAAATCCCTCAGCAGGGTATTCTCATCATAATGTCGGCTTAAAGAATCTTTATTCGTATCATTAAAATAATGATAGAATGCCTTCGGAAGATAGGCCACCTTGATGTCATGCTTCAGCAGGGAAGCACAAACATATAAATCCTCGCAATAATTGATGTCCTTGGGGAAATGCACATCATGCTTCTGATAGCTGTCGCGACGAATCAACTTATTCGAGGTGGATCCATGAAGGTGTGTGAAGAGTTCGCGCAGTACCGTGTGGGCATCTAACGAAGAAGGACGCTGTTTCATTCTCTTTTGGAAAGTCAGCCCGTTCTCCCAATAGTCGCAGATCACCATATCGGCATCTGTCTCCTTTGCTTTCTTATAAAGCTCCTCCAGCATTTCTGGCTCCACCCAGTCGTCAGGGTCGGCATGAATGGTGTACTCGCCTTGCGCATGGTCTATGCCGAACTGCCGTGCAGACGACACGCCCCCGTTGCTCTTATGGAAGGCCCTCACCCTGTTGTCCCTTTGGGCATACTCGTCACAGATGGCTCCACTATCGTCTGTGCTGCCATCATCAATGAGCAAAACCTCAAAGTTTTTCAGTGTCTGGGTCAACAACGAGTCCAAGCACTTCCTCATGGTGAAGGCCGCGTTATAAACGGGAACTATCACAGATATTTGAACTGTCATGATGGTTGTCTTGTTTGAACTGTCTTTTCAGACTAATCTTTTAACATCTCCTCCAACGTCAATCCACAAACCGTCGACTTGTACGTGCTGAGTTCGGGGTGCAGGGAAAGGAATGTGTGGGCCTTTGCCTGCAGGCGTTGTTCATCATATTCTTTACGTTGCCGCTTCACCTCATAGAAATCGATCGTGTGTGCCAATTCATCTATACCAATCAAATCGATCTCATTTTCACCCTTGCGATCCCACCAGCCGCCGATGCGAGTGTAAGTGCCTCGCTCAATCATCTCATCACGGAAAAATCTTTCTAATATTAGACCGCTGAAAGTGTCGTAATCCCTCATGATGATGTCAAGCAACTTCTTGTTGGCTCCCACTTCAAGCATGTAACCATACTTATAGATAAAACGGAACCAGAAAATCAGAAAGTTGTCATTCAAGTGATATCGCACACTTTTTGTCGTAGTCTTCTCCAAAAGTGGGCGCACTTTTACTATGAGCTCATACTCGGTCTCTAAACGGGTCAGATATCCTCCCACTTCCATCTTCAACATATTTTCAATGTCTGCCCTCATATTATGGCCGCGGGCGATGAGTGAAAGTATCGAAAAGTAAGTAGAATAGTCCTTTCCGAATTCCTCGATAAGCATGGCTTTTCCCTCTGGAAGAAAGTAAGAGCCTGGCTCTACCATATAGTGGCACATGGCATCCTTGGTCGTGATGTCATTGTCCATCAGCTGCTGCACATATTTTGCAACGCCTCCAGTGAACGTGTATAGGGCAAGCAGGTCCTCAGGGGTGAAGCCTTTACGGTAAGCCTGTAAAATATCCTTAAGAACGCTCGGGGCAAAGGGGCCAAGTTTCATAAACTGAGTCTGGCGGCCGAAGAGCGGTTGCTTGTTGTCCCGGAAGATCCTGTTCATGAGGGTGTTGACCGAACCGCAAACAACCAAGTTCATTTGTGCCCCATCCTTTTGCAAGTCCCAAATGCGTTGTAAGTCCCAATAGATCGAATTGTTTACCCTTAGAAACTCCTGGAACTCATCAATAAAGAGGGTTAAAGGACGTGAATGCGAGAGCTTCATCAGATATTCGAAAATCATGGCAAACTTATCGGGCGTTCCCATCATGGGGATTCCGAGCTTTGATTCCAGCTCTTGGGCAAAGTCTTGGCAGAGTTCTACCTCCGTCTTGCGGGCTACGAAGAAATAGATCACGGACGGTTCACCATAAGTCTTCAGCACCAGCGACGTCTTCCCGATGCGCCGTCTTCCCGTGATCACGGTAAACTGAGCCGAGTGGGCTGACAAATCCCTGACTCGCCTTAGAAAGGTAATCTCTTTATCTCGGTCAAAGAATTCCATAACTTTGCTAAATAATTTTTCCGCAACCGTCAGTTCCGAACTCGCTGTTGCGTTTTTACTTTCTCTAAGCCATTAGTTGTTTCAGCAACCAATCTTGAGAAGCCTTCGCTTCATGATGCAACCGGTTTTCGACGGTCTGCCAATTCGAAATCGCGTTTTTTGTCATTTCATTGGGTGTGTCAAGGCTGATAATTCTATCGCCCAGTCCGCATTTTTTGAGTAGGTTGTTGCTTCTTGCATCCTTATCCCCATTGATACAATAAAAGTCTTTGTGAAATAGGATAGAAAACACCTGTAAATGGAAGGAGCCACCGCAAACGAGTGTTGCATTTTTCACTAAGTTGAGGAACTCCCTTGGTCCCGTCGGCAGGTATTCATGGATATGACCGAATTTTTTTAGGTCCTTAGGATAGTAGGCTTTTTCTGTGATGACCTCTAATCCAGTCTGTTCTGCTATCCTGTTGACGATTGCGAAATATTCGAAGGGGAGTCCTACTGGGGTATAGAAAAAAATGTATTTGCCGTCTACTAATGGTGCCTCAGTAGTAAGCTGGTCATAATCAGAGGCCTTGAGAAGGATGGTCGGATCACACACGACTTCAATCTCTTTGGCTAATCCTGCCTCTACAATAGCCCCCTTCGTCTTCTCCTCTCTTACAGCAATAGCCTGAAAGTTGTGTAGCTGCTGGCCTACAAAGTTCATGTCTATCTTTTCCGGATATTGGCCGAATGAGGCCGCATATGATATTTTCCTACCTTTAAACCAGTTGCCATAATAAGCCTCATCGGAATCGGGCGCGTTGGTATTCCATATCTGATCACTGCCACAGATAAGCAAATCGAAGTCGAAATAGGTTCTCTTCATTTCCTCCACGGTGTGAAATTCCTGAGTGAGATGAAGTTCCTTGTGAAGAAAGTCATCAAAGCAATGCCATTTCTTGTACAGCGGCTTGATAGATGCGGGGTAAAGCAGAAGCCTTTTACAACTCGACAGGCCGTTCTCCACATTATGGAAGTCGAGGGGCTTGTGGTAAGTCAACCTCTGCACAAGTGAACGATAGTTCACTATCCATACCTCATGTCCCTGTTGCTCCAGATAAGTTTGCATTGCCCAGGCTTGCAGCATGGAACCGTAGTTGAAAGATGCGTGAAAAGTGATAATCCCGATTTTCATGTTATTTTCTTATTAATCCATGAATAACACATTTAAGGAGCTCCCATCTGCTCAGCCCCGTATCTTTTCTGTTTGCTATCCAGTATCTCATCTGCTGAATAGGGTTACACATAACCCCATGAATGATGTCAGCACTTAACATATGAACAAAATGAGCATGTTTCATTCTACGAAGGCTGGCAAGGATTTTTAAATCTTTCTCTTCCTCGGGGTTTTCTTTAAAGAAATCGTCAAACCATTTTCGCTCCAACTTAAGAGCCCGAATTTTTCCATCAATATTGTCAGTGTGGCTTGAAATAGAGTGACGGTTCACACGATATTGAAACCCCGGAACACTCGTATTGGCTATACCATTTTTCTTAGCTACCTCATACGCGCTGATAGCATCAGAACCCCAAGCGAAAGGCAGATCATAAAACCCACCACGAGCCCGAAGCGCACTTACGCGATAGCAATAGTCACCGATGAACATAGAGCCTCCATTCCAGCGGCGCCATATCATCTCATAGACAGACTCACGCTGTGGCCGCAAAGGAAATGTTTTTATAACTTTAGAATTCTCATCTATTAGCTGTGTATGCGAATAAAAAATGTCTAATTTCGTATATTGATTGATTAGAACCGATAAATCTTTCAGAAAGTTTGGTAGCAACTTGTCATCGTCACCCATACAAATGATAAAATCGCCTAAGGCATAATCAAGGCATTTATTCCAATTCTGTACAACTTTTTCTGTTCCGAATCCTATTGTATTCTTGTAATATCTGATTCTATTGTCAGAGAATGAATTAATAATGCTATCAATATCAAAAGGAGAGTTATCATTGACAATAATGAGTTCAAAATCAGTATAGCTTTGACTAAGAACGCTATTTATGCACTCTTTAAGATAATAGGGCTTATAAGCAGGGATGGTTACACTGAACTTCATACTAACATATATTTTTTTGTGCTCTGTTTTGGAAGAACTTAAAGAATGGTCGTTCTAGTAGAATAATTCTTAAGTAATCAATGGCTGCACATATAGTGTAAACAATTAGGACAGATGTTATGGCATGAAGCCATAGCATCGAATTGTTGTAATAAGAAGGTACATTCAGCCAGTCTTTCCAAAGCAGTGTCCTCATCGTGTCACTGTGCGCATGTATCAGAAATACACCGAATGTTGTTAGTGCTATTTTATTAATAAAGGGTATATACCCTATCTTTTTCTGTTTGAAAAATACGAATAAACAGACCGCAGCAGAGATGGCTAAAATTTTATTTGAATCATTTACAAAATAATAGATATCCCATGGTAATGTATTTCCTTTTCTTGCATCAATATAGTTCATGATTAATATGCTGATTCCTACTAACAGAAAATTAGTTAGTAAAAAAATATTCACTTTCTTCGTGTTAGACATCCATGTAGGAGAATATAAGCGCAGGTAGGCCCCAATTAAATATACCGTAATATACCAACCGATGTATTCATATAAATGAGTATACAAAAGTGTAGGGATAATTGAATAAACACAGAGAAGTATGATAATAAGCTGTTTCATCATTTTTTTATTTATTCCTGCTATGGTTGCATTAATAAATGGGATGAGCAAATAAAGAACAATATAACCTCCGACAAAAGATTTCCCTATAACCAACGGTATTATTAAAATAGACTTTGAAAAGTCTTTAATACTAAAAGGTGTATAATCAGAGATAACGAATAAAAGGTATATGACTACGGAGTAGAACTCTATTTCTAATGCAAGTTTAATGAACTTCATCCAAGAAAACTTTTGCTTACACATAAAAAAACCTGTAATTAGGATAAAGCAGTTTATGCCGCATTTTCCTCCCCAACCAAACAATTCTAGAAAAAGTAAATTAAAAGTGATATGCTGTGAGTTCCATAAATCTGTGATTCCGCTGTTTACTACATAATGATGCGCAATTATCATCATCATAAGAAATATACGGAAAAGCTCCACATTCGTTTCTCTTTTTTTCCTAATCATTACAAAGTTTTCTTATTGTCTAAAATTATTGAAAAATTAAGGATTCCATTAGGATAGCAACCGCGAAATATTATCATCAAAATGAATTGTTTTTTTTCTTCAATATTGTTACATCACATTTAATATTTTCGTTTCTTTACAAATGCTGTTAGTTCTTTTAATTCTTCTAATTTACAAATATAGGAAAATAGTATGTAGGACGCAAATCCCGAAATAACCGCTCCCACAATTGATAATATATTAGTACAGAATAAGGAAGAAATATAGTAAGCTATTCCTCCCATTGCTATAGAATTTAGAAAAATTAAATATAAATCTTTAAGTTGTACCCAGAAACCAACTTTTATAAGAATTCCTGTATAGTAAGTGTTTATTATTAGAGCGATATATGAATTTGCAATTAATCCAATACACATAATGACAATGCCATAGCGGACAGTAAATATGACTATAAGTATTTGTATGATTCTTTTTATTATTTCTGCTTTTAAAAATAGATCAGTTCGACCTTTAACTTGTAATAGATTAAGATTAAGTGAGTGGATTGGGTACAGCATCATAGAAAAACACAATAATTGTAAATAAATTGCGCATTGTTCCCATTTGTTTGTTAAAAGGAGGACGATTAAAGGCTTTGCTATAGCCGCTAATCCTACCATTAAGGGGAATATAATAAAAGCAGACATGCGTAGCAAACGTCTGTAATCTTCAACTAGTCTTTGGTTCTCATCTTGAATTGTACTAAGAACTGGGAATGTGACCCGTTGTATGACGTTGGTTAGGGTGCTAGATGGAAATTTTGCGAAATTCGTTGCTTTTGTATAGTATCCAAGACTTGCAGATGAATAAAACTTACCGATGATGATTGGATAAAGGTTCTGGAATATGACATCAAGAATACCAGTTGCCAATAGCTTCGACCCATAACCAAATAAATAATGGAAAGATTTCTTGGAGAACACAAGATGTGGTTTCCATTTTGAATTAATCCAATAAAACGACAATGCCACAAGAGAATTTGAAATATCCAAAAAAACAAGCGACCATACTCCAAAACCATAGAGTGCAAACAGAGTTCCAACTATACCAGATATGATACTTGATGACAAATTTACCTTGGATGTAAATTTGAAATCAATTTGTCTGTTTACTAAAGCAATTTGAACTAATATCAAAGAGTTGATTATCAAACAGAGAGCTTCGGCTCTTACAAGTGGGCAAAGAATACTTTTATTATAAAATTGGGCTATTAAGGGAGCTGTAAAAAATAGAATAATATAACATCCGATTGCTATTAATAGATTGAAATAAAAGGCTGTACAACAATCATCGTCTTTAAGATCTGGCTTGCGGATTAAAGCATTAGAAAATCCGCTTTCAATGAAAATGCGCGAAATTCCAAGAAATACCGCTATCATTGCAGTTAGGCCATAGTCTCCTGGGGACAAGATCCGGGCTAGCAATATACCGAATATGAAGGATATAGCCGTGCTCCCGAAATTGTCAAATGCACTCCATAGAACTCCGTGGATAGTTTTTTTCTTTAAATCAGATCCCATCAGAAATTGTTTATAATACGTTTTAATTTTGATGTGCCTCTTTTTACAAAACTATAGATAAGTACGAACGGAAAAAGTAAAATAATTTTTTTATTTTTAATGATCGGTATCAATCGTTTTTCATTATTTAAAGCACCAAGTAAAATGTCACAGTAAATTTTTATTCGTTGTGAGTAAGTTCTTTTGAAACCTGCTCCATCAAGGAATGCTTCTGAGAAATATACAAATATTCTGTCAAAAGTAGGTTGTAAACTTTCTTTGTGGCTTACGATTAGGCTTCCTGAATTCATGCGGTAACAAGCCGTTTTATCTGGTAAAAATTTAATCTTTCCTAATATTGAAGCCGCTAAAAAAATTGCATAATCATATGATTTTGGACTGTTGTTATACAATTGGGATTCACATACTATTCTTCTGTAAACAACAGTTACTGCCATTATGTAGTTTTTCTTAAACAAATCTCCTAATATATCTCCTGAAGGGGATTCCAAGCATAATTGATCATAATAATCTCTCTTTATAACTGCGTCATTTTCATCGATATTTTTAAAACCTGTATAGACAAGGCTTATACTTGGATTACCTTCCAAAATATCCACTTGCTTCTGCAGCTTTAATGGATCAGTCCAATAGTCATCCCCTTCACACATGGCAATATACTTGCCTTTCAAATGTTCTGCAACTATTCTTCCAAGTGATCCGTCATGTTTGGAATATTGGTTCTCAGTTTCTAAAACCGCATCAAACAGATCTGGGTATTTCTTTACATATTCTCTAATAATAGTGGCAGAGTTATCGGTTGACGCATCATCATGGATGAAGCATTTGAATTTGAAATTAGTTTTCTGCATTACCAATCCATCAAGGCAACGGCGTAGGTAGGGCCCGTGATTATACACCAATGTGTATGTGGTAACTAGTACAGAATTATTTTCTTTATTTGTCTTCATTCCATTAATATCGTTATGGTGAAATTGCTAATTCATCAATGTGTTAGATTGGCTTCGGTTTGTTATTCTGAGAGATGTATATTAGTAATGTAGCTGATGTGGTCTAAAAATAATTGCTATTGATTTGCTCTTTTTTCTGGCTATTTATTTGAATGAATATAAAATTATTGCTATATTGTATGAAAAATATCTGTTGTTTTCTGCAATAGGTAAATAATACAAGATTAGTTCATCGTAATACGAGAAATGTCCTCTTTTGAAATATAATCATCTTCAACTCCCCATATTTTTGCGAATCTTTGTTCTTCCATTTCCTTCTTAAAATCAAGTAAATAGTCATGCCATGAATAATGAGGAACGTATCCAAGTTCATTCACAGTTTTTCGTATGTCAAGTACAAATTGTGTTCCATTAGGTTTATCGGGACGTTCTATTATTCTACTTTGATGGTCTTTAGAACTAAACACATCTACAATGCCTTCTATTCTTTCTTTCAAAGAACTTCCACCACTACCAACATTATAAATTCCTCCGTCAACATTAGCGGATAAAGACTTTTCTACTATTTGCAAGAAATCCTTCATACAAATAGTTTCCAATAATCTGTTGGGATCACCCCACATTTCGATGTCTGCGCCTTTCATAGCTCTATAGATAAGAAATCTGTCTGAGACCATTACTTTCTTCCCATCTGTGAAAGTGTAAGGGTTGGGATGGTATAGATAGATTCTTGATAAACGCAAAATGAAACGCTTAATTCCATACTCCTGATAATAATGCTCTATCATTTCCACAGCCGCATTTTTCGCTATAACATACATCCAATGATCTCCTTCAGGTACTCTACGTAATGAGTCTGCAGGAATCGGTACTTTAGTTCCAAAGAGATAACTAATATCGAATAAAGTCTGAGGAAAAACGATTCGATCTGCTTTTACACTACGCGTATACTCCAAAACATTCTGTGTTCCTTGGATAATTGACTGTATATAAGGAGTAGCGCTGAAGCCTTTCATCACCGCAGGTAAAACACCTGCAAAATGAACTACTGCAAAGACACCTGATTTCGGCAACTTTTCAAACTCTTCAGCCTTCTCAATATCAATAGAGAGATAGGGTATACAATAATCCTCAAAAAAATTATTGTCGTTTTTACGATGGCCAACTGCGAGGACTTCGTATCCTATACTTTTGAGATGAAGTGATATATGAGCCCCTAAATTTCCTGTGGCTCCAAAAACAATTACTTTTTTCGACATTTCGTATTTTTTTAATCTAAACAGCCTTTTACTTTGTCTTAATATTACCTATATCCTCTCCTTTTGTGTCAATTCCAATATAGTTAAAGCATAGCCAATTTATTATGACTTTGGAAAATGCAATTATTTCTTTTTGTAAGTTCTGTAAGAATTTCTAAGTGACTTGTACGTACTCTTATAAACAAATTTTGTGATCAGAAAGATAGATTAAATGACCATTTCGTTCATAATTTGAAAAACTCTCTTGTAGTTGAGTAGACACTACATCAACCTCAATACACCATGGCTTATCTATTGCTGACAAAAATGCCGGTAAAAGATTCGCAGTTTGCTTACAGAGATAATATATTCCAGCATAATGAGGCGCTCCCGTCTTGAAAGGCTTTCTATAGACATCAAGAGCCACTTCTATCATTGATCTAAGATAGTCCAATCCTGTGCTCATTTCTGTTAGCCGATTGGATATCTCATCACCTCCTCCACGCAGATTTGCTTCAATGAGAAAGACACCTCTGCTGTTATATTTCAGTTCTATGTGAGATGCACCATTAGTGTACCCTATGGCAGTAAGTATTTGGGGTATAACCTCATGAATTTTATTGTAAATGTCTGAAGGCAAATTAGCAGGTTGATGGTGCCCCAATTCCACAAAGTGCGGAGCTCCTGAACTGTCTTTATCTGTTATCTGGAATATAGTATGATATCCGTGGAAAGATATACTCTCTACAGATACTTCCTTACCTTCTATAAATTCTTCTATATCTATTCCTCCGCCATCGCCTGTGCTAGCATATTGTAATGCTTTTGGAAGTTCTTCCTTGTTCCTTACGTAAGAAACTCCTTTTTTGGCTCCACCTACGCATGGCTTCACAACACAAGGATAGATATTTTTGTCTTTGCCTTCATATTTGTAATAACTAGGCATTGAAAGATTTTCTATGTCTTTACAAATAGATCTCACATAATATTTATCTCGTAATAAACGAAGTGTCGCATAGGGTGTGCAATTTAAACTAAGTTTTCCAGCAACGTATGAAGCCACCTCTTGAGTAATGTCCGATCCATTGGAGACAACACCTTTTACTCCCTCTTGCTTGCATATGTTTGCTATTTTATCCATTTCCATGATAGAAATCGGATAAAAATGATCTACATGGTCTTTGCATACAGCTCCTTTTTCCCAAGCGAAGCAATAAGTCTCAAGACCCATTTCTTTAGCTTTCTTACAAAGTGGAAGTTGACCAGTAGATGCACCTATTATAGCTAATTTATCCATTTACATTTCTTACTAACAAGTCTCAATTACACACCAATCCTTGATATGGTCCATTGCTTTCAACAGTTCCTCGTTGGAATTAAAACGAAGCACGAGAGTTCCGATAGCGTCATTAGCACCTCGAAATGTATTTACAGAATCACCAGATTTCACCCATAAGTCTGTTTGTTTTATATAAGGTTCTATTTCTGACGAGATTACCAATCTCTTGAATCTGCCTACATTATCGGAGTGTAGAATTACTTCTGCCCAGTGTCCGTCAAATGGTTTTTGTTCCAAAATCGGTACGCTGTCGCCAACAGATGCACTCACACATGCACTGATCATATCTACTCCTGTGCCCATTCGTGCCATCTCTGCCAGACGGTTACCGCCACCTCGAGGCGAAACCTCCATTATATAGGGTTTGCCATTTGTGCCTATTCGTGTCTCCACATTATAGACACTTGTCTCCATTCGTAATAGGCTCAACAAGCGTTGTAACTCAGAGCGAAGGTAAACCTCTTGTTCTTTTGTAAATGTGGATGGCCAAGAATACGCTGCAGGAACATATTCATTCGTGGCATCTTTATCAAATCGCTGTGCTGAGAATGATGTGAACACTAAACGTCCGTCAAGAGAAAAACAATCGCTATCGGATGAGCAACCTTGCTTCTCTATAAACTGTTCAACAATTACCCTTCCGGAGATAGAGTGTTTGAAAGCATTTTCTATGGCAGGCTTTAGGTTCTCATATCTATCCACCCGACTGACTCCTTTGCTACCTGCAGAATCCGTGGGCTTTACAATAACGGGCCATGGATACCAATCTTTGGCACCAAGAGCTTCTTTTATAGAAGCAAATGCTCTTGCTTTGGGAACATTGAATCCATTTGCATTAAGGAATGCACGAAATTTATCCTTATTCTGCAAGATGCATACTGACTCATACGGGCCAAAAGACGGTAGTCCCATCTTGTTTTGTACGTAAGAAGCTGTAACTACACCTGGGTCTACAGCGAATGACATGATTCCGTCAATCTTCAGTTCCTTTGCCAAGTTCAAGACAGCCTCCTTGTCGACTATGCTCACATTGTGGTATTCGTCGGAATACTTATGAGCAATGTTGTCGGGAATATAGTCACAGGTGATGACATATATTCCAAGTTTATGGGCGGCTTCTATAACTGGAAGCAAATAGCGAAGACCACCAAGCAAGAGAAGTTTCTTTTGTTTTTCTGCCATAATTATTTTTTTATGCAGGCAATTACTCTTTCCAGATCTTCTTCACTCAGCAGATGATGCATGGGCAGACAAATCACAGTGTCAGCCATCTTATGTGCCTGAGGAAGGTTCTCACGTGCAGAACTCTCCAGCCCACGGTAAGTAGAAAACTCACTGATGAGCGGATAGAAATAACGACGGCCCCAGACATCTTGTTCACGCATTTTGAAATAGAGTTCGTCACGTGTCATGCCGTATTGTTCTGCATCAACGAAGATGGGGAAGTAGCTGTAATTATGGATTACGCCAGGCATATCGGAGAAATAAGTAATACCTTTAACATCTTTCAAAGCCTCACGATATCGTACGGCCACCTGATAACGTGCTTCAATAGCTTTGTCTACTTGTTTGAGGTTGACTAAGCCGTAGGCGGAACGAATCTCATCCATCTTACTGTTGATACCCGGACCTACGACCGTGGTTTCATTAGCAAAACCGAAATTCTTCAGATAGTCGATGCGTTGCTTCATCTTCGCATCGTGCATCACCATTGCTCCACCCTCGACGGTGTTATACACCTTCGTGGCATGGAAACTCAGCGTGCTAAGGTCTCCAGCATTGAGGATAGATACGTAATCACCTTCGCCTTTCGAGAGCATTTTGCTCTGACGGCTGTCTACCTTTACGCCGAAGGCATGGGCTGCATCATAGATTACTTTCAGTCCGTACTTGTCTGCGATATCTTGAATGGCATCCACATCGCAGGGCTTACCATAAACATGCACGGGCATGATGGCGGTGGTGCGGGGTGTGATAGCGGCTTCTATCTTATTAGGATCCATGCAGCCTGTGGCAGGGTCTATATCAACAAACACGGGTTTGATACCGTTCCACCAAAGAGCATGGGTCGTCGCCACGAAACTGTAGGGCGTAGTGATTACCTCTCCTGTGATTCGTAGAGCTTGAAGGGCGGTAATCAAGGGCAGGGTACCATTCGTGAACAGACTGATATACGGTACACCAAGGTATTCAGCCAAAGCTTTTTCCAATTGTTGATGGAATTGGCCATTATTGGTGATCCATTTGGAATCCCAAATCTCTTTTAAATATTTGTTGAATTCGCCAAGGTCTGGGAGTAATGGCGATGTTACCGTGATGATATTCTTATCCATGATTCTAAAAACTATAAATCTAACTCTCGCAAGCGTTTTTCTTGTTGCTTTGTGTTTATAAATTTAGTCACTTGCCAAAGATGAGTTTCTTTTACTATTATCGCTCCGCTACGCGGAATAACGAATATTCTCGAATAATCCTATACTTAGAAGGATGCCACTGATCGTACATGTTTAATGAATGTTCTTTTAGCTTACTTGTGTTAGTTGTTGCGGTCTGGCGTTCGTTGGATGATTGGCCGACGTTCGTTGGACGATTGGCCGACGAACGTCAGACGGCATGTATTGAGGTTAATTGAAATTTGAATAGTCGGATAAGATTTGATTTCTGGGATGAAAAGAGACGGAGGATTGGGCACTATGGATGGCGAAGTTGATGGATTTTCATGGTGAAAGCCACATGGTTGAAGAGTGAAACAACATCTCCTCCTTCTCCCGTGGTTCGGGGGAAGTAGATAAGTTGAATCTCCTCATCCGGTATCCGTCTCCGTTCATGAACTGCTGTTCGCAGAGTCGAAAGCCCAGAAAAATCTGTTAGGACTCGGCATTATTTAGGAATGGAATACTCAATGATTCAATGTGTTATGAGTTTTATTTGTGTAAGTTATTTCCTTCCATGGTTTATCGGTCCCATCCATCGGGCAAAATTAATAATTTCTGTTGGGATATGCAAATAAATTGTTATTTTTATGTGCTGTGAGGGGGGTGCAATCGGTGGCGTTGCATTTGTGATAATTCATAATTCACAATTCATAATTTGGTTTTCAGCTTTAAATTCTTGGAATAGAAGGAGGGTCGGCATTCTTGCCGACCAAGATTTCCTGACGTTCCACTAAACGGAAAGCAGACTTCTTGCTTGGCCGTCAGGAATGACGGCCCTCCTAAGTTAACGCTCCGCTGCGCGAAATAAAGAATAATAACGAATAATTCCTTCTCTTCCTACCGCGCGAGTGCGGATATCGATATTATTCTTTCACACAAATGTCCATGAATGGTCACTAATGTTTCATAAATACTTTTCATTCATGAATCATTCGTGGATAATTCCTGAGCATTCATGTTCAACAAAATAATTACTTAGCAATAATAAGAAGGTGTTGCCTTCCAGGCAATTACTCTGTAGAGGCAATAAAAAGCTCCATATCCATTTTTCAAGGATTAGAGAATATGAGAATTATTCCTTTGGGTAATTCTTTCTTGGCTGTCAGGAATGACGGCCCTTCTACCATTCGGCTCTCTTCTTCTTTCTTGGCTGTCAGGAATGACGGCCCTCCTAAGTTAACGCCCGCTTCGCGGAAAAAAAATAATAACGAATAATGCTTTACCGCGCAAGAGTGGATATTGAGATTCTTTTTAAACACAAATGCCCATGAATGGAACACGAATGCTTCATAAAAGCATTATTCATGAATTATTTGTGAATGATTTATGAGTATTTAATGTGAAAAAAATGGGTTCTTCCGAAAAATGGAGTGATAGATAGAAGATTGTAGCAAAAAAGAAGAAAACTACTGAACTTATTGTGTATATTTGAATTACCACAAACAAATATATAACAATGAACAGCAGTTTTCTATAT
>Ga0256407_10001771_pt1 | contig 43772 bp, 31 predicted proteins | sample RumenRJG_04DNA_FD_193489 | JGI IMG/M metagenome (GOLD analysis project Ga0256407, IMG submission 193489) | Bovine rumen microbial communities from Lethbridge, Alberta, Canada - RJG_04 | ecosystem: Host-associated > Mammals > Digestive system > Stomach > Rumen | place: Canada: Alberta...
TCAACTTCGACCAGGACGAGATGATGCGAGCTATCATTAACAACAATAACAAAGAACTCAATGCCGTCCGAAGAGCCTTTGAGGCCCTACAACCGGCGGCCTAAATCACTTGCGAAACTTAAATTATGTATTTACGCTCCGAAATTAATATCTTTGCGTTATGAAAGAAGAAATCAGCCATATTTCGTTGTCCGAAATCGACCGAAGGCTGGACGTATCCAAGAAGGGGAACGTCATCTTCAGCGAACTTGTCTCCGTTATCCGCAGCCGGGGCAGCAGCACTTATTCGGCCGAAGAGATTGACCGTCCCTACCGGATAGACGGCACGCGCCTGGTGATTGCCTCCTCCGGAGAAGCTCTGTACGGGGTGAACCTTACGGATTGCCGCATAGCCAAAGGCATGATGCTGTATATTGCCCCAGGCTCGGTTATCAACCCCGTGGAGATATCGGAGGACTTTGATGTAGAAGGCGTCCTGGTGAATGAATTGCCTTTTGGCGACTTGACGGCAGCTGTACCGGAGTGCGGAGAAGCGGCAATCCCTCTGACAGGTGCCGAATTCTCCAGGCTTGAGGGAATGATAAGTCTAATCTGGGATTCCCTTTCGGAAGGAGCCGGGGCGGAAACGGTTAAATACCTCAGTGCAGCTCTTCTTCAAGAAGGATTTAGTCTCATACGTATGGCAAAGGCAGACGTCGCTGCCTCCAAGTCGTCCTCAAGGAATCTGCTGGAAGAGTTCCGCCACCTGTTGAACCGGCATTTCCTTGAGCAGCGGACGCTCTCCTTCTATGCCGATGAACTCTGTGTGAGCAGCGGCTACCTGTGCGCCCTGATTCCACGCCTCAGCGGCCGCAGTTTCAGGGACTGGGTGAATGATGCTTTGCTACAGGAAGCCAAGATTCAACTGCGGTCAACCAAGAAGACGGTCACGGAAATATCGGACTATCTGAGCTTTGCCACCTCCTCCCAGTTCTGCCGCTTCTTCAAGCGGATGACGGCGCTGTCTCCAAAAGAATATAGGGCGTCGATATAAGATTTCAGTAAATTCAGATTTATCGGTCCCTTCCAGCAGCAATAAAAAAAAAGAACCGCTACCCAAATCTTCCTAATGTTGGGTCTAAGCGGTTCTTTGTTCATATCATATTTCCGGCCACATCAGAGGGTCTGGTTCGGCAGATGTACAGCTTTAGTGTATTGCCTTTCCTGGACCGGCTGTTGATGTTGTTCCATAGTCCTCTTCGGCATGCTTCCGAGGGCGATTTTCTGTAAAGGAAGATTAGTTCTCCATCAGCTCGACTTCACTGGCGATGACTTCGAAGACGCTTCTCTCCGAACCATCAGATGCAGCGTATCTCTGCATCCTGACGCGACCAATGACATGAACAGCAGTTTCTTTCTGGAGTTGGTCTAAATTCTTGATGGTGTCGCTCTCCCATGCGACGATGCGGAACCAGGTGATGTCAATGACTTGACAGCCATCTTTAGCGGTGTCGCAGTGGTTGGTAGCCACGGAGAAATTGGCAACTTTGGCGTTCACGAAGTCCTTCACGTAAACGCTTCCGATTATCAACGTGGGTGATTCGCATGAATGAAACAGGAAAGATGACCTGATTTGTATGGTTTTTGTTATATTTGCAGCAGGAGCAGCCAATTAATGGTTGAACAAGATTATGAGTTACGAGTATAGCATACGGATTCCTGAGAGCGATCGGGCTATGTTCCGTCAGTGGGCACGGAAGATGGGCTGGGGAGTGTCGCGGCCGAAGAAGGTGATGGATGAGCCAAACGAACAAACCATTCAGGCCATTAAGGATATTGAAACTGGTGTCGGCTTGGAACCTCTCGACCTGGATCACTTCGAGGAGTATGTAGCATCTCTGTAAGATATCTGGAATGCCATATCCAAGGTGATTTCCTGCTGATTTGGAAAGATCCCAAAACCCAGGACATCTTTCTGGCTCGCCTAGGATCCCATTCTGAACTTTTCGGCAAATGAATCTGAACGCTCACTCATCCAGTGAGCGTTTTTTCTGTGTATAGGATACAGTCTGCATTCGCCGTCCTAATTTCCGGTTGAAATTGTGCCCAGCCCTCCGTTTTACACAATTATGGGCGAAATCACCCGATATTTGTGCCATGCTGCCCAATTTGCACAATAAAAGCCAACCCTGTGACCGTCAAGGTTGGCTTTACCAATCTAAATAAGGAAATCCGGGCAAAAACGTACTGTTTCGCCCGGATTCTGAATGTTTTACGGGACAATCGGGCTCAAAAGGCCCTGTTTGCCCGAATCTGTACCGGAGATCCGCTTATGCGTTCTGCTTGATCTCGGCCTGCGCGGCGGCGAGGCGGGCGATCGGGACGCGGAACGGGGAGCAGGAGACGTAGTCGATGCCGATCGTGTTGAAGAACTCGATGGACTTCGGATCTCCGCCGTGCTCACCGCAGATGCCGCACATGAGGTTCTCGCGGCGGCTGCGGCCCTTGTCCACACCGATCTTCACCAGCTGGCCCACGGCCTTGGTGTCGATGGTCTGGAACGGGTCGGCGTCCAGGATCTTGTTGCCGAGGTAGTCGCCCATGAAGGTGCCGATATCGTCGCGGCTGAAGCCGAACGTCATCTGGGTGAGGTCGTTCGTGCCGAAGCTGAAGAACTCGGCGGCACGGGCCATACGGTCGGCGGTGAGGGCGGCACGCGGGATCTCGATCATGGTACCGAACTGGTACTCGAGGAACTGCTGGGTAGCGGCCTCGACCTCGGCCTTGATCTTGTCGCAGATGGCGCGCTGGAAGCTGAGCTCACGGGCGGAGATGGTGACCGGGATCATGATTTCCGGGTGCGGGTGCAGGCCTTCCTTCTGGAGTTCGGCGGTGGCGGTGAAGATGGCGCGGTACTGGGTCTCGGCGATGAGCGGGAAGCTCACGTGCAGACGGACGCCGCGGTGGCCCATCATCGGGTTCACCTCGTGGAGGGATTCGCCTCTCTTCTCGATTTCCTTCACGGAAACGCCGAGGTCCTTGGCGAGTTCCTTCTTCTTGTCCTCACCCTTCGGCACGAACTCGTGGAGCGGCGGATCCAGGAGACGGAACACGACCGGCTTGCCGTCCATGACCTTGAGGGTCTCCTTGACGGCGGCCTTCATGAAGGGCTCGAGCTCGGCCAGGGCGGCCTTGCGCTCCTCGTCGGTGTCGCAGAGGATCATCTTGCGGAGCTTGGAGAGCGGAGTCTCGGAGTTGCGGCCGTAGAACATGTGCTCGATACGGAACAGGCCGATGCCCTGGGCACCGAACTTGAGGGCGCGGGTGGCATCCTCCGGCGTATCGGCATTGGTGCGGACACCGAGCTTGCGGTACTTGTCGCACATTGCCATGAAGCGGGCGAAGAGCGGGTTCTCGGAAGCGTCCATCGTGTCGATGGCGCTGCCATAGACGAGACCCTTGGCGCCGTTCAGGCTCAGGAAATCGCCTTCCTTGAAGGTCTTCTTGATACCCTCGAAGGAAACGGTCCTGTCCTTGAAGTTGATCTTGAGGGCGTCGCAGCCCACGATGCAGCACTTGCCCCAGCCACGGGCCACGAGGGCGGCGTGGGAGGTCATGCCGCCGCGCTCGGTGAGGATACCCACGGAGGCGTGCATGCCGTCGATGTCTTCCGGGGAAGTCTCCTCACGGACGAGGATGCACTTCTTGCCGGCGTTGGAATACTTGATGGCGTCCTCGGAAGTGAAGACGATCTGGCCCACGGCGCCGCCCGGGGAAGCCGGGAGACCCTGGGCAAGGACCTCGGCCTTCTTCTCGGAAGCGGGATCCAGGATCGGGTGGAGGACTTCGTCGAGCTGGGCGGGGGCGACGCGGAGGATCGCGGTCTTCTCGTCGATCAGGCCCTCATCGACCATATCCACGGCCATCTGCAGGGCGGCGAGGCCGGTGCGCTTGCCGATACGGCACTGCAGCATCCACAGCTTGCCTTCCTGGATGGTGAATTCGATGTCCTGCATGTCCTGGAAGTGCTGCTCCAGGCGGAGACGGATGTCGTCCAACTCCTTATAGACCTCCGGCATGGCGGTCTCGAGGGAGGCGAGGTTCTTGTTCTTCTCGCTCTTGGTGGCCTCGTTCAGGGGGTTCGGGGTGCGGATGCCGGCGACCACGTCTTCGCCCTGGGCGTTGATGAGCCACTCGCCGTAGAACTTGTTGTCACCGTTGGCCGGGTTGCGGGAGAAGGCCACGCCGGTGGCGGAGGTGTCGCCCATGTTTCCGAACACCATGGACTGGACGTTCACAGCCGTGCCCCAGTCATCCGGAATGTGCTCGATCTGGCGGTAACGGATGGCGCGCTTGCCGTTCCAGGACTTGAACACGCCGCCGATGGAACCCCACAGCTGGGCCTTCGCATCGTCCGGGAATTCCACGCCCAGGACTTCCTTGATCCGCACCTTGAAGGCCTCGGCGAGGTCCTTCAGCTCTTCGGCGGTGAGTTCGGTATCGCTCTTGTAACCCTTCGCGTCCTTGACATCCTGCATCATGCGGTCCAGCTGCTGGCGGATGCCCTGGCCGTCCTCGGGCTCGATGCCCTCGGCCTTCTCCATGACGACGTCGGAGTACATCATGATGAGACGGCGGTAGGCGTCATAGACGAAACGGGGGTTCTGGGTCTTCTCGATGAGGCCCGGGATAGTCTTGGAGCACAGACCGATGTTGAGGATCGTGTCCATCATGCCCGGCATGGAGGAACGGGCGCCGGAGCGGCAGCTCACGAGGAGCGGGTCCTTCGCGTCGCCGAACTTCTTGCCCATGATCTTTTCCGTGGCCTCGAGGGCGGCAGCGACCTCCGCCTTGAGTTCCGGAGTATATCCGCCACCGAGACGGTAGTACTCAGTGCAGCATTCGGTCGTGATCGTGAAACCGGCGGGAACCGGCATCCCGAGGAGGTTCATTTCGGCGAGGTTCGCACCCTTGCCGCCGAGGAGCTCGCGCATCTTGCCGTCGCCTTCAGCGGTCTTTCCACCGAAACGATAGACTCTTTTCTTGATTTCTTCCATTGTACGTCTTTGATTAGTTATTGAATAAATTTATTTTCGTAACGAAACAATCCCGCAAATTTACAATAAAATCTGCGGAAATACCAATAAAATATGAGGGATGGCCTTACAAAAGCTTCGCGGCGATCTCGGAAAGCTCCGAGCGCTCGCCCTTCCGAAGGAAGACATGCTGGAACAGACGCTGTCCATTCATCTTCTCCCCGAGGTGCGTCAGGCCGTTGGACCACTGGTCCAGATAAGGCTGGTCGATCTGGAAAATATCGCCCGTGAACACCATCTTCGTGCCTTCGCCGGCGCGGGTGATGATGGTCTTGACCTCGTGCGGGGTGAGGTTCTGGGCTTCATCGACAATGAAGAACACTTTCCCGAGGGAGCGGCCGCGGATGTAGGCGAGGGGAGAGATGAGTAGTTTCTCGTCCTTGAGCATGGATTCGATCCGGAGGGCCTGCTTGGACCCGGGCCGGAAGCAGCGTTTGATCACGTCCAGGTTGTCCATGAGCGGCTGGATGTACGGACTCATCTTGCTCTTCTGGTCGCCGGGGAGGAAGCCGATGTCCTGCCCGCCGAGCACGACGGTAGGCCGGCTCAGGATGATCTGATCGAAGTCCTTTTCCTGTTCCAGGGCCGCCGCCAGGGCGATGAGGGTCTTGCCGGTACCGGCCCCGCCGGTCAGGGAGACCAGCGGAATGTCGGGATTCAGGCAGGCGTCCAGGGCGAAACGCTGCTCGTCGTTCAAGGGGCGGATGCCGTAGGCCTCCTTCGTCCGTACGAGGACGATCCTGTTCCGGTCCGTGTCGTAGCGGCCGCAGACCGTCGTGCCGCCCAGGTCGAACTTGAACAGCTGGTTGGCCTTGGGCTCCTTCTGGGCCACTTCCTTCCACTCGATGCTGTTGTCCTGCCCATAGGCGAGCTGCTGGACCACCATCGGGTCCGCTTCCACCGTCATGACCTCCTTTTCCAGGTCGAAGAGGATCTCGTCCTTTACCCGGCCGGTCATGTAGTCCTGAGCCACCATGCCGGCGGCTTTCGCCTTGAGCCTCAGGTTGATATCCTTGGTGACGAGGGCAACGAAACGTCCCGGATGGGTATCCCGCACCCACATGGCCGTGGACAGGATCCGGTGGTCCTGCGTGTCATCCTTGAACAGGTCCGCGAACTCGGGCGAAAAAGGATGGTTGGGCTCGATCTTGAGCCGGCCGAGCCCTTTCCCGAGGGCGATTCCTTCCGGACCGAATTCCTTTTTGTCGGTGAGCTTGTTCAGCTCCCGCATGAAGGCGCGGGCGTTGAAGGAGAGCGCATCGTTCCCTTTCTTGAACTTGTCCAGCTCCTCGATGACGGCGATGGGGATCACCAGGTCGTTTTCCTGGAAATGCCGGATGCAGTGGTAATCGTGGAGGATGATGTTGGTGTCGAGGACGAAAATCTTTGCCATGTTCGTAAACTATTGTCAATCTTCCCCTTCCAGGGAATTCATGAGGGATTCGAGGATGCCGGTGATGCTGTTGCCGCCGGAAAGGACGGAAACGCCCGGGGTGGAAGGGACGGGATGCCCCAGGGGATAGTAGGCAATGTCCTGCAGGAGCAGTTCGGCGTCCACATAGTCGTAGTCGATGTCGGCGATCTGGATCACGACGCCCGGGACTTCGCCGAACAGCACGCGGACCTGGAGCTCCCCGCCGCAGGCGCGGCAGATGTCGTTGACGGAGATCTCGGCGCCGTGGGTGGCGGCCATTCCCCGCAGGGCCGTCATCAGGCCGCCTTCGAGGACCGTGGCGCCGGCCTTGACAATGCCGTCCTCCACCAGCTCCCGGATGACTTCGTATCCGTCGATGAAATAGTCCGCGTCCCCCACGTCCGGGGCCGTTCCTCTCCGGGCGCCCGTCGCAGCGGCCAGCAGGGACCCGCCCAGCCGGTAGTCACAGGTGTCCAGGGGAATGTAGATGAGCCAGTCCGAGGCCTCGCCCTGGATGGTCGCCGGACAGCGCCGATGGCGGGAGATGCGGGGATTGGCCGTGCGGAAAGGGAATTCCCGGATGAGGCTTTCCTCCTCGTCCGGCGCATCTTCTTCCGCGGTCGTCGTGGCCTTGAAAGAGACGGAACAGGGGCCGCAGGAGGTCTTGATTTCGGACATCCTGATTCCCAATGCGTCGATGTATTCGGCGGCGGCCTCCACCGAGGCATAGAAGGCGGCTCCGTTGCCGATCGTCCCGAGGTTCCACCGCCAGTCGGCCTTCAGCGTGAGGTCCCCGAGCCGGAAATGACCGCCCATCCAGACCGCGTCCAGGAGCGATTTCGCCACGCGTGCCTTGGTCAGGGGACCGGCAAACGGCAGGGGGAACGGCGGACGGGGCAGGGCGGCGACGGCATCGGCATAGGCATCGATCTCCCCGTCCTTGAAATCGAAGGGAGTGGGGGCGATGTCCACGGTTTCGTCGGCGACCGTTTCGCCGGCGGCCTGCGGCGGAAGGGCACCGGGCAGGGTGCATTCCTGCAGCAGACCGGCAGGCGTAAGTAGCTGCTGGATACCGTCGATGATGAAGCTGTCGTATAAGTTAGGGGCTTTGTCGGCCATGGATCCGTTTTTATTTCTGTCCAAAAATAGGTAAATTTGTGATGAAATCAAAAAATTCACCAGGATGGAATTTTCGGAGCGAGCCTACGGGCAGCTGTTGGAGGACATATTCGTGCGTTTCCCGTCGGTCCAGAAGGCCGGCTTCGGCACGGCATACAAACCGGGCCTGGATCGCATGGAGGCTTTCTGCGCCGCCCTCGGCCATCCGGAACGCGCGTTCAAGTCCGTCCATGTCGCCGGCACCAACGGCAAAGGCTCCGTCTCCTCCCTGCTGGCATCGGCTTTGGGCTCCTGCGGGCTCCGGGTCGGACTCTATACCTCTCCGCATCTGTTGGATTTCCGGGAAAGGGCGAGGATTGTTTCGGGAAGGGACGGGCTTTCCGGAGCATATGCCCGTATTGGGTCGCGAAGCGACGCGGAGGAAAGCCCGTCCCTTCCCGAAACCGAGTATGCCTTGATTCCCAAGCAGTACGTATTTGATTTTTTGATACAGTGGAAGCCGTATTTCGAGGAGCAGGAGCTGTCGTTCTTCGAGATTACGACGGGGCTGGCGTTCAAGTGGTTTGCCGATGAGGGGGTGGATGCGGCGGTCATCGAGGTGGGCCTCGGGGGACGGCTGGATTCCACGAACGTGCTGCAGCCGGAACTGTCGGTGGTCACGACCATCGGCCTGGACCACTGCGCCCTGCTGGGGGATACCCTGGAGGCGATCGCGGGGGAGAAGGCCGGCATTTTCAAGCCCGGGGTCCCTGCGGTGGTCGGGGAAAGCAATGCCGAGACGGATCCGGTCTTTGACGATCATGCCTGGATGGTGTGCCCGCTGACCTATGCCGACCGGGTGCGCCCGACGCTGTGGAACCGTCGGCAGGAGATCCTCCGGAAGATGGACCTGCAGGCCGACGTGCAGGAGAAGAACCTCCGGACGGTGCTCGCATCCATCGACATCCTGAAGGAAATCCCGGGCTTCAAGGCCCTTTCCGATACGCAGGCCGTGGTGGACGGTCTGGCCCATGCCGCCCGCCGAACCGGCTTCCGGGGCCGCTGGGAACGGCTTTCCGACCTTCCCTTCGTCATCGCGGACATCGGCCACAATCCCCAGGCGCTCGCCTGCAACTTCTCCCAGTTGAAACGTTATGTGGAGGAAGGCCGCTGCTCTTCGCTCATCATCGTCTATGGCGTGATGGCCGACAAGGACCTGGACGGGATCCTGCCGCTCATGCCGGCCGACGCCACCTATATCTTCGCCGCTCCCGACACGCCCCGGGCCCTCCCGGCCGACGCTGTCCTGCAACGCTATACGGCCTATGCCCGGACGGCCCGTCCCGCCGGTCCCGGCACCCCGCCCGTCCGCGCCTTCACCGCCGGATCCGTCCGCCAGGCCGTCCAGATGGCTCTCCAGCTGTCCCAGACCCTGTCCGCCCCCACCGACCGCCCCGGGTCCAAGCCCGTCCGCCCGCTCGTATTCATCGGCGGCTCCGCTTTCGTCGTCGCCGAGGCCCTGCCCCTGTTCCGGTAGTACGGCGTCTGTGGTACAGTTGTTGAACGGGAGGGACTGTAGAAACGTTTGTATATGAAAAGATATTTCCGGACAGCCCTTGCGGCCGTCGTTTCCTTGTTGATTGCCCCTATGATGAATGCCAATCCTGCCGCGGACCCGGACGGCCATGTGCTGACCGCCCTGTGGAAACAGTATGATGCGGCCGTAAAGGCCGACCGCCCCCAGACGGAGGCGGAGATCCTTGCCCAGATCAAGACCCAGGCGCAGAAACAGCACCTTCCGGCGGACTTTTATGACGCCGCCACGAAGTATGTGGAGACGGTGCAGCGCCGGGACTGGAAAAAGCGCGAGGAACTGCGCACGAACCTTCGGAAGGAGGTGGAAGACTTCGCCGAGCCCATGGTCACCTTCCTCTGGATGGGGGATTACGGCGGCGAACCCACGGATGCCCGCTGGGCCTATGTGAAGCCCCGGGCCGATGCCTTCCGCACCGGGCACCATCCGTCCTTGTATCGGAATATCGGAAATCTGATGGGCGGGGCCATGAATGACTTTGTCGCCACCGATTATGAGTATGTCCTGTGGGAACTGGTCGGGAACCGTTACTGGGACGATGCGGAAAAGGACGAGATCTGCCAGGCCCTGGGACAGGAAGTGGCCGGACGGCATCCCGGAGCGGGTTATCTGGCTTATTACAAGGCATCCCGGATCAGTTCGAGACCCCTGCGCAAGCAGGCCATGGAGAAGGTGGTGAAGGATTATGCCGGGCAGGCCGTCGCCCTCTGGCCCAGACAGGACCTTCTCCGGATGGAGTTCGACCGGCTGAACGAGGAAAAGGCCGGGCAGGCCGCTTTCCAGGCCCTTTACCGCCAGTGCCAGGACTATGAGAAAGAACGCGCCGCTTTCCGCGGTGACAACGCGAAAGTCGTCAAGGGCTGCGAGCAGGTGAATGGCCTCGCGAAGGCATTGACCTCCAAGTCCCTGGGCATCAGGGTCCTGGGCAGGGACGCGGTGGTGACCTTCCGGAACCTGGACAAGGCCACCCTGACGCTCCGGCAGGACAAGAAAACCCTCAAGACCTGGAACCTTACCAATCCCTCCGGCAGTTTCTATGTGATGGACACCGTCCGGGTCGCACTCCCGGAACTCGGTGACGGCTCCTATTCCGTGGAAGCCGTGAACGGGAAAACCAATGCATCGGCTTATTACAACCAGCACACGCTTTCCCTGGCAACCCGCCGCGAAAACAAGGGCTACACCACCTATGTGGCCGACTATATCTCCGGCAAGCCCCTGGACAAGGTGAAACTGATTCTCTGGAAGGGAGATACGCAGGTCCTGAGCGAGACCGTCCGCCTGGACGGGTTCACGCTCCTGCCTGCAAAATTCCGCGAGACCATTGCCCGGAACCGGAATGTCTATTACGCCCTCTCCGCCGAGACGGGCTCCGGGAAGAACCTCCGCGCCAGCCAGAAGGTCTCGGTCCATGCCTACGGTTCGGATTCCGACCGGTATGACCATGCCGACGGCATGTACTGCAATATCTATAAGGACCGCGGCGCCTACAACCCCGGCGACGTCCTTCAGTTCAAGGCCGTGGTGTACAAGGGCAACCTGGTGGACCGTGTCGCTGTCGTCCCGAATGAGGAAGTACAGGTGTCCCTGTTCAATACCGAGGGCAAGGCCGTCGAGCGTCTGAAGCTGAAAACCAATGCCTATGGTTCCGTATCCGGCTCCTTCACCCTCCCGAAGGGGGAGAAGAACGGATACTTCAATATCCAGGTGACCTCCGGGAAGAAGCACCTCGCCACAGACGACTTCCGGGTGGACGAGTTCGTCCTGCCCACATTCTCCCTGTCCTTCGACAAGAATGACAAGCTGTACCTGAAGGGTGACGAAGTGGTGGTGTCCGGAAAGGTGAGGAGCTATTCCGGCCATGGCCTGACCGGCGCCTTCCTGGCCGTGAAAGTGGACCGATGGGGAAGCGTGGTGCTCGAGGATACGGTTACCCCGGCAGCCGACGGCACTTTCACCTTCTCCTTCAAGGCGGAGGAAACCGGCTGGTACAGCATCGGCGTCACCGTGACCGATGCCACCGGCGAAATGCAGGAATTCGGCGCCGGCGTGTATGTGAGCGACGATATTTCGGTGTCCCTGTCCATGGAAAATGACGCCGAGGGCGAATTCGTGACGATGGAGGAAAAGGACGCCTACCGTCCGACCCGCTTCATCGGCGGGCGCTGGCGTCCGGAGCCGGCCAAATATATCGCGACGGAAGATGTCGCCCGCATCCGGATGGAGGTGAACAACAGCGACGGCAACAAGATTGATGTCCCGCTGCGCTATATGCTTTATGCCGAGGACAGTACGCTCGTCCGCGAAGGAACGGCCGCTTCCGGTGAAGTGGTCGCCATCGACCTGAAGGGGATTCCGGACGGCCTGTACTCCCTCCATGCCGAGGCGGCCGAAAGGGGTGCCCGGGACGACGCAGACTGTAAGATTCTGAAGCTTACCCCGGGCTCCCGGGTGCTGGACGCCCCGGTCCGCCGGGTTTTCCTGACCGGTCCGAAGGATGTGGCGATGGGGGAGAAGATCCACCTGACGATGGGAACGGCCGACGGGGCCGAATACGCCATCGTCACCCTTTTCGGAAAGGACCGCACCGTCCTGGAAAGCCGGAAGGTCATCCTCAAGGGGGAACGCGCGAAAGACGGTTCCCTGTTGGAAATCGACCTGGACTACAAGCCCGAGTGGCCCGATGCCGTCCGGCTCCAGGTATTCTATTTCAAACGGGGCGAGGCGGTCACCTTTGACAAGGAGTATTCCCGCGCACGCACCCGCCTGGCCCTCCCGCTTGCCTTCCACCGATTCACGGACAAAGCTTTCCCGGGAGCGACCTGCACGCTTTCCCTGAAAACGGATCCGGGTGTGGAGGCTCTGGCGGCGGTCTATGACAAGAGCATCGACGCCATTGCTCCGAACTCCTGGCCGATTGTGACGCTGCGGGAGTTCAGTGTCCCGTATGTCTCCGTGGACGCCGTCTGCGGCCGGGTGAACGGGGACGACCCGTATGCCGACGACCTGGTGTACAATGAATCCGCCCCGATGGCCCTGGGCGCAGCAAGGGACATGAAGATGATGACGCGGTCCACCGCCAATGCAGCCATGGCCGATGCAGTCGAGGAAGAGGCCGTCGCTTTCCAGATGGTGGAACAGAAGCCCGGCTTTGACGGCGGGGAAGACGCGCCCATCCGTTCCAAGTTCGAGACGGCCCTCACCTTCCAGCCGCACCTGGTTTCCGATGCGGCCGGCGACCTGTCCTTCACCTTCAAGACCTCCGACAAACTGTCCACTTATTACGTGGCGGTCTATGCCCATGACAAGGGCATGCGGAACGCGTATGTCCGGGAAGAAATGGTCGTGAGCGTGCCCGTCAAGGTAGCCGTCGTGGAAGCGCAATTCCTGTATGTGGGGGATACCTATGAGATGGCAGTTTCCGTTTCCAGCAATACGGACAAGCCGGTTTCCGGGACCCTGTACCTTTATACGTATCCGGGTTCGTCCTGGGAAGGCGTGGAGCCGGTTTCGGTCCAGCGTGTCGCGCTCACCGTTCCGGCAGGCGGCACGGAAAGCCACCGCTTCCCGGTCCGGGTGCCCGGTGTGGAAACCTTGGGCTTCAAGGCCGTCTTTGCGGCGGACGAGTTCTCCGACGGCGTGTTCCTGCCCATTCCGGTGAAAAAGCCCGTCCAGGCCCTGACCGAGGCCCACTCCGCCGTCCTCCGCTCCGGCATGAGCCGGGAAACCCTCCTCGCCGAACTCCGCAGCCGCTTTGTCAATGTTCCCGCCTCCGAGGCCTCCTTGACGGAAACGACACTCCTGGACCTGGTCAAGGCCGCCATCCCTTCCAAGGTGGAACCTGCCGGCAAGGATGTCCTCTCCCTCTCCGAGGCCTACTACGTCCGGATGCTAATACAAGCGAAGGAATCTCAGGCCCTTCTGGAAAAGGTCCTTGCCTGTCGCAACGCCGACGGCGGATTCGGCTGGTTCGAGGGGATGACCTCGTCGGCCATCATGACGGCCACGGTCCTGTCGCGCTTTGCGAAGCTTCGCGACCACGGTTTCGAGATCCCCGATCTGAGTTCTTCCGTGAAGTTCCTGGACGACAAGCACTTCGCGGCAGAAATGCCCTACTGGTGCGGCTACCTGACCGATGCGCAGTACCTGTTCGTCCGTTCCCTGTACCCGACCGTCCCGTTCGAGGTGAAACCCGTGACTTCGGAGGGAAAGAAACGCTTCGCCGAGTTCCAGAAGTACGTCAAGGGCTATCTCGTCCCGTCCGCCAAGGACGGCCGCGGCCTGCAGGGCCAGATCATGGCCAAGGCCCGCCGCGTCCAGACATTGCTGAACCTGTCCGGCTCTTCGGAAGGGATCGCCCTTGCCAAGGCCTGGGGCGTGAAGCTTGCCGCCCGGTCCCGGATGGAATCCTCCCTCAAGGCCGACATCGCCTCCCTGAAGGAATATGCCGTGGAGCATCGTGACGGCGGGTGGTACTACCCGAACGCCGTCATGCCGTGGCGCGGCCTGCTCGAAACCGAGGCCGATGCCAACGCCCTCCTCTGCGGCCTGATGCAGCCTTACGCTCCGCAGATTTCCGACGGAATCCGGCTCTGGCTCATGCTCCAGAAGGAAACGCAGAAGTGGGACGAGAGCCCGGCCTTCGTGGATGCCATCACGGCTGTCCTGGACGGTTCCGACGAGATGCTCGCCACCTCGGTCGTCGCCCTCACCGCCACCTATGAGAAGCCCTTCTCCGGCATCAAGGCCGCCGGCAACGGCTTTACCATCGAGCGCAGGTTCTTCCGCGAAAAGAGCGAAGAGAAACTGTATGACGATCGTTCGGGAAAGAACGACGTCGTTACGGTCCGGGAGGAGATCCGTCCCGGAACTCCGGTCGCCGTCGGGGACAAGATCATCGCCGAATACCGCATCTGGAACGCCGAGAACCGCAGTTTCGTGCGGGTCGATGCCTTCCGCGAGGCCGCCCTCCGTCCCGTGGACCAGCTCTCCGGACACACTGGCTGGGGCTGGTGGAACCGCCGCCGGCTCACCTTCACCCCGCAGGGCTACCGCAACGTGAAGGCCGACCGCACCGAATACTACTTCGACTCCTTCCCGGAGGAGAACACCACCCTCACCGAGGAGTTCTTCGTCACCCAGGCCGGCACCTTCACCGCCCCCGTCCTGACCGTCGAATCCCTCTATGCTCCCCACTACCGGGCCAACGACGCCTATCACGGCGTGCTCTCGGTGGAAAGTTTGTAACGAAGGTAAATAATGCCTATCTTTGTATGTTACCATACTAAAACCCGATATGAAAAAAAACCTTCTCCTTACCCTCGCCCTGGCGGTCATGATGCCCCTCGGCGCGCAGGAAATCGTAAAAGGTTCCATCGAAGACGTGCCCAGGCAGGGTTCGTACCAGCCTACCTTCAAGTCCGACGGGGCAAAGAAGAAACCCTTGAACATCATCCTGATGATTGGTGACGGCACCGGCCTTGCGCAGATCGCCTCCGGTTACTTCGCCAATAACCATGAACTCACGGTCATGAACCTCAAGCACATGGGCTTTGTGACCACGCGTTCCGCGACGGATTTCACGACGGACTCCGCCGCTTCCGGCACCGCCTATGCCTGTGGCATCAAGACTTATAACTATGCCGTAGGGGTGGACCAGGAGAAAAACCCGGCTCCGAATATCCCGGAGGTCGTCGCCAAGAAGGGCGTCGTTTCCGGTGTCGTGAGTACGGATGCCCTGGACGGCGCCACGCCGGCCTCTTTCTTCGCCCACCAGCCCAACCGCGGTATGGCGGACGAGATCTGGGCGGACCTCCCGGCGAGCGAGCTCATTTTCTTCGCCGCCGGGGACAAGGAGCGCTTCGAGAAGCGTCCCGAGGCTACGCAGAAGGCTGTGAAAGAATCTTTTACCGTCGTCGATAACCTGAATGATCCCGCGTATGCGAAGGCCAGCCGTCTGGGCTATCTTCCCACCAAGGTGGAAGCCGGCTACATCGTGGACGGCCGCACGGATTTCCTGCCGAAGAGCACCCGCTATGCGATGGACTTCCTCAAGGACCATTCCGCCCGCAAACGCGGATTTTTCCTGATGGTGGAAGGCGCCCGCATCGACAAGGCGGCCCACGCCAACCAGTTCGAGAGCATGGTCAAGGAAATGCTGGACTTTGACAAGGCCATCGCCGAGGCCATCAGGTTCGCCGATGAGGACGGCAACACGCTCGTCATCATCTCCGCCGACCATGAGACCGGCGCGCTGTCCATCGCCGACGGCAATCCCGCCGAGGGCAAGGTCTCCGGAACCTACGTCTCCACCTGGCACACGGCCATTCCCGTGCCGATTTTCGCCTACGGCCCGCACGCCCAGGATTTCATGGGCTGCCAGGGCAATGACGAGGTGGGGCGGAAGATCATGAATCTCCTGACGGGGAAGTAGCCGCTACCGTAAATCCGACAGAAACCGTATTGCCGTCACCGTCCACCACGGTGACGGTATGTTTTCCGGGGGGAGGGGACAGCCGCATCTGGTGGATCAGGTGCGTTTCTCCCAGGTATTCCTGGTCCAGGTGCCAATAGAGAACGGCCGCCGGATCGCGGTGGACGGCCTGGAACACGGCTCCGGGAACCGTTCCGTCCAGTTGGCGCGGGAGCGTCAGGATGCTTCCGGATTCAGGATAGAGGAAATCCAGCGGGGCATCGTTTCCGGACGGCTGGACCCGGTATTCCGGATGATACGTCTTGTAGTACCATTCCATGGCGGGCGGGAGCTGGAAAGAACCGCCCTTGTGATACGGGCAGATATCGCTGTCGGCAGCCGGTTCGGGGAGTAATATCCGCTCAGAGTCAGGACAATCCGGGCTTCGGAGCATGCCGGAGGCCGGGCAGACGTCCAGATAGACGCCCCCCTCCAAGGGCTCTTCGAACCAGTCGGCGGAGGGCGGCAGGAGGTTCAGGAGGTCGAAGAGGACGGGACCGGCCGTCTTCGCACCGGTCATGCCGGCGACACCATGGCCGTCGGCATTGCCGCACCAGACCCCGATGGCATAATCCGGAGTCACGCCCACCGCCCAGGCGTCCCGGTAGCCGTAGCTCGTTCCGGTTTTCCAGGCGGCTTTCCGGACGGACCGGATGAGTTTCCAGTCGATTTCATCGGGACGGTTCACTTCCTTCAGCGCTTCGAACGTGTACCAGAGGGCGATCCGGTCCTTGAAAGGGGAGTCGGAGGGGAGGCCTTCATAGCGGCGGACCATGCCGGCATAGGCGCCGGTAATGTCGGAGAGCGTCCCTTCGCCTCCGCCCAGGATGAGGGAAAGCCCATAGTCCGAGGCGCTTCGGTCCAGGGTGGAGAGCCCGGCTTCGCGCAGGATCTCCAGGAGCCGCGGGGCGCCGTAGGCACGCAGCAGATGCACGGCCGGGACATTCAGCGACCGGGCCAGGGCATCGGCCGCCGGGACGGCGCCATGGAACTGCAGGTCGAAGTTTTGCGGGGCGAAACCGTTCAGGTTCACCGGGGTGTCCTTGAGCAGTGTCCGGGGGAGGATGGTTCCGTCCTGCAGCGCGGCACAGTACAGGAAGGGCTTGAGGATGCTGCCTGTGCTGCGCGGAGCAGCGGCGATGTCCACCTCGGAACCGGCCCGGATGCGCTGCGGCGATGCATTCCCCACATAGGCGATCGTTTCCCCCGTGCGGATGTCCAGGATGACGGCCGCAAGGTCCGCGATGCCCCCGAGGGCCAGTTCATCCGACCAGCGCGACGTCGCATCCTCCACCTGCCGTTGCAGGTCGATGTCGATGCCGGTTCGCGTTTCCACGCCGGGCGGCTGGGCCGCAACATATTGTCTCGCCAGGTTCGGCAGGGGATAAGGCGCATCCGGAAGCGGTTCTTCCAGGGCCCCTTCCAGCGTGGAGGTGTCGATGATCCCCTTTTTGTGGAGCCGTTCCAGCAGGCGGTTCCTTTTCTCCAGCAGGCGGTCGCGGCCCTTGCCCGGATGGATGGACGAGGGAGCGTTGGGGAGGACGGCGAGCGTGGCGGATTCCGCCCAGGACAGTTCGTCGGCCGGTCGGCCAAAGTATCGCCAGGCGGCGGCATCCAGGCCCACGACGTTTCCCCCGAAAGGGGCGTGGGAGGCATACAGGGCCAGGATATCATCCTTGGACAGCCGGGCTTCCAGGCGGGTGGCCAGGACGGCTTCCGCCCCTTTCTGCCAGAGTGTCCTTTCCTTCCCCCGGGACATCCGGACCACCTGCATCGTGATCGTACTGCCCCCGCTCACGACGTGCCCCTGGCGGAGGTTGCTCCAGAGCGCCCGGACGAGCGCCAGGGGATCTACACCCGGATGCCACCGGAAATGCCTGTCTTCGAACTGGATGAGGGCCGTGGCGTATCGTTCGGGAACGGTATCGCAGGGCGGGAACCGCCACTGCCCGTCCGCCGCGATGCGGGCCCCCAGCAGTTCGCCGCCGCGGTCGGTGACGACCGTCGCGTAGGGCGTACCTTTGAAAAGGTCCCTTGGCAGGCAGCAGAGCCAGCCTGCGAAAAGGACCTCGAGAAGAATCAGCAGAATGGCCTTCCGCCGGCTCATCGGGTGACGGCGGTGGTCATGGACGCCGTGTTGGCGGCCACCTGCGGGTCATACAGGGCCGAGCAGGTGACGGCCGGCAGCGTGTACGAACCCTCGTAGGCGGCCCTCAGGCGCAGCGTGAAGGTCTTGGACGCTCCATGCGGCAGGTCGAAGAACCAGTTGCAGCGATCGTCGCGGATGTCGGTGTAGTCCGCCTCGCTCTCGTCCGAGCCGCCCCGCATCCGCTGGTTGAGGATTTCCCAGCCGGACGGAATCCGTTCGCTCAGGGCCAGGAAACGGTAGTCGGTCGGAGTGGGGTTGCTTACTATCACGACGGCCGTGAATTCCGTTCCCTGCGGGATGGAAGTCACGCGCAGATCCTTTCCGGCGGCATCCTTCCAGGACACGGAGACCTTCAGGCCGTTCGCTTCGGCGGGAACCGTGACGCCGGCCGGCATGCGGGAAACCGTCGTCAGGGTGACGAACAGGTCGCCGTCCGACTCATTCTTCACATCCACCTTTCCGGAGACCGGCTCCGTGTGGACGGACTGGGCGGACACGACCTCCTTCCCGTTCACGGCAGCCCGGATGGCCTGGGTTCCGACCCGGGCATACAGACGGTCCATCGCCATGGCGGCGAAAGCGGCCTCCTGGGTGGAGTAGCTTCCCTCGTTGATGGATCCGGCCAGGGAAAGGGCCACCGGGAATGCCTGGGCGACATCGCCCGTCAGGGCGTAGGCCTGGAGGATGACGGCCTGGTTGCGGAGGCTGGAGCCGAAGGTGAAGTCAGCGACATCGTAATCCGCGGAAACGGTCTTGGTCATGAGTTCCTGCGCCTGTTTCGTCTTGCCGCTCACGGCATAGGCGGCGGCGAGCATCCAAGCGGCCCGGCTGTCCAGGCCGCCGCTTTCCTTGAGGCGGTTCATGGCTGCGTTGGCAGGAGCGCCGGCCACGGCCAGCGTGTAGAGACGATAGCACTCGTCCAGCTGGTTATACGCGTTCCCTGCATAGCGGTAGGCCTGGCTCTGGTTCCCCTGGTAGCGCTTCCAGTTCCCCAGGACGGAGGGCTGGACCTCGAAGCCGGCGGTAGCCGCTTCGCAGAGGAACTGGCCGGCCATGGAACTGGCCCAGGACTGGGACTGGCCGCTGCCGCTCCAGTAGGCGAAGCCGCCGTCGCCGCGCTGCCGGGCGTAGAGCTGGCGGATGATGTCCGGAAGGAGGGTCCGCGCTTCGCCGGCCTCGGTTTCGGACAGCATCGGCAGCAGGTGCAGCATCGTCAGACCGCGGGACGCGAGCTGTTCCGTGCAGTCGTACGGGTAATTCTTCATGGTCCGGTACAGGCCGGACGCATCCACGGCCGGGAAGCCGGCGAGCGACAGGGTGGACCGGCCGTCGGCCTCGAAGGAGACGCTGCTTCCCTTCGCCAGTTTTTCCTGGCGGACGGTGACGGTTTCCGGATTCGGATGGACGACCTGGAGGGTCACGGTCTCCTGGGCCTTGTGGGAGGATCCTTCGGCGACGACGGTGACTTTGGCGGTTCCCTCGCCGGTCGCGTTGAGGGCGAAGCGGACGACTTCATCGCCTTCCTTTCCGAGCTGTACCATGGTGGAGGCGGCACCCTCGACCGCGAGCGGACCTTCCGTCTTCACGGTCACCCGGGCTTCCCGGACCTTTCCGTCAAGGGCGAGGACGTTGACCGGCAGGACGATGCTTTCCCCGCTGCAGACCTGCCTCGGGAGCGTGCTCAGGACCATCAGTGGTGATTTGACGGCGACGGTCTTCTCGGCCTTGCCATAGGCGCCGTCATGTCCGGCGACGACCATGACGCGGAGACTGCCTACATACATGGGCAGGCGTATTTCATGCTTCCGGGATCCCTGCTCCAGGGTAAACGGTCCCAGGAATTTCACGACCGGGTTGAAGCGGTTGTCCTTGCGGGCCGCGACGATGTTCTCCTGGTCACCGCCGATGGAAAGCATCGGACGGAGCCGTCCGGCATAGGCGCCCACCACTTGGTCATACAGGTCCCAGGTCTTGACACCCAGGGCTTCGACCTGGTACATCGCCTCCCATGGAGAGGGTGTCCTGAAGGCGGTGAGATCCAGCAGGCCTTCGTCCACGACGGCCAGGGTATAGGTCATGGGCCTTCCCGATTTCTCGGAAACCAGGATGGAGAACGTCTTCTCGGGTGCGACGGTGTCGGCCACCTTGACAACCGGTTCCAGGTGCGAGCCCGGATTCTCCACCATCAGGCGTTTCACACCGTAGAGACGGAGCGGCAAGTCGTTGGCCGTGAGCTGATAAGGCTGGATAAGGGTGATATGGACATAGAAATTCGGCGCCATGTCGGGGGTGACGGAGAACGTGTAGGGCGTATCCTTGCCCGGGTCCAGGCGCACCCATTCCCGGCTGATTACACCGGTCCCGTTCTCCAGGGAAACGAGGGCCTGCCCACCCTGGGCGGCGGGGATATACACCGTAGCCTTCTCGCCGGCGCGGTAGCTGTCCTTGTCGGTGGAGAAGGTGAGCATGGTGACGGCGTCGGGGTCTTTCCGTCCGGAACGGCCGCGGTAGGAAGGCCAGTCGATGACGACGTCCTGCCCGGTGACATGTCCGCCGGCGACGTCCCGGACGATGATGAGGTAGCGGCCCCAGTCGGCATCGTCGGCATGGACGGTGAAGGTGGCGTCGCTGCTGCCGGATGTGAGTTTGCCGGAGGTGACGGGGGTGACGCCCTGCCCGCTGACATAGCTTTGCAGGCTGCCGGGCTCGTGGTCCCACCACCAGCTCCAATTGAGTTTATACACGCGGTATTCCAACTCACGGCCGGAGAGCCGTTTGCCGGAAGCGTCCACGGCGGCGACGCGGACCGTATGGTCCTTGCCCGTTTCCAGTTCGTCGTCGGAAGGAAGTTTCAGGCCCACATAGGCCGGGAACGGGGAATAGGGGAGCGTCTGGGTGGTGAAGCTCTCGTCACCGCCGCTTTCCAGGACGGACGTGACGACGAAGGCCTGCAGCAGTCCGGGCGCATCCTGGGCGGCCGGCAGGTTGAAGGCGGCATCGGCCGTTCCCTGGGCCGACAGGGTCGTCTGGAACAGATCGTGTTCGCTGGCCTCGAAGGTCGATGCGGGGTTGCGGAAGACGAATCCGTCGAAACCGGGGAAGGAGGCGGGACCCTTGGACAACGTCATCTTGGCGCTGGCTTTGAGGCCGGAAGCCGGGATGCCCGTAAGCCAGGCGGAAGAGATCCGGGCCTTCGCATGGGTGCCGGCCTGCAAGATCTCACCGGGCAGTTCCAGGTTCACCTTCAGGCGGTTGGGCTTGATGGTCTCCACGTGGAGACTCTTGTGGAAGGCGGAGCCGCCCACCTTGATATAGGCATTCCACCAGCCGGTGGGATCCTCGGGGGCTGTGGCGACGGGGAACGTGTAGAATCCGTCCTGGCCCTTGGCCGTCATCCGGGTATAGAACTGGCCTTCCGGCGTATAGAGCTCCAGCGTGGCCGGATGACCTTCCGGAATCCGCTGCATCTTGTCGCTCAGGATCATCGTCACGTGCAGGGTGTCTCCCGGCCGCCAGACGCCGCGTTCTCCATAGACGAAGCCCTTGAGGCCTTTCTGGACCTGCTGCCCGCCCACATCGAAGCGGCTCATGGATTTCTCGTAGCCGTCCGGGAGCCGGAGGTAGCCCGTGGTCCGGCCTTTCCGGGCGAGGAGGACGAAGGGCTTCCGGCCCACTTGCAGCCGGGCCAGGCCCTGGCCGTCGGTCTTGCCGGTGCTGATGCGCTGCAGCTGGAAATCATAGGCCTCCAGCTCTACGTCCGACAGCGGCCCCGCATCCCGCAGGTCGGTCGAAGCTACCCAGAGGGCGTCCCCGTCGGCGTATTGGGCGAGCAGGCCGATGTTGGAGGACAGGAGGTTCACGACCGGGAACCGGTCGGCATCCATGTAGTAGGAGGGCTTGCCGGGATCGTTCCGGTCTTCCCACCGATAGGTATTCCAGTCCTGGAAGTTCTCCCACCAGTAGCTGTTCTGGACATCCCAGACGGCTTCCTCCTCTGCGGAAGGCTTGCCGTCGGCGCTGACCGGAAGCATGTGCGGAGCGTCCTTCCCGCCGTACAGGGAATACTCCTGCCGGAAGGACAGCCGGATGCGGTAGATGGCGCCCGGTTCCTGCCGGAAGAGGCCGGACAGGTCGATGCTGTAGTCGTTCCACTGGTGCAGGTCGCGCGTGGCATCTCCCGTCAGGGGGATCTGGCAGCTATAGACGAGGCGGCCGGCACGGCGGAGTTCGGTCGATCCGCCCAGGTCGTTCTCCTGCAGGAACAGGAGGACGTTGTTCTCGTAGATCCGGATGATCCTCAGGTCCACCGCCGAAAGGTTGACGGCCCGGAACGGGAGGACGAGCCGGGTTTCGTCCGGAAGGATGTTCCCTTCCAGGGGAATCTCGACGGCCGGCAGCGGGTCGGCAGCGGGGAAATCCGTCCGGAAATCCTCACCCAGGGCCTGTCCGCCGGCGCTTTTGACGCCCCGGTGGACGAGGAGGGAAAGGTCCTTCGCGGCATCGGCCTCGAAGAAGATCCGGGCGCAGTTGTCGCGGATGTCCACCGTCTGCCGGAGGGCGCCGGAGAGTTCCAGGAGGCCTTCCTGGGCGGCCGATGCGGCGAGCGGTTCGCTGAACCGCACTTCCACGCACGGATTCCCTTCCCGGAAAAGACGGGCGTCGATCACCTTGAAGACACCGGCGGCCGGAATCATCACCTGGAGCGGTTCCACCTCAGGGAACCCTTTGACTTTCAATTTTATCTGGACCGTTTTGTCGGTGGCCGGGCGCGCCATCCCGTCCGTTGCGAACCGGTAGAGCCCCCCTTCTCCGGAGAGGGTGACCGGAACGGCCGGATCCACCGTGATGGCAAGGTCTTCCTGCGGGACCGGAACGCTGAGGCGGACCGTGCCTTCCAGGCTGACATCCTCCCGGATGTTCACGCCGTCCAGGGTGAGGGTGGCGCTCTTCGGGGCTGCCTGGATCCGGAAGGGGAAGACCTGGCAGTCCGCTTCCCGGACGTCGGTCACTTTCCCCACCTGGAACGATCCTTCATAGACGGTCCCTTCCCGGAGGGCGTCGGGAACGAATTCCACGACGGTCGGACTCAACCAGCGCTCCGACCCCTTGAGGGCGGGCTTGAAGGAGAACAGGCCGGTGACCTGGCGCTCCATGGACACGGGAGCGGCCAGTTCGATGCGGATGGGCGTTCCTTCCGGAACGATGCCGCCCGTGTAGGCGGAAACATAGGCAGCGAAATCAGGGTCAGGGGCTTCCGTATTCCTGGGCGTACAGGCTGCCAGGAGGACGAAAAGGATCGTGAAGGTGAAAACTTGGATTCTGTGCATGGCAATATGCTTTTTCGAATGTACAAAGTTAATAAAATAAAATGTTAAATTTGCAAGATTGTAATTTATACCATAAGATGAACGAAAAGCGCGGATTCAATATCTCAGGCATCCAGCAGGTGGGTGTCGGAACGGCCGATTTCAGGAAATCCTGGAACTGGTTTATCGAGCATTTCGGGACGGATGTCCGGATCCTGGAGGACGATACGGTGGCGGAGCGGATGCTTCCCTATACGGGCGGAAAGGCGCAGAAGCGCCATGCCGCCATCGCCGTGAACCTGCAGGGCGGCGGCGGATTCGAGATCTGGCAATATTCCGAAAGGAAGCCGCAGCCGGTGGGCTTCACCGTCGCCACGGGCGACCTCGGCGTTTTCGCCGCCAAGCTCAACTGCCGGGACGTCGCGGCCTGCCACAAGATGTTATCGGCCAAGTGGAAAGAGGTCAGCGAACCTTCCACCCTTCCGGACGGAACCCCCTGCTTCTATGTCAAGGACCTCTACGGCAACTGCTTCCAGCTCGTACAGACGGATTATCTGTACATCGACGAAGGTAAACTGACCGGCGGTATGGCCGGCGCCGTGGTCGGCGTGACCGACATGGACCGTTCCGTGGCCTTCTACCAGGAAATCCTGGGCTACGATACCGTGGTGTATGACAAGACCGGCGTCTTTCCCGACTGGACCCTCCTCCCGGGGGCGGACGAAAGATACCGCCGGGTGCTCCTGACCCTTTCCAAGCCGCGTCAGGGCGCTTTCTCCGGCCTGATGGGCCCGGACTGCATCGAACTCGTCCAGGCGCTGGACCGCACGCCCCGGAAGATCTTCGAGGGACGTTACTGGGGCGACCCCGGCTTCATCCAGATCTGCTATGACGTGACCGGCATGCAGGCCCTCGGGGACTTCTGCGCGTCCAAGGGGCATCCCTTCACCGTGGACAGCTGCCCGGGCGGCATCACCTTCGACATGGGCGACGCCTCCGGCCACTTCACCTACATCGAGGATCCCGACGGCACCCTCATCGAGTTCGTGGAGACCCACCGCGTCCCGGTCGTCAAGAAGCTGGGCTGGTACATCGACATGAAAAAGCGCGACCCGCTGAAGCCCCTCCCGAAATTCCTGTTCCGGGCGATGGGGCTCGTATCCCGTGAAAAAGTAAAACCTTAACCATCACTTCCATGCAGACAGACATTTTCGAAAAGATTCGCCGTTCCACCGGTGGTCCTATCGGCCAGTATCGCGAAAAGGCCGACGGTTATTTTGCATTCCCTAAGCTTGAGGGCGAGCTCGGTCCCCATATGCGCTTCGCCGGGAAGGAAGTCCTGTGCTGGAGCCTGAACAACTACCTGGGTCTCGCGAACCATCCCGAGATCCGCAAGGTCGATGCGGAAGCCGCCGCCCGCTGGGGCATGGCTTACCCGATGGGCAGCCGCATGATGACCGGCCAGACGGCCCTCCACGAGAAGTTCGAGCGCATGCTCGCCGACTTCGAGAAGAAGGAAGCCGCTTTCCTGTTCAATTTCGGCTACCAGGGCATCCTGTCCACGATCGATTCCCTCGTGGGCCGGCACGATGTCATCGTGTATGACGCCGAGTGCCACGCTTGCCTGCTGGACGGCATCCGCCTCCATATCGGCGCGAAGTTCAAATTCCGCCACAACGACGCCGAAGACTGCGACCGCGTCCTCGCCCGCGCCACCAAGGTGGCCGAAGAGGGGGGCGGCGGCATCCTGGTGATCACCGAGGGCGTATTCGGCATGACCGGCGCCCTGGGCATCCTGGACCAGATCGTGGCCCTGAAGAAGAAGTACAATTTCCGCTTCATGATCGACGACGCCCACGGCTTCGGCGTGATGGGCCCCCACGGCCGCGGCACCTCCGAGCACTTCGGCGTGATGGACGGCGTGGACCTGTACATCGGTGCCTATGCGAAGGCGATGGCCACCATCGGCGGTTTCGTCGCTTCCGACAAGGACATCATCGACTACCTGCGCTACAACATGCGCTCCCAGATCTATGCGAAGTCCCTCCCGATGCCCATCGTGGAAGGCTGCATCAAGCGCCTGGAGATCATCGACAGCCCCGAAGGGGACGAGCGCCGCGCCCATCTGTGGAAGGTGACCCGCCGCCTGCAGGAAGGTTTCCGCGAGCTGGGCTACGACATCGGCCCGGCCGAAGCCTGCGTGACCCCGGTCCACATGAAGGCCGGCCTGGAGCAGGCGACGAACATCGTCGTGGACCTCAGGCAGAACTACCGCATCTTCTGCTCCGTGGTCATCTATCCGGTCATCCCGCTGGGCATGGTCATCTTCCGCATCATCCCGACGGCGGCCCACTCGATGGAGGACGTCGAGCGCACCCTCGCCGCCTTCAAGGAAATCAAGGAACGGCTGGACCGCGGTGAATACGACAAACCCATTCCGGACGTTTCCCTGTATAAGTAATGGAAACGGTTTGGATCACAGGAGGTTCCTCGGGAATCGGGGAAGCCTGCGCCTACCGCTGGGCCGCGCAGGGAGTCCGTCTGATCCTGACGGCTCCCACCGCCGAAGAACTGGAACCGGTCGCTGCCCGCTGCCGGGAGAAAGGCGCTCCGGACGTGGTCGCCCTTCCGTATGACCTCAGCAAGCCCGAAGGCATCCCGGCCCTTGTCCAAGCGGCCTGGGAGGCTTTCGACGGCATCGACATCACCTATCTGAACGCCGGTATCAGCCAGCGTACCTCCGTGGAGGATACGACGATGGACATGGTCCGGACGATCATGGAGATCGACTATTTCGCCCCGGCCGCCATCGCGAAGGGACTCCTTCCCCGGATGGTGGCCCGCGGCGGCGGCCATATCGGCGTGACGACCTCCATCGCCGGCAAGTTCGGTTTCCCGCTCCGCTGCGGGTACTGCTCCGCCAAGTCCGCCCTGTACGGCTTCTTCGAGTCCCTGCAGGCGGAGTATTATGACAAGGGCATCCGGGTGACGCTCGTCTGCCCGGGCCGTGTCCGGACGAACATCTCGCTCCGCGCCCTGGACAAGGGCGGGAAGCCCCACGGGAAGATGGACCCGGGCCAGGCCGGCGGCATTACCGTCGAGAAGGCCGCGCGGATCATCGTGAACGCCATCACCAAGGGCCGCCGCGAAGTGCTCGTGGGCAGCAAGGAGCTGATCATGGTGTATATCAAGCGCTTCTTCCCGGGCCTCTGCGCCCGTCTGGCGAGAGTCATCAAGCCCATGTAGCCATGGACCATCTTTTCGAGGAACTGGAGAAGGACTACCGCTTCAAGGAAGGGTATCACACGTGCATCAACTGCGGCACGTGCACGGCCATCTGTCCCGCCGCGGAGTTCTATCGCTATGATCCGCGGAAGATCGTCTCCATCGTCCAGACCCGTGACGATGCGCAGATCGAGGATCTCCTCCGCTCCGATACCATCTGGTACTGCGGGGAGTGCATGAGCTGCGTGACGCGGTGTCCGCGCAAGAACGGACCCGGCATGGTGATCATGGCCCTCCGCGACCTGAGCATCCGGCTGGGGTATTTCACCGAGTCGGAAAAGGGCCGCCAGATGCTCCCGCTGACCCATACCTTCACCCGCAATATCCTGGAATACGGTTACTGCGTGTATCCGGCCACCTTCGACTGGAACGACCACAAGGAGTCCGGCCCCGTCTGGAAATGGCACATGGACCATCTGGAGAAGAGCCTGGCCCGGCAGGGAGCGAACTATCAGGGCGAAGGTCCCGGCGTCCTGCGGAAGATCCCGCAGGAGTCCCTGGATGAACTGAAGGCCATCTTCGACGTGACGGGCGCCACCGAACGCATCCGTCTCGTGGAGGACTATTCCCGCCGGAAGGCGGAAGAGATGGGCCTGTCCCTGGCTGAATATGAGAGGACCGCATTTGAGTACAGCTCGGACAAACATTTCAACGAATGATCTACGAGGGCAAGCAGAAGATCTGGAAGGATTACCAGAAGGAGATCCCGGACGACCATTGGTACTATGTCCGGAGCTGTATCCGGCAGAATTTCTTCCCCGCCAGCGAGCGGAAGTTCACCGACATCACGCAGCTGGTGCTGGGGAAGGATGTCTATGAGACACCGTACCATACCACCTGCGGAGGCATCGCCTACCACTGCGACGCTATCCCGCAGGAGACGGCGATGACCATCGTCGCCCGCCAGTTCGCCCTGATGACGGAGGCCGGATACGAGAATTATGTCCCCAGCTGCGTCACTTCGTTCGGCAACTACATCGAGATCCTGGAAACCTGGCGTGAGTTCCCGGAACTGGAAGCCCGGATCCGGGAGCAGCTCTGGAAGGCGACGCGGCGCGAGTTCAAGAAGCCCAAGTACCTGGCCCATACGAGCGACCTGATCTACCATTGGCGGAACGAGATCGCGGAAAAGGCCAGCGTCCGGCTCATCGACCATGAGACGGGCGAGCCCATGCGGATGGCCGAACACATCGGCTGCCACTATGCGAAGATGTTCCCTTCCAAGGGAATCGGCGGGGCGGAATACCCCTATGTCCTTGCGGGCATGATCGAGAGCTGGGGCGGACAAGTCGTCGATTATCCGGAGCGGCGCCACTGCTGCGGTTACGGCTTCCGCCAGTACCACATGAAGGCGAACCGCGGTTACTGCGTCTCCAATACCCACAAGAAATTCGAGTCCATGGAGCCGTACGGCATCCAGGCCATCCTGACCAACTGCCCGGGATGCTGCTATTTCATGGACCGCTGGCAGTTTGTCATCGCCGAGCAGACCGGCAAGACCTACGGGAAGGACGGTTTCGGCATCCCGGTGTTCACCTACGAGGAGCTCGCCGGCCTGGTGCTGGGCTACGATCCCTGGGACCTGGGCCTCCAGTTGCACCAGGTGGCGGTGGAACCCTTCCTGGACCGGATCGGCGTCCAGTACGATCCCAAGGCGAAGTACCTGGGCCTCAACCGGGAAGACATCCTGCGCCCCGAACTTCCCACGAACCTCAAATGCTTTTAGACGATGAAGGAGAATGTTGTCATCATCGGCGGCGGCGTAGCCGGCATGGAAGCGGCCAGACAGCTGCTCTTCCTGGGATACAATCCCATTGTCGTGGAGCAGCAGGACCATCTGGGCGGCCATGTGTCGCAGTGGAACCGCCTGTTTCCGGACATGGCCTCCGCCCAGGACCTGGTCCGGCACATGGGCGAGGAGATCGTGGACGCGAACATTTTCCTGGAAACGAAGGTGAATTTCATCAACCGCCTGCGGGAGGGCTACCTCGTGATGCTGAGCAACGGTGTCAGCGTCGCCTGCCGTGCGATCCTCATCGCCTCGGGCTTCCGTCTTTTCGATGCGACCCGGAAGGAAGAGTACGGTTACGGCGTGTATGACCACGTCATCACGAACGCCGACCTGGAGAACTGGTTCAACGGAAATGCCGATTCCCGGATCCCTGCCGCCCCGAAGTCGGTGGGATTCGTCCACTGCGTAGGTTCCCGCGACCTGAAGGCGGGGAACAGCCAGTGCTCCAAGGTCTGCTGCATGACCGCCGTCAAGCAGGCCATCGAGATGAAGGAACATTTCCCCGATGCGCGGATCTATTGCTTCTATATGGACCTTCGCCTGTTCGGGAAGAAATACGAGGACTTTTACATCAACGCCCAGCAGGAGCATGGGGTACAGTTCATCCGCGGCCGTATCTCCGAGGTGGGCGAAACCCTGGACGGGCGCCTGCAGGTGAAGGCGGAGGACACGCTGTCCGGAAAGCCGCTGCGGGCGCAGCTGGACCTGCTGGTCCTCATGGCGGGCATGGTGTGCAACCCCGATGCTGCGGAGCTGGCCCGGATGGCCCGGCTGGAAGTGGACAGCGACGGGTTCCTCCGGAGCGCCGACAACATTGCCGGTATCGTGGGCTCCAACCGTCCCGGCATCTTCTACGCCGGTGCCTGCACGGGTACGAAGACCGTCCCCGAGACACTGGCGGAGGCACGCTCCGCCGCCCTGGACATCCATCGATTCATTCAAGGCAAATGACGGATTTCGGATTCACACTTTCCAGGAGCTCCGCGCTGGATCTCACCAAGGCCGATACCCGGCTGTACGAAAGACTGTGCAGTCTCTCGCCGGATGCGCGTACCTGCATGGGCTGCGGCTCCTGCAGCGCCACCTGCACGGCCGGCCCCTACAGCGGAATGAGCCTGAGGAAAGTGATCCTGGGCCTGCAGCGCGGGCAGGATGTCCGTCCGATGCTCAAAGGGTGCATGCTGTGCGGCAAGTGTACGATGGTCTGCCCCCGGGGCATCAATACGCGCCAATTGATATTGAATTTGTGCAGGATCTATGATTGAGCGATTCTCATCCGGCTTCCATCCGTTCGTGCTCCCTTTCCTGGCGGGCATGATCTTCGTGCTGGGGTACTGTGTGTACGGGATCGTCCGGATCCTGTTCCAGCTCTCCGGCGAGGACCGGAAGAGGTTCCTGGTGTCGCTCGTCACCCCCAAGACCTTCGTCAAGAATATCCGGGACATCTTCTGTGACTGCCTCCTGCACGTGAAACTGTGGAAACGGAACCGCCTCCTGGGCTATATGCATTCCAGCATTGCCTTCGGATGGTTCATGATCATCCTCCTGGGACACATCGAGGTGATGCTGTTCCTGCCGGAACGGATCCACCTGTTCTACTATCCGATTTTCTTCAATTTCTTCGTGGCCGAGGCCGATTCCACCATCCAGGGATCCCTGCTGTTCTTCCTGATGGACTTTTTCCTGCTGGTGATCCTGAGCGGCATCGGCCTGGCGATGGTCAAGCGCGTCCGTTCCCGCCTGTTCGGCATGCGGCGCACGCCCCGGCCGTCGCTGCTCAACCAGATCGGCCTGTATTCCCTCTGGGCCATCTTCCCGCTGCGCCTGCTGGCCGAGAGCTTTACCGCCCACATCAGCGGCGGATCCTTCCTGACCATTCCCGCGAACTGGGTATTCCGCCAGTTCCTGGGCAACGACCTGAACATGCTCCCGACCTGGTGGGCCTATTCCATCGCGCTGGGCGTGTTCATGTCCGTGCTGCCTTTTACGAGGTACATGCATATCCCGGCCGAGATGATGCTCATCCCGATGCGCAACGCCGGCCTGAAGGTCCGCAACGCCCGGAAAGGCTTTGCGCGGGTGCAGGTGTACTCCTGCCCGAACTGCGGCGTCTGTATCGACGCGTGCCCGATGAGCGTGGACAAGGCAAACCTGAAGGACTGCACCGTGTATCTGACCCGGCAGCTGCGGCGCGGCAACGAGCGCCGTATCGCGGAGATCAGCGACAAGTGCCTGCTCTGCGGAAAGTGCGAAGCCGTGTGCCAGGTAGGCGTCGAGGGACCGAAACTGCGGGTGCTGAACCGCGCCGAGCGGAAATATGCCGTGAAGGCCGATTATTCCGATATCCCCACCGGAACCCTGGCCGGAGCGGCCGCGGGCGGAAAGGTCCTGTACTACAGCGGCTGCATGAGTCAGCTGGTCCCGTCCATCGGCCGGAGCATGGAATCCCTCTTCCGGAAGGCGGGCGTGGATTTCTGCTGGATGGACCGGGACGGCGGCGTTTGCTGCGGCAGGCCCATGCTTACGGCAGGCCGCCTGGAGGAGGCGCGGGAAATCGTCCGGAAGAATACGGAGATCATCCTGCAATCCGGGGCCGATATGATGGTGGTCAGCTGCCCCATCTGCTACAAGATGTTTACGGAAGAGTACAGCCTTCCCGGCATCCGGGTCGTCCATTATGTCCATTATATGGAGGAACTCCTGGAGCAGGGCCGCCTGGTGCCCAGAAGGGGAGACCTGTGCTATGTCTATCACGATCCCTGCGAACTGGGGCGGGGCTGCGGCATCTACGAGGAGCCGAGACGCCTGCTGGGCCGCCTGTCCAGCATCGCGGAGGCGGAGAAGAACCGGGTCGAGAGCGTATGCTGCGGAGGCTCCCTGGGTTCGCTGTCGCTTTCTTTCGCCAAGCGGGAGAAGATCACCCGTGCCGCCCTGGACAACCTCTATACCAGCAAGGCCGATGCCATCGCCACGGCCTGCCCGCTCTGTACGGCGACCTTCGCCCGCTATGCCGACCGGCCGGTCCGGGACCTGGCGGAGATCGTGGACCTTTATACTGACGGAAAACTGAAACCTGATACGATATGAGATTCGAACCTACCAAGTACCATCTGGTGAATGTCGGCAATGGCCGCGAATTCGAGGACATGGGCTGGACGATGGGCGATCCCGAAGGCGGGGCCCCCTCCCTGGTCCGGGCTGTCTATGACAATAAACGTTTCACGCCGCGCAATGACCAGGACGGCATCTACCGCTACGCGGATTGGATGCCCATCAAACGGACGCTGCGGAAGTCCTGCGCCCCTGTGACGTATAAGTCCAAGGGCCTGGCCCAGTTCCTGGGCCTGGAGAACCTGTATATCACGTTCTCGGGATGGAATCCCCGGATCGGCGCCAAGATGCGCACCTGCTCCTTCAAGGAGACGGAAGCATATTCCGTCCTCGCCCGTATGGACGCCCGCGAGAAGCGGATCCTCGTCGTCCAGTCGGCCGGCAATACCGCCCGGGCTTTCGCGCAGGTGTGTTCCGACAACCGCATTCCCATTGTCATCTGCGTGCCGGAGGACAGCCTGCATGACCTTTGGTTCCGCCGTCCGCTCCGCTCCTGCGTGAAGTTGATCGCCGTCCCGCACGGCTGCGACTACTACGATGCCATCACCCTGGGCGAGAAGCTGGCTTCCGATCCCCGCTACATGCTGGAAGGCGGCGCCAAGAACGTGGCCCGGCGTGACGGCATGGGCACGACCGTGCTCAGCTGCGTGGAGAAGATGGGCCGCATCCCCGACGCCTATTTCCAGGCCGTGGGTTCCGGTACCGGCGCCATCGCCGCCTGGGAGAACGCCTGCCGCCTGGCCGAGGACGGCCGCTTCGGGGAGAACCGGATGCGCGTGTATGTGGCCCAGAACGATCCTTTTACGCTCATGTACGATTCCTGGAAGGCCGGCTCCCGTGCGCTCGTGGACCTGGATCCCGAGAAGGGACGGCACGAGGCCGAAGTGGTCCTCGCCAGCGTCCTTTCCAACCGGAAACCTCCGTACAGCCTGGCCGGCGGCCTGTATGACACGCTCAATGCCAGCGGCGGCGACTTCTACCTCGCCAGCAACAACGATATCATCTACTGGCTCCTCCAGTTCCGGAACCGGGAAGGGTACGACCTCCTTCCGGCTTCGTGCGTAGCCGTGACCGCCCTCGCCAAGGCCGTCCGGGAAGGGGCCGTGAAGAAGGACGAATACATCATGCTCAACTGCACCGGCGGCGGTGTCCTCGGGGCCATGGCCCGCGGCTTCATCCTCAAGGAGCCCGACCTGGTCCTTTCCCCGGACCTTCCGGCCGAGGAAATCGTCTCCCGCGTGAGCGCCCTGTTTTAATCCCTTGATCTATAACCCGACCCGATATGAAAACGAACCTTTCCAAACTCTACAAGACCGAAGACTGGCTGGCCGTCTGGATCGGCTTTGCCGTCATCGCCATCGCGTGCGTCGCGGTGCTCACCGGCGCCTTTGACTTTGCCGCAGCCAAGTTCTCCACCTGGCACCTGTGGGAAGACGTCGCCGAGAAGAAATCCCTGCTGGCGCAGCTGGGTGGCGCTTTCTGGGTGAAACTGCTCCGCACCTTCCTGGTGCTGGGCGTCCTGTTCACCCTGGGCGTCAAACTCCAGGGCGGCAAGGTCAAGGAATTCATCCCCGCTTTCCTGTGCCTGTTCGTCCTCGCCGTCGTCGTCCGGCTCATCAGCGCCGAGTTCACCCTGAACCGGTATCTGGAATGGGCTTTCTGGGCCCTCATCGTGGGCCTGCTGATCTCCAACACCGTGGGCGTCCCCAAGTGGCTCCGGCCCGCCATCCGGACCGAGTTCTACATCAAGACCGGTCTCGTGATCATGGGCTTCTCGGTACTGTTCAGCAACATCGCCAAGTTCGGCCTGTACGGGCTGGGCATCGCTTGGATCGTCACGCCCATCGTCATCATCTTCATGTGGTGGTTCGGGACGAAGGTCCTCAAGATCGGCAACAAGCCGCTCGTCATCACCCTTGCGGCCGCCACTTCCGTCTGCGGTACCTCCGCGGCCATCGCCACGGGTGCGGCCGCCGGCGCCAAGAAGAACGACCTCGGCATCGCCATCTCCATTTCCATCATTTTCACCATCCTGATGATGGTGTTCGAGCCCATGATCATCCGGGCGACCGGCATGAGCCAGCTGATGGGCGGCGCCCTGATCGGCGGTACGGTCGATTCCACCGGTGCGGTGGTCCTCGCCGGCAACGCCCTGGGACCGGAGGCCGAGCAGGCCGCGGTCCTCGTCAAGAGCATCCAGAACATCCTCATCGGCTTCATCGCCTTCTTCGTGGCCCTGTTCTTCGCTACCCGCGTGGACAAGACCGAAGGGAAGAAAGTGGGCCCCGGTGAGATCTGGAACCGCTTCCCGAAGTTCATCATCGGCTTCTTCGTAGCTTCCCTCGTGGCTTCCTTCCTGGTCCAGCCCCTGGCCGGGACCGACAGCGTGAAGGCCATCAACGGCGTGCTGGACCAGTACAAGAACTGGTGCTTCGTCCTGGCGTTCACCTCCATCGGCCTGGATACCAACTTCCGGGAGATCGCCAAGCAGATGCAGGGCGGAAAGGTCCTGTGGCTGTATGTCGTGGGTCAGCTCTTCAACATCGCCCTGACCTTCTTCGCGGTGTGGCTGCTCCTGTCCGGTGTCCTGTTCGAGATTCCGGTGCTGGATCTTTACAAGTAATGGAAAACCGACGGCGTAATACGCTGTTCAAGGTGGTCACGGCCCTCGCGGTCGTGGCCATTTTGGGTTGTGCCGTCTATATCATGGCAAACCGGCTGGGCCTCTCCCCGGACTATGATTTCGGCGCCGGCGCCTACTATTATGCCGATATCCCGGGCTTCGACCAAGTGGTCCGGGACGACGTCTATCACACCCGGGTCCCGGTCTGGGTCCATATCCTCCTGTTCCTGGCCTGGGGCTGGCTGATGTACCGGCTCTGGGTTTGGATCGACAGAAAATCCTGAAACCGATGAAACGATCCCTCCTTCTCCTCTCTTTCGTGCTGCTGCCCCTGTTCGCGGCGGCGCAGGACCGTCCGGTCTGGGTGGAAACCATGACCCGCATCGCGGAACCGGTGCTGTCGCATCTTGCCGACGGGACGCTGAAGGCCGACATGCCTTTCGAATCGTTCTCCACCAATCCGCTCCGCCGGGAAGTATCCTATCTGGAAGCTTTCGGACGGACGGTCTGCGGTATCGCCCCCTGGCTGGAGCTGGGGCCCGACGACACGCCGGAAGGGCAGCTCCGGGCCCGTTTTATCGACCTGACCGTGCGTGCGATGCGCAGTGCGGTGGACCCGGCATCGCCGGACCGCCTGGTCTTTGACGGCCGGATCAGCCAGCCTCTCGTGGATGCCGCTTTCCTGGCCGAGGGCGTGCTCCGGGCCCCGACACAGATTTGGGGCCGCCTGGACGACGCGACCCGGAAGAATCTCATCGACGCGTGGAAAACATCCCGCCAGATCCAGCCTTACGAGAGCAACTGGCTCCTTTTCGCCTCCATCATCGAGGCCGCCCTGCTCGAGTTCACGGGGAATTTCCAGCCCGACCGCCTGTATGACGGCGTGGTGAAATTCCGCTACCGCTGGTATAAGGGCGATGCCTGGTACGGGGACGGGGAGGACTTCCACCTGGATTACTACAACAGCCTGGTCATCCATCCGATGCTGACGGAAGTGCTCCAGGTGATGGCGCGCCATGGACTGCCCGGCGCGGATTTCCTCCCGGAACAGGAGCGTCGCCTGGGCCGGTACGCGGCCCAGCTGGAGCGGATGATCTCGCCCGAAGGGACTTATCCGGTCATCGGCCGTTCCATTGCCTACCGGTTCGGCTCCTTCCATGCCCTTTCCGATGCGGCCTTCCTCCATCTGCTTCCTGCCGATATCGATCCCGCCCAGGTCCGCTGCGGCCTGACGGCCGTGATCTCCCGCCAGGCCGGCATGCCCGGAACCTTCGACGAAAAGGGATGGCTGACTGTCGGTTATGCAGGACATCAGCCCCGGATGGGAGAGGAATATATCAATACGGGCAGCGTTTATCTGTGCATGGCGGTGTTCCTGCCGCTGGGCCTGCCGGAATCCGACCCGTTCTGGAGCCGGCCGGCCGCCTCCTGGACTTCCCGGAAAGCCTGGGAGGGCATCGACGTCGGGGCCGACCATGCGCTTTGAGGCCGACGGCCCCTGAACTTTGCATTTAGGAATAGTTTTCCTAAATTTGCACGAACTTGGAATCAAAACGGAAGAATAACCTATCGATATGAAAAGATTTCTGACAACCCTTGCCCTGCTTGCCGCGGGCACGATGATCCTCTCCGCCCAGGAAGAGGAGAAGGAAATGAAGACCGGCTGGAGCTTCGGCCTGCTTCCTACTGCCACCTATTCCGTGGACAACGGCTTCCAGGCCGGTGCCTTCGGCGATATCTATTATTACGGAGACGGAGGCACGTATCCGGATCCCCTCCACAAGATTAGCTGGGAGGCGTCCTATTTCACGCACAGCCACCGCATGCGCCTGTATCTGGCCTATGACTCCAAGTATCTCGTTCCCAACATGCGTATCAATGCGTCGGTCACCTATATGAACGACCCGCTTTACAGCCTGTGGGGATTCAACGGCGGCGCCTCCCTGGCCCATCTGGACAACCCCTATACCGAGTATTGGTCCAACCAGAAGACCGGCATCAACTATTTCGGCATGAGCCGGAACATGCTGCGCGTGCTGGCCAATGTGCAGGGACGTATCGTGGATCACCTGAACTGGGCGGCCGGTGTCAATTTCTGGAACTGGAAACTCGGAGACATGAAGGATACCGGTTACAAAGTGGACGGTTCCTCCGACAAGCACTACTACGACAAGGACAATACCCTGTACAACGACTATCGGAAATTAGGGATCATCAATGACGACGAAGCCGACGGCGGAAAGGCCCTGGAACTGAATGCCGGCCTCGTTTACGACACCCGTGACATGGAAGCCGCTCCGAACCGGGGAATCTGGGCCGAGGCCTACCTGAACGGCAATGTCCTGGACCAGCGCTATCTGAAAGCCTGCGTTTACTTCCGTCACTACATCGACATCCCCATCCACATCAAGGCGGGTGACCCTGTGTTCGCCTATCGGCTGGCCTGGCAGCAGACCATCGCCGGAGAAACGCCCCTGTACATGATCCAGAACAATCCGCTGCTGGTCCAGCGTAACATGATTTCCGAAGGCTTTGGTTCTTCCAACACCATCCGGGGTCTGCGTGAAAACCGCATCCTGACCGAGGGCTTCGCCTGGGCCAACACGGAACTGCGTGTCAAGCTCGTGAACTTCAAGCTTTTCAACCAGTACTTCTACATCGCCGTGAATCCGTTCTTCGATGCCGGTATCATCACCAAGCCTTACCGGGCCGACGCTTTCGAAAAAGCGAAGGGGAGCAACGCGGCCACCTATATGCCGCTGTCCAAGCTCTATGACGCCTCCAAGGTCCGCGACATCATCTACAGCGGCGGTGCCGGTCTGAAGATCGCGATGAACCAGAACTTCATCGTTTCCGTGGAGCTGGCCAAGTGCTTCTACAAGCCGCTGGACGCCGGCATGTGGCTCGGCATCGGTATCAACTACCAGTTCTAGGACTCATTGAACGCAAAAAACGGGCTGAACCATCAGGATCAGCCCGTTTTTTTCGTCAATAGGAAAGGAATCCTTCCTTGAGCCGCCGGAGGCCTTCCAGGAGGGTGGAGCGGGGACAGGCGATGTTCAGGCGCTCGAAGCCCTCGGCATCGGCCCCGTAGATGGTGCCGGTGGAGAGGACGAGTTTGGCATGATGGCGCAGGTGGTCCGCAAAGCGCTCGGAGAAACCTTCGAAGGGTTCACCCTCGTGGCGGGCGGCACGGCAGTCCAGCCACATCAGGTAGGTGCCTTCCAGCGGAAGGACCGTCACCTGGGGAAGTTCCTCGGACAGGAACTCATAGACCGTCTTCGCGTTCTCCCAGAGGTAGGCGCGCAGCGCATCCAGCCACTCTTCCGACTCGTTGTAGGCGGCCTCCAGGGCCGTGGCGCCGAACACGTTCACGTCGCAGCACTCGTTGTCGTTGATGGCCCGGTTGATGCGGCGGCACACGTCCGGGTCGGAGGCGAAGATGTTCGCGATCTGGATGCCCGCGATGTTGAAGGACTTGGTGGGGGAGAAGCAGGTGGCGGAGTTCCGGACCAGCTCTTCCGGCAGGGTGGCCCACGGCGTATAGTCGTGGCCGGGATAGGTGAGCTCGCAGTGGATTTCGTCGGAGATGACGAAGACGCCGTTCTTCAGGCAGATCTCTCCGATGCGTACCAGCTCCTCCCGGGTCCAGACGCGGCCGGCCGGGTTGTGCGGGTTGCACACCAGCATGACGGTCGTCTTGGGATCGGCGGCCTTCTTTTCCAGGTCCTCCCAGTCGATCGTGTACGTGTTATCCTTGTAAATCAGCGTGTTGCAGAGCTCGCGGCAGCCGTTGTTCCGGATGGCCGGGAAGAAGGCGTTGTACACCGGCGTCTGGACGATCACGTTGTCCCCGACGCGGGCCATCGCCTTGATGCAGGCGGAATAGGCCGGGATGACACCGGTCGTGGGGATGATCTGGTCCCGGGTGATGCCCTTCCAGCCGTGCCGGCGGTCGAACCAGTGGGCGATGGCATCGAAGTAAGACTGCGGAAGCAGCTCGTAGCCGAAGATCCCGTGATCCAGCCGGCGCTGCAGGGCGGCCAGGATGGCCGGAGCGGCCTTGAAGTCCATGTCGGCCACCCAAAGGGGCAGGGCGTCGGGCTCGAATTCATCCCATTTCACGCTCGCCGTTCCCAGGCGGGGGATGATCTCGTCGAAATTGTATCCTGTCATGCTGAGCGATGCGAAGAATCTAGTATTCGACAATCTGGTTGTCCTGGGCCAGGTCCCGGTCCGGATCGGACCAGGTGCGGATCTCGCAGTCGCCCGGGGCCTTGATGTTTCCGTCGATGATCACCTCGCCGTAGCTGTCGGCCATGATCTGGCCGGAGCGGGGATTCTTCACGCTCGTGACCGGGCCGACGATGCTGGCTTCCACGTCGGAGTACTCGAACGCGAGGTCCGCATCCTCCTCGAAGACGCAGTTCTCGAGCACCAGCCCTTCGCAGTAGCAAAGCGGCTGGGTGCCGCCGATGCGGCAGTTCACCAGGCGGAGGTTCTTGGAGTACCAGCCCAGGAATTCGCCGGTGATGCGGGAATCATAGACCGTCACGTTCTCGGACTCCCAGAAGGCATCCTTGGTGTCCATCTCCGCATTCCGGATGACGACATCCTTCGCATACTGGAAGGAGTAGTTGCCCTGGAGCTTGAATCCGTCGATCCGGATGTCGGAGGTATGCATGAAGATGTAGTTGGCCTGGGCGGCCTCCACGTTCTTGAGCTCCACCTCGTCGCAGTCCCAGAAGGTTTCCAGGGCGTTCGGCAGCTGGACATTCTCCAGATAGACATCCTTGATGCGGCGGAACATCTTCGGGGCTTCCACGAGCGTGTCATACATCTTGCAACCCCTTGTGTACCAGAGAGCGGCCCGGGCACCCTCGCGGAATACGCAGTTCCGGACGGTGAACCCCTTGCACTCCCAGAAGGGATACTTGCCGTTGAATTCACAGCCCACGGCCTCGATGTCGGAACCCTCCTTGAGGGAGGATTCGCCGGGACCGATCTTCACGTTTTCGAGCCGCAGTCCGTGGCGGACATACAGCGGGCGCTCGCCCTCGAAGTATTGGTCTTTGATAATCTCCATATCGGTTTTGTTTTGACGACGCAAAGATAGGAATAATTCGTCACAATTGCTCTGCCAATTTGTCAGTCTTTTCCGGTTGGCACATCGCTTGATGATTATCCGGCGTCCCCGGAAAAACCGGAGACGACAAAGAAACATACAAAACACAATAAATCATGATCCGTCCGTTAGGAACAAGAGTCGTCATCGAGCCCAAGGAGGCCGAGACGATGACCGCCGGGGGCCTCTACATCCCGGACAATGCGAAAGAAAAACCGCAGCAGGGTACCATCGTCGCCGTGGGCCCGGGCTCCAAGGATGAGCCCATGGAGGTGAAAGTGGGCGAGAGCGTCCTCTACGGCAAGTACGCCGGTACCGAGGTCACCGTGGACACCAAGAAGTACCTCATCGTCAAGCAGTCCGACATTTTAGCAATCCTGTAATCATGGCAAAGGAAATCAAATTCAATACCGACGTCCGCTCCGCGATGAAGAGCGGTGCCGACGCACTGGCGAACGCAGTGAAGGTGACCCTGGGCCCGAAAGGCCGCAACGTGGTCATCGACAAGAAATTCGGAGCTCCCCAGATCACCAAGGACGGCGTGACCGTCGCGAAGGAGGTCGAGCTCGAAGACCGTTTCGAGAACATGGGCGCCCAGATGGTCAAGGAAGTCGCTTCCAAGACCAACGAGCAGGCCGGTGACGGCACCACCACCGCCACGGTCCTGGCCCAGGCCATCATCAACGTGGGCCTGAAGAACGTCACCGCCGGCGCCAACCCGATGGACCTCAAGCGCGGTATCGACAAGGCCGTCGCCGCCGTCGTTGCCGAGCTCAAGTCCCAGAGCCAGCCGGTCGGGGATGACTATTCCAAGATCGAGCAGGTCGGCACCGTCTCCGCCAACAACGACGCCTACATCGGCAAGCTCATCGCCGAGGCCATGTCCAAGGTGAAGAAGGACGGCGTCATCACCGTCGAGGAAGCCAAGGGCACCGAGACCGAAGTGAAAGTCGTGGAAGGCATGCAGTTCGACCGCGGCTACATCAGCCCCTACTTCATGACCAATGGTGACAAGATGGAAGCCGTCCTGGACGACGCCTATATCCTCCTCACCGACAAGAAGATTGCGAACATGGAGGACCTGATGCCCGTGCTCGAGCCGGTGGCCCGGGAAGGCAAGAGCCTCCTGATCATCGCCGAGGATGTCGAGGGTCAGGCCCTGACGACCCTCGTGGTGAACCGTCTGCGTGGCACCCTGAAGGTCGCTGCCGTCAAGGCTCCGGGCTTCGGTGACCGCCGCAAGGAAATGCTCCAGGATATCGCCACCCTGACCGGTGCCGTCGTCATCTCCGAGGACCGCGGCTTCACCCTCGCGAATGCCAACATCCAGATGCTGGGCCGTGCCGAGAAGGTGACCATCACCAAGGAGAACACCGTCATCGTGGGCGGTGCCGGCGACCAGGCCGCCATCAAGGACCGCGCCGACCAGATCCGCAAGCAGATCGAGACCACCAAGTCCGACTACGACCGGGAGAAACTCCAGGAGCGTCTCGGAAAGCTCGCCGGCGGTGTCGCTGTCATTTACGTGGGCGCTACCTCCGAGATCGAGATGAAGGAGAAGAAGGACCGTGTGGACGACGCCCTGAACGCCACCCGCGCTGCGGTCGAGGAAGGCTATCTGCCGGGCGGCGGTGTCGCCTACATCCGTGCCGCTGAGGCGCTGAAAGGCCTCAAGGGTGAGAACGAGGACGAGACCACCGGTATCCACATCGTGGCCCGCGCCATCGAGGAGCCGCTCCGTCAGATCGCTGCGAACGCCGGCGTGGAGGCTTCTGTGATCATCAACAAGATCCGCGAGGGCAAGGGTGACTTCGGTTACAACGCCCGGACCGACGAATACGTGAACATGTACGAGGCCGGTGTCATCGACCCGACCAAGGTCGCCCGCGTCGCCCTGGAGAACGCCGCCTCCGTGGCCGGCATGTTCCTCACGACCGAATGTGGGATCGTGGACATTCCCGAGCCGGCTCCGGCCGCCCCGGCCATGCCCGCCGGCGGGATGATGTAATCCCACCCATTATATTTTATAGGGAAGTTGCGTGGTTTTTCCGCGCAACTTTCTTATTTTTGTAGTATGTTCAAGAAAATGTTGCTTTTGGCGGCCATGCTGCTGCCGATGACCCTGGGGGCCCAGACCCTGTCCCTGAAAGTTCCGGACAGCGTGCCGGAGGCGGCGCGGGAAGTGCTTGTCCAACGTTTTACCCAGATGCTGCAGGGGGCGGGACTTTCCGTCGGGGAGGGAGGTGAGACCCTGTTCCTCGAGGCGACGGTCACGGACCGGATGGAAACGCCCGGTTCCTCGTCCCAGACGGCTCTCTCCATCGACCTTCGGGCCTTCGTTTCCCGGGACGGGACCGTCCTCGCGGAGAATACCTGGCCGCTGAAAGGTGTCGGGGCCGATGAGGCTGATGCCTGGCTCCGGGCCGCAAAACAGATCCTGCCCCGCTCCAAGGCGGCGCAGGCCTTCCTGGAAGATGTGAAATCCAAACTCTGATCCCTATGAAAAAGACCTTCGTAGCGGCATGGGCGCTGACCCTTGTCGTCGCCTGCGGGCAGAAAAGCACGGTGGACCCGTCCCTTTGGGCACCGGCTCCGATTCCTATCCAGACCCGTTGGGCCGAGGAAGTGACGCCTTCGAATGCCCATCCCGAATACCCCCGTCCGCAGATGGTGCGGGAGAAATGGGCCTCGCTCAACGGCCTTTGGAACTACGCCGTCACGGCACTCGATGCCGAAAAGCCGAAGGCGTGGGACGGCCAGATCCTCGTTCCTTACTGCATCGAGTCATCCCTGTCCGGCGTCGGCCGTCGCGTGGCCGCGGAAGAGGCGCTTTGGTATCATACGACTTTCAAGGTTCCTTCTTCCTGGAAGAAACAGCGGGTGATGCTCAATTTCGAGGCCGTGGACTGGGCCGCCGAGGTGTATGTCAATGACCAGCTGGCCGGCCATCATACCGGCGGCTATACCGCGTTCTCCATCGATGTGACGCCCTATCTGAAAAAACGCGGGGCGCAGAAACTGGAGCTCCGGGTCGTGGACGGGACCGACAACGGCGAGCAGCCCTGCGGCAAGCAGGTCACGAACCCGAACGGTATCTGGTACACGCCCGTCACGGGTATCTGGCAGAGCGTCTGGATTGAACCGGTCCGCAGCGCCGCCGTCACTTCCTACCTGGCCGTTCCGGACGTGGACGCCTCCTCGGTGGACGTGACCGTCTATGCCGAGGGTGCTGCGGAAGGTGACGAGGTGGAGGTCTGGCTCCGCGAAGGCGGCGTCGGCTATTCTCCGGAGAAACCGGAGGGAACGGCCACGGTCGCTTTCGGTGCCGTCGCTCCCGGGAAGGCCATCCGGTTGACGGTGGCGGAACCCAAGCTTTGGTCGCCCGAGAACCCGTATCTGTATGAGCTGGAGATCCGGCTCAAGCACGGGAAGAAAGTTTTGGACACGGTCCGTGGCTATACGGCGCTCCGGAAGAGTTCCGAGGTCGTGGACAGTGAAGGCCACAAGCGGTTGGGCCTGAACAATGAGCCGTATTTCCAGTACGGCCCGCTGGACCAGGGATGGTGGCCGGATGGCCTGTACACCGCCCCGACGGACGAGGCTCTCAAGTTCGACCTGGTGAAGACCAAGGAATTCGGCTACAACATGATCCGCAAGCACATCAAGATCGAACCCGCGCGCTGGTACTACTGGTGCGATGCGCTGGGCATCGTCGTGTGGCAGGACATGCCGTCCATCGGCGGTACTCCCGGCGGCCGTTGGGAGATGTGGAAATGGGCTTCCCCGGCAGACGACCGCGATCTGACCGAAACGGCCAAGGGAACCTATTATAAGGAGTGGGGAGAGATCATCACCCAGCTCCGGAATCATCCCTGCATCGTCGCCTGGGTCCCGTTCAACGAGGCCTGGTCCCAGTTCGATACGGAAAAGGTCGTGGAATTCACCCGTTCCTGCGATCCCACGCGGCTCATCAACTCCGCTTCCGGCGGCAACTCCTATCCCGTGGGCGATATCTTCGACAGCCACAATTATCCGAATCCCAAGATGAAGTTTACTTCGGAGGGACAGCAGATCGACGTGCTCGGCGAGTATGGCGGCATCGGCTGGCCGGTGGAAGGCCATCTCTGGCAGACGGACAAGAACTGGGGCTACATCGAGTATCAGAGCGGGGAGGACGTTCTGAAACAATATACGGTCTATGCCGGAGAACTCAAGGGCATCATCCAGGAAGGCGTCTCCGCCGCCGTCTATACCCAGACGACCGACGTGGAAGGGGAGGTGAATGGCCTGATGACGTATGACCGAAAAATTGTCAAAATGAACGCTGAGAGGCTTCGTGCTATCAATCAAGAGGTTATCGCATCGATGAAAAAATAGTCGCAAATTTTTCGAAAAATTTCCTCGAAAAAATTTGTCAGTTCAGAAAAAAGGTGTACCTTTGCAATCCCGTTCGGAACACGAGCGGGATTTTTAACGAAAGTTCATTGAAAAGACTGAAAGGAAAGTACAAGCAAGTACCGAGATATGTAACACATATCACTTTAAACGAGCGTCAGTTTCTTTAGGAAACAGTGCCAAGGACAAGCTAAGAATTATAAGAATATACAATGAAGAGTTTGATCCTGGCTCAGGATGAACGCTAGCGGCAGGCTTAACACATGCAAGTCGAGGGGCAGCGGGTGTAGCAATACATGCCGGCGACCGGCGAAAGGGTGAGTAACGCGTGAG
>Ga0256407_10001774_pt1 | contig 43738 bp, 44 predicted proteins | sample RumenRJG_04DNA_FD_193489 | JGI IMG/M metagenome (GOLD analysis project Ga0256407, IMG submission 193489) | Bovine rumen microbial communities from Lethbridge, Alberta, Canada - RJG_04 | ecosystem: Host-associated > Mammals > Digestive system > Stomach > Rumen | place: Canada: Alberta...
GACATCCAGCGCCAGAGCCTGCAGCGTCAGTTGGCTAAGTATCAGGGCCGTATCGGTAGCACGCCTGAGCAGGAGCGCGTGCTCAATCAGATTGGTCGTCAGCAGGAGGTCAAGTCAGGTCTTTACTTGCTGCTGCTGCAGAAGCGCGAGGAGAACAGCATCTCTTTGGCTGCCACGGCCGACAAGGGTAAGCTGATTGACGAGCCTTTGGCCATGGGCAAGGTTAGCCCGAAGACCGCCATCATCCTCCTGGCAGCCATCATATTGGGCTTGGGCATACCTTTTGGCATTCTCCTGCTCATCCAGCTGTTCAGCTATCGTATCGAGGGTCACGACGATCTGATGCGCCTCACCAAGTTGCCTATTGTGGCCGATGTGCCCGTGGCCAGCGATTCAGTGAAGACCGCTGCCGGCATTGTGGTCCAGGCCAACAAGAACAATCAGATCGACGAGATATTCCGCTCCATGCGTACCAATATCCAGTTCATGATGAAGGAGAACGACCAGGTCATCCTCTTCACCTCCAGCACCTCTGGCGAGGGTAAGACGTTCCTGGCTGCCAACTTGGCAGTGTCGTTTGCGTTGCTGGGCAAGAAGGTAGTGCTCTGTGGTCTTGATATCCGTAAGCCAGCCTTGGGTCGCTTGTTCGGTGTGAAAGACCGCACGCAGGGTATCACCCAGCTGTTGGTAAAGGATGCTGTGACCGAGGCTGATTTGCGTACCACCATCTGTCCGTCGGGTGTTAACGACAATCTTCACTTGTTGTTGGCAGGTCCTACGCCTCCCAACCCCACTGAGCTGTTGGCCCGCCAGAATATGCACGATATCCTCGAGATGCTCAAGCAGCAGTACGACTATGTCATTCTCGACACCGCTCCTGTCGGCTTGGTCACCGATACCCTCCAGCTGGCTCGTTTCTCAAGTGTCAACTGCTATGTATGTCGTGCCGACTATACCCCGAAGGCCAACATCGGATTGCTCAACAGTCTGGTAACCGAAGAGAAGCTCTCCAACTGCTGTGTCATTCTGAATGGTGTAGATATGTCCAAGAAGAAGTACGGCTACTATTATGGCTATGGCAAGTACGGCAAGTACGGCCGCTATGGCTATGGTCGTTATGGTTATGGCAAGTACGGCTATGGTAAGTATGGTTACGGCAATTATGGCAACTACGGTAGCTATGCCGAGTCTCGCTACTCCAACAAGGACGATGACTCCATTAAGAAATAGTCAAATCGTAAATTGTCAAATAGTCAAATCGTAAATTGTCAAATAGTCAAATCGTAAATTGTCAAATCGTCAAATCGTAAATTGTCAAATCGTCAAATCGTCAAATAGTAAATTGTCAAATAGTAAATTGTCAAATAGTCCAATAATAAGATGTTAATCGCAGTAGATTTCGACGGTACTATTGTAACCCATAAGTACCCTGATATAGGCGAGGAGATTCCCTTTGCCGTTGATACCTTGAAGATGTTGCGCCAGGATGGTCACCGCCTCATTATGTGGTCAGTCCGCGAGGGGCAGCTCCTTGACGAAGCTGTTGAGTGGTGTCGCGCTCGTGGCTTGGAGTTCTATGCCGTCAACCGCGACTACCCCGAGGAGACCACCGATAACAATCCCCACTTCTCGCGCAAGCTCAAGGTCGATCTGTTTATCGACGATCGCAATTTGGGTGGCCTGCCCGACTGGGGCACCATCTATCGCATGATTAAGAACCACCATAAGTGGGACGATGTCATCGACGAGGTTCTCGCTCAGTCGCCCCATGGTCATTCAGAGCCTCCCAAGAAGAAGCACTGGTGGCAGTTTTAATATAGTTTCATGTTTCAAGTTTCATGTTTAAATTATGAAAAAACTTACATTTTTACATTTTTACATTTTTACTTTTTTACTTTTGCTCTCAAGCTGTGGGTCAGTAAAAAACGTCGCTTATCTCCAGAACAGCGACAGTATTAACCTCGACATGTCGCGTTTCCTCTACGATGCGCGCATCATGCCCAAGGATCAGCTCACCATCTCGGTAAATACCACTACCCCCGAGGCATCTATACCTTTCAATCTGTTGTTGCAGAACGAGTACTCACAAGGGCGTTCCGTGGCCAGCGGCGGTATGATGCTCATGCCTTATCTGGTAGATAACGATGGCTTTATCAATTATCCTATTGTGGGCCGATTGCAGGTGGGCGGACTTACCAAGTCGGAGTGCGAGAAGTTGATAGTCGAGAAGATACGCCCCTATATGGCCGAGACCGAGAATCCCATTGTTACCGTACGTATGTCGAGCTATTCGGTCGCAGTCTTAGGTGAGGTAAATAAACCAGGTAGCTTCCAGGTGTCGCGCGAGAAGATCACCATCCTCGAGGCCCTTGCCCAGGCTGGCGACCTGACCATCTATGGTGTTCGCGAGCGTGTGAAGCTCATTCGCGAAGATGCCACAGGTAAAAAGCAGATTATCACGCTGAACCTCAACGATGCCAACATCGTTAACTCACCTTATTATTATCTGCAGCAGAACGATGTGGTGTATGTAGAACCCAATAAGGTCAAGGCCCAGAACTCCAAAGTAGGTCAAACCACCACCCTCTGGTTCTCCGCCACCAGCATCCTCATCTCCCTCACCTCCCTCCTGTACAACATCCTGAGGTAATCGCTAAACTCTAAACTCTAAACTCTAAACTTTCATGTCCGAACATCATCACCACCATCATCATAAGAAGGATGGCGCCAGCCTGTTCAAACAGCGCAGCCTGGCCAACATCCAGCGCAAAAAAGTCATCGAGAAGGTCCTGAAAATCGCCCTCATCATCATCGCCCTCCTCATGTTCCTCGCCGTCATCTTCGTATATACCCTAGGGTAATTAACGAGAAATTAATGTCCCAATTAATGGGCAACTCTTGGAGCAGTGAGTGCCATCAAACTCGCTTGTTTGGCCGAGTCGTGACAAGAGTCAACGAAGTTAATTAATGTGGAAAAGTAAAAACGGCAATTAACGTTGATAAACAAGAAAACATATAATTATCGTATAATTAACCCATTAATTATCCATTAATTGCTTCGCAGCAAGATTTAATTAACGATTAATTAACGTACCAATTAATGGTAATTAACGTTGAAAGTAAAAACAGCAATTAACGTTGAAATTCATGCTGGACCTATCCAAGTACTCAAACAAGGTATATAAAATCATTGGTGCTGCAATGGCAGTTCACTCCGAACTAAATTGGGGTTTAATGGAGGCGGTTTATCAGGAGGCATTACACTTTGAACTTCTTGACCGTGGCATGGATAACCAACGTGAAAAGGAAATTGAGGTGTACTACAAGAAGCGTCTCCTTGAAAAAAAGTACAAAATGGATATTGTAGTAGATGATATAATCATTGAATTGAAATCAGTCACCAGTCTGGCTCCAGCCCACCGTGCTCAGCTCTGTAATTACCTTCGTTTGACCCGTAAGCCATTGGGACTGCTTATTAACTTTGGTGAGGAGAGCCTGATTGGTGAAAGATGGGGCTACGATGCGGACACCAATGAGTGCTTCATTGTTGACCGCAATATGGAGCCTATCTCTGACGCAGATTATTCATATCTGCTCAACACTGATAGTTAAACATATAATTATCATCTAATTAACACATATAATTGCTCATAAATAATTAACGATAAATTAACGTGCAAATTAACGGCAATTAATGTTTATCAAGGAACATATAATTATCGTATAATTAACCCATTAATTTTCCATTTATTGCTTCGCAGCAAGATATAATTAACGATAAATTAACGTGCAAATTAATGGCAATTAATGTTTATCAAGGAACATATAATTATCGTATAATTAGCCCATTAATTTTCCATTAATTGCTTCGCAGCAAGATATAATTAACGATAAATTAATGTACCAATTAATGGCAATTAATGTGGAAAAGTAAAAACGGCAATTAACGTTAAAGTTATGACACAACTGAACGAAGAAGACCGTAAAGCTCAGATGGAGGATATGAAGTCCTTCGACGAGCAAATGCCATGCGTGGGAATCTTCTGGTACGACCCAGAGGCCCACAACTTCTTTGGTGTCCACAAGAAAGAACTCACCCCTACAATAGTAGAAGAAGCAGCTGAGAAAGGTGTACCTTTCATCAACTACCCCAAGCTCCATCGTCAGATATGGCAGAGGGAATACTTTAAGGCTCAGGCGAAGGGTGAACGTACTAAGTTCGAGGGTGATTACACTCAAGTCCCTCGTGGACGCGTAGCTTGGAATGTCAATAAATTCATAGTTCTTGTAGGCAAGTGGGCAGAGCCCATTCAGGACGAACTTTCTGCTCTCCTTGAACAAGAGTTCTCCCTCCCATACTTCGAGTTCGTCTACGACCATCACTGGGACCTTGGCCACGGCTGGTCCGGTGATATGCCAAAGTAAGGACTTTACATTTGAAACGAAAATAAAGAGATATGGCAACTATAGTATTAGATGTGCAGGACGAGAGCCTGTTGACGCAGATTAAGAAAGCATGCCAACTGCTAAGAGGTGTGGCTTCGGTTAGAGTACATAAGGCTAAGAACGAGGACATTACCAAAACTCATCCCTCAGACCTCATGAGCTCAATCTCGGACGCAATACAAGCATAACCGATGGAGCAGCGAGCACAATACCATGCTTGCATGAGCATTGTCGAGTCGTGACAGAAGTCAACGAAGTTAATGCTGAGGCAACTAATGCAGTTAGTAAGACTGACTATCGATCCAAATCATACATTGCACTAAAGGAAGCGCGTCAAAATTGACAGTTTACAATAGTTAAATTAGAGATAATAAAAGGCATTTTTATTTAAATAATCAGTGATAAAAGCAGATTATTGATGAAAAAAAGCTATATTTGCAAAAACAATACAAAGGAATAAAGATATGAGACTGCCTATTCGATTGGAGAAATGCCCACTGATAGATTGCATTATTGAGGTACGTTTTGATACCAATATCGTGAATAGTGCTGTTTTTGGTGTAATATACAACCAAATACGTAGCGATTATCCAGGTACGGTAAATAATCTGCCCATTTCGCAGCTTCCAGAAGCGATTCGAATGAGTGATCCAAACCTAAAGTTCAAACCATTATATCGTATTGAGGGCGAAAAGACCGTTATTCAGATAGGTTCTGATGTTATTAACTTAAGCTCAAAGATGCCATATATCGGATGGGAAGAGTTTTCTCGCATCGCGATAAAAGTGCTCAACAAGGCTTTTGATAGTGGTGCTGTAGGCCGTATTACTCGTCTCGGTCATCGTTATATTAATTTCATTGACCATGACGTGACTCCAGAACTGGCCATGACATTTGGTTTTGACAAGATAGGGGCTCAATCAGTAAAGAGTTTAAATATTCGTACCTCAATAACAGATGGTGAATACATTAACGGCCTTACTTTTGCAAATGATGGCCACTATAATGGAAAAAGAGGTAGTCTAATAGATATTGACACTTCACGTGAATATGCTGATGATTATTTCAAAGGCAATATTGAACAGGAACTCTTTAATGCCCATCAAAGTGAAAAGAACCTCTTCTTCTCATTATTGAAAGAACACTTGTTGGACTCATTAAAACCCATTTACAATGAATAAGACGAACACATATAGTTTCCTTCTTACCACAATGCTTACTGGGGTATCTCAGACGGCTTTGGGTAATCTGAATGGTGATCTGCAGATGGGTGACGATTTGTCGGTCATCTCTAGCAGTGTTGATTTCACGGGAAAGTGGGACTCATTTGTCAATTATTCATATAACGAACAGCCAGAGTCGAATAGCAGTATCTCAATGACAGATGTGATTAATGTTGAAGTAGTGAAGCAATTTGCTGAGAATCTGGTTGGCAATATGACAGGAATTGATCCTGATATACAGCGAATAGTAGATGAACATTTCTGGGAAATGCTATGATGCCACTTGATGACCTGAGAGTCTATCTACCTAAATACCTTTCTGCAGAGAATTACGACCAACTTATATCCCAACTGCGTGATTTCCCTGCAAATATTGATAAACGCATGTTCACCATAGGGCTTGAGCCCAACATTATCTATCAAGGTGATGCGTTGAAAGACATGCCAGTTGTCAATATAGAGAATTTGGACCTAGGAGTAAAGCAACGCCCCTGTATGATAGTGTCAAACACTTGTGATATGGATTTGAATAATACGAGGATGTATCCTACAACAATGTTGTACACCCCTATTGTTCAATTGAATAATTATATAAAGGTGTTGTCACAATATGGCGCATCAGAAGAGAAGATAAAGAATCACATTTCTGATGTTAAGGCTCAGAAAGTGTCGAGTATGTTCTATTTACCATCCATTGGAGAATTAGGCGAGTCAGTAGTTTTTTTTGATAGATTATTACATGTAAGTCAAAAGTATATTGATAGAAATACAGTACAGGCAAGAAGGTTATTTTCCTTAAGTGATTATGGCTTTTATCTGTTCGTTTTTAAACTTTCAATTCATTTATCACGTATACGCGAAGGTGTAAATAGAGGAGCAATTGCTGAATAACCAAATAAATTCCCCGACAGGCACCTCAGCCCTCAGACTTCATCCTTCCGACATCCGCCCTCAGACTTCAGACATCAGACATCATGAGCGAAGTTAGCGAAGCGATACAAGCGAAGTGTCTCGCCTTTGGCGACCGCATAATCAAATTGAACGATTACCTGTTAGAGCAGGCTGCTAATAAGAAGCCTGGCTACAAGATAGTAAATGGAAAGCGGGTTTATAACAAAGCAGTACCTATTTACTTACAATCAATAAGTAACCTCTGCAATCAGCTTTTAAGAGCAGGTACGAGCATAGGGGCAAATAATGCAGAAGCTACCAATGCAGTTAGTAAAACAGACTATCGATCCAAGTCTTTCATCGCATTGAAGGAAGCCCGCGAATCGCTTTATTGGATTGATTTACTACATAGAAATAATTACATTGATGACAAGCAGTATAATAGCATCTATGCTGACTGCGAGGAATTGGTCAAAATCCTCGTCACAAGATGCAAGAAGATAAACGAGGATTTGGAGAAGAATGCAAAGTAGTGAAATGGGACATTAGGGAAAAGTCAATTGATCTGACATCTGACTTCTTACATCTTACTTCATTCGTCTCTTACCTCTTACTTCTTACATCTTACATCAAGATACTCTTACATCAAAGGTCTCTTACATCTGACATCTTACTTCTGACATCTTCTTCCATTCATCAGACATCCGGGAATTTGGGCCTTTTCGGTTGTTTCCAGTACAAAATTACCAAAAATCGGGCATTCCTGCAATACCTTTAAGAATATTTTATATACAAGTATGAACAAACGTTAAATTTCTGTTTGCAGAAAAACAGCATAATCCTTGCAGATATGGAATAAAATGCTTAATTTTGCAGCAGAAAAGTCAAGATAGAAGAAATAGCATATGATGACGAAAGAAGAAGCAATGCGCCGTTTTAAGGCTGCCAGGCAGACAAAGATGAATGCCGTGGCAGCTCTTGAAGAGAAGATGAAACAGGCTTACGAGGAGCGTACAGGCATGAAAGCCAACTACGTAGTGACACTATGAACAGTCTTTCTCTTCCAGCTATTAATGCATTATCCTCTTACGAGGTGAGTGCTGTCAATGACGGCTGCTATCAGTTCTTTACCGACCATGGTGTACATTGTACTGTGGAGTTCGTACTTGACGACTCTCTGATGAGTCGCGAGACCTATCATCTTGTGATAGTTAATGTGAGCGCAAAGCACAATATACGTTTGTAGCATCATCACTGAAAGACGATGAAGGTGTAGAAAATTACACAGCAATTATTGTCAGGAATGACAATCCCGACCTCAGTGCCATAATCGCAGAGTTCACTGAGACAATCTCTTTGCTCAGTTCGAAACCCTAAAGAATCTCTGTTATGCCCGATACTTCAAAACATATTTGGCCTATCACCGTAACGACAGACCGGTACGGAGGAGGCTATTCGAAAGGGAAATTCCTGGCTTTTAACCTCTTGCCTTGGCAACTGCCAGAAGCAATCGACGGTGATGACATAACCTGTATGGACTTCTGGGCTGGTGACGGTTGTAAAGCATATACCGTTGGAAAAGGTTCCACGGCATCTGAGGCCATAGAAGACCTTGAAAACCAGATTGCGGAAGGAACTGGATCGATTTAAGTCTTTAGTCTGAGTGGAATAATATCAGCCATCCTACTTCAGACATCAGACTTCTCGTGGCACCTCATCCATCTTCCTTCTTACTTCAATTTACACTCTTCCTTCTTCCTTCTTCCTTCATAATACTCTTACATCTGGTAAGCAGTCATTCAGGTCTTCCCATGAAATTTTGGAATATGCGTAAATCGTAGTACCTTTGAGCCAAAAAACTTATGATTATGGCTCAAGAAATACGAAATGTCGATTACGAATCGATGGTAGAGAAGTACATGAATGAATGGGATGGATGTAATCTCCGTGAGTTTTGCTTCAGTGAGAAGGTAAACATCTATCGTATGCTGAAGACGATGAAAAAGATGGGGGTCAAGAAGGATGCCGCTCCTTATGGTCTGAAGCCTCTTGAATTTTCGGAATCAAAAGATATGGATAATGTCGATAGCGACAATGCCTATTTTGATGACGGTTGTGTCCATAACGTGAAAATCACCTGCGGTAAAGATGTACAGGTTGTGATCAAGCGCTGTTCGCCAGAGGTGCTTGTGAGGCTTTTACATAAACTGAGAGAGGTATGCTAAGGCTGACAGGATCATTCAGATACTATTTCTGCTCTGAGAATGTTTCATTCAAGTACCGTCACAACGGGTTGGCTTCCTACATTAAGTGCTCGCTCCAGAGGGACCCTTCGAATGGCGACATTTATATCTTCATGTCAAAGAACCAGCAAAAACTGCGTGTGTTTTATTATCATCACCGTGGCTTCATTCTGACGGAGAAAGTCCTGAGCGAGGGAAAGTTCCTTCGCCCCATATATGACGAGTCAGCAAAATGCTATCGTATGTCGTGGTCGGATTTCGTAAGGATGCTTGAGGGAATTGTCCCTGGAAAGGAATATTATAGACCGACAAGATGTTCTGAACAAGACTGTGAGAGCGACTTGGGACAAGGTGTGGAGAGTTAACGTTAATTAACTGATACTCAGGTAATTAAGTGGTTGAATCATTCGTGTAATTCAATTATTTTTATTACCTTTGTACCATGATTTCAGAGATGGAGACGATACAAATACTCAGTTCAAGACTCAGGGAAGAAGAGCTTGAGAATGAACGGCTAAGGCGCGAAAAGGATGCGGAATCCGAGAAGGTGCTCAGAGCCGTAGAGGACGCTCGTGTTGCCCGCGAGAGTGCTGAGCAGTATCGTGCCCAGCTCGAAGAAGAGAGGAAGGCTCAGGGCGACCGAATAGAGTCCATGCTCAAAGAGGTAATGATGTTCATTACGGGCAAAGGGACGGCATCCTTGAGCGAGTCTCTTTCCGACAGTATCATCAAGAAGATGCAGGAGCAGCATGCCCGGGAACTTGCGGAGCAGAGAGCGGCTGACGAAGAGCGTTTCCGTAAGATGGATGAAGAACATCGGATTCGCGAGGCCGCACTTGAGAGCCGTATCCGGGAACTTGAAGATGTCAGGAGTAATAATGACGGTCATGACCAGAGTGCTCCTGGTAAGGATGGCCAAAAACATTTCAACACCGTGGAAGAGGCGGAGGCTGCATACCTCAACGAGAAGCGCAAGAACGACGACCTCAACAGGCTGAGGTTCTCCCAGTCTACGGAAAGCAAATATGCGGGTAGGAACGTCGTCGATGCGGATGCTGCTGACATAAAAGGTGAGGATGCCCCAGATTCAACTTATGACAAAGTCTCCCCAGAGACGGTTAAAGAACAGGCCGGCCTTATAGCCCGCTATCAAGAACTGGACAAGAAAATGGGCAAATATGCAGACTGGCGCAGGAATCAGAAGGGTAAGCCCAAACCTCGTCGCCATCAGCCTCTGCTCGATGGTGCAAGGGATGAATACGTGCGCCCTGAAGGGTGGGACAAGCCAGGATCGGTGTTTGTCAAGGAGGAGGTCGTACCGAAGATTACCTACGTCCCCGGATATGCCAGGGGCTATAATCTGCATATACAGACCTACATTGTTGACGGAGTGGAGGTAACGCCTGACGTGTTCAACAAGAAATGTCTGGCTACAGAGGAAATGGTCGGGATGGTGCTGTATATGCACTATGTGGAGCATGTGACTGTAGCACAGATATACAAGGAACTCCGCAAGATGGGCGTAAACATCTCAGAGGCAACGCTGGACAGTTGGATGGCCATCGGCATCGATGAGTTCAAGCCTCTGATGGAACCGACACAAAAGGAAATCGTTGCATCCGGGGAGGCTTATATGGATGAGACCCACCTTCTGGTAAAATGCGACGTAGAGGAGGAAGCGCGTCATAGGAACGAGCTTATCAGTGAAGGCAAGGCGATAGGAAAACCTGTTCCCTTGCGGGATGACAATCCTGCAGGCGATGGTGATACGTTGAAAAATCGTATGCACTATCTCGGGAAATGGCTGCACAATATCATATCCCCCAAGGCAAAGCTGTCGAATTTCCTCTATCGTGACGGTGACCGTGGAGCCTATATTGCTGCGGAATACCTTATTGGTGCGATAGACTTCTTCCTTCACTGCGACGGTGCAAAGATGTACAAGTCGTTTGAGGAGGGTGGCAAATATGAGGATATGGGAATCATACGAGTTGCCTGCGGCAGCCATGTGAGACGTCCATTCTGGAAAATAAGGCTTACGGAGGAGGATGCCCGTTGGGTAACGGAAAAGATGGATATCGTATTCGTCAAGGAAGATTCCTATAAAGGATTGTCCGATGAAGAACGAAAACGACGACGAGGTGTAGAAGTTGCCCCAATCCTCCATGAAATCAAGCAGAGACTCGACATTTTGAAGGGAGAAAAGTCAGCGCCGGACGCTTGGAAGCATCCAGGGCTGTATGAAGCCGTGGACTATGCTCTGCGTGAATGGAAAGGTATCCAGAACTATCTTCTTACCGGCTCTGGTGATTACACGAATAATATCTGTGAAAGAGAAATGCGTACCGTAGGAACGCTAAGGAATAATAGTCTCTTTTGGGGTAGCCATACATCCGCAAAACGACTTTCGGTGATACTTACCATTGTGAGGAGCGCACTCATGAACAGCTTAAACGTTTACCAGTACATAGTGTATTGTCTAAAGACGATCCGCAGCTATAAAGGTGACCTCGCTGACCTTTTGGCCAACAAGTGGAAGCCATCAGATACAGAATTGATGCCTATTCTGGCATAAATAAAGTTAAATCTTTAATTTTTCAATTTGGCATAATGCCAGTAAATACGTTTACTGGGCTAATGTGAACTTCCGCATAACAGCCTGATACACAATGTAAAACGAAAACACCGTTTCCTGTTTCATCAGACATTCATCAGACATCCGGGAAATTGAGCCTTTTCCGCTCGTTTCTATACAAAAGTACTACTTTTTATGCGAATACGCAAGAGCGTTAAGATTTCTTATCCCTTTAGAGTGAAGAAATGTTAATTTGAAAGAGGCTGGTTAAGGTGACTGAAAAGGTGTTTGAGAGGAAAATGAGTGGAAACGACGAAAAAATGGTATCGGCCTGTAAGGAATTAATCTGAGAGAGACAAGAAAGCCAGCTGTTTAACTAGAAAACACAAATCTACAATAATAAACATTCTTTAACAAAGACAGTGAAAAAATGACAGGAGTTTGGCTTCTGACTAATAACTTGAAATAAATATCTGATTGCACAGGTGGTCGCAAGGGTGATGCAGTTCGATACTGCCAGTCAGAACAAATAATCAGTATTTATTATGAAAAAAGTAATGTTAGTGTTTGGAACCCGTCCCGAGGCCATTAAGATGTGCCCACTGGTCAAAGAGTTCCAGAAACACCCCGACGAGTTCGAAACCATAGTATGCGTTACGGGACAGCATCGTGAGATGCTGGACCAGGTGCTCACCATCTTTGATGTGAAGCCCGATTACGACCTGAACATCATGAAGCAGGGACAGGACCTCTATGACGTCACTGCCCGTGTGCTTACAGGCATGCGCGATGTGTTCAAGGAGTGCAAACCCGATGTGGTGCTGGTTCACGGTGATACCACCACCAGCACAGCAGCTGCCTTGGCAGCCTTCTACCAACAGATTCCTGTTGGCCATGTAGAGGCTGGCCTGCGCACCCACAATATCTACAGCCCCTGGCCCGAGGAGATGAACAGGCAGATTACTGGACGTATTGCAACTTACGATTTTGCTCCTACACCTCTCTCTGAGAAGAACTTGCAGGAAGAGAAAGCTCATGGTCAGATCTTCGTCACCGGTAATACTGTTATCGATGCCCTCCATATGGTGGTTGACAAGCTTAAGACAGACAAGAAACTTGCTGACGAGCAAATTAATGTACTGAAGAATGCCGGTTATGACGTAACACGTCTTGACGGAGGCAAAAAGCTTGTTCTCATTACAGGTCACCGCAGAGAGAACTTTGGCGAGGGTTTTATTTCCATGGTAACAGCAATGAAAGACCTCTCAGAGAAGTATCCAGATGTGGATTTCGTTTACCCCATGCACCTCAACCCCAATGTGCGTAAGCCTATTCACGAAGTGTTTGGTGAGGACTTGACGCGTCCGAACTTCTTCTTTATTGAGCCTTTGCAGTATTTGGAGTTTGTTTACCTCATGGAGAAGTCAACTGTTGTACTCACAGACTCAGGTGGCATTCAGGAAGAAGCCCCTGGTCTTGGTAAGCCTGTGCTTGTTATGCGTGATACAACAGAGCGTCCAGAGGCTTTGAAGAGCGGTACAGTTCATCTGGTAGGAACTAATCACGACCTCATCGTAAATGAAGTGAGCACCTTGCTTGATGATGCTGTCGCTTACGAGAAGATGAGCAAAGCTGTTAACCCTTATGGTGATGGTAAAGCTTGCTCACGCATTGTGCGAGCTCTCAACGGCGAAACTGTAGATAGATATGAAGTGAAATAAAAGAATAATAAAATACAGAATCATATGATTAACGTTATTGGCTTAGGCTACATCGGTCTTCCGACCGCATTGATGATGGCTTCTCACGGTGTAGAGGTCATAGGTACAGACTACAACAAGGATCTTGTTGCTACTCTTAACGCAGGTAAGACCACCTTCAAAGAGGATGGTCTTGATGAACTTTTCCGGGCAGCTGTTAAGGCTGGTATTAAGTTCACCACTGAGTACCAGAAGACTGATATGTATATTGTCAGTGTTCCTACTCCTTATGACAAGTTCAGCAAAAAGGTTGATGCTTGCTATGTAGTAGCTGCTGTCAAAGAAGTGATGAAGGTATGCCCGAAGGGTGCTACCGTAGTTGTGGAATCAACTGTTAGCCCCGGCACTATTGACAAGTTCGTACGCCCTGTGATTGAGGCTAATGGCTTCAAGATTGGTGAGGACATCAATCTGGTTCACGCTCCTGAGCGTATCATACCTGGAAACATGGTATATGAGTTATTGCATAACAACCGCACCATTGGTGCTGACAGCCGCGAGATTGGTGAGAAGGTTAAGCAGTATTATACCTCTTTCTGCCAGGGCGAGATTGTGGTTACCGACATTCGTACTGCTGAAATGACCAAGGTAGTTGAGAACACCTACCGCGCAGTGAATATTGCCTTTGCCAACGAACTCAGCCGTATTTGCCGTCACGACAATATGGACGTGTATGAGATTATCAAGATCTGCAATATGCACCCACGTGTGAATATCCTGCAGCCTGGTCCTGGTGTAGGTGGTCACTGCATCTCTGTTGACCCGTGGTTCCTTGTAGGTGACTATCCACAGTTGGCTAAGGTGATAGACGAGAGTATGAAGACTAACGATTATCAGCCCGTGTTCGTGCTGGAGCGTATCCACGAAATTATGGAAGAACACAATATCACCGACAACCGTCGTGTTGGCCTTTATGGCTTGACCTATAAAGAGAACGTTGATGACATCCGCGAAAGTCCTACATTGCAGATGCTCGACATTCAGGAGCGTCATTTGGCACGACCTCTGAAGACCTTTGATCCCTTCTTCACTCAGAAGGAGATTGTGAAGAATCAGATTCTTGACTTTGATCAGTTCCTCGATGAGGTTGATATGGTGGTCATCATGGTTAAACACGACCATATCAAGCAGAATTGGGATAAGTTGAAGGGCAAGGTGATTCTAGACTGCCACAATATCTGCCCGCTGGAGGGTGTTTATCACATCTAATACATATGAAACTTCCACTATTATGAACATTGCAATAGTAGGTACAGGCTATGTAGGCCTGGTTAGTGGTACGTGCTTCGCAGAAATGGGAGCACACGTTACGTGTGTCGATGTCGACGCACAGAAAATTCAGAAGTTGAAAGATGGTATTATGCCTATCTATGAGCCAGGTCTGGAAGAGTTGGTGAAGCGTAATGTCGAGTTTGAACGTTTGAAATTCACAACCGACCTCACTGAGGTTTTGGACGATGTTGAGGTAGTGTTCAGTGCCGTAGGTACACCACCTGATGAAGATGGATCTGCTGACCTAAAGTACGTGCTCGCGGTAGCCAAGCAGTTTGGACAGAATATCAATAAATACACCATCCTTGTTACTAAGTCCACTGTACCAGTAGGCACAGCCAAGAAGGTCAAGGCCGCTATTCAGGAAGAGCTCGATAAGCGAGGTGTCGATGTACCCTTCGATGTGGCCAGCAACCCCGAGTTCCTCAAGGAGGGTGCCGCCATCAAGGACTTCATGTCGCCCGACCGTGTGGTTGTTGGTACCGAGAGCGAAAAGGCCCGTGAGGTCATGACCCGCCTCTATAAGCCGTTCCTGATCAATAATTTCCGTGTTATTTTCATGGATATCCCCTCTGCCGAGATGACCAAGTATGCCGCCAATGCAATGCTCGCCACGCGTATTTCGTTTATGAATGACATTGCCAATCTCTGTGAGCGAGTGGGAGCTAATGTTGATAGCGTACGCAAGGGAATTGGCACCGACTCGCGTATTGGCAGCAAGTTCCTCTATGCCGGTTGCGGCTATGGTGGCTCTTGCTTCCCTAAGGATGTGAAGGCGCTGGTACATACAGGTCTCGAGAACGACTATCACATGGAGGTCATCGAGGCTGTGGAGCGTGTCAACGAGAAGCAGAAGAGCATTGTCTACGATAAGATTCTCCAGACTGCAGGACCTGTCAAGGGTAAGACCGTCGCAATCCTGGGCTTGGCGTTTAAGCCAGAGACCGACGATATGCGCGAGGCTCCCGCTCTGGTGGTCATCGACAAACTCCTGAAAGATGGTGCCACGGTTCGTGTCTTTGATCCCATTGCCATGGACGAGTGCAAGCGTCGCATCGGTGATGTTGTCACCTATTGCAAGAATATGTACGATGCGGCCGATGGTGCCGATGTCTTTGCTCTAATGACCGAGTGGCGTCAGTTCCGTATGCCTTCATGGAATGTTATCAAGAAGGTAATGACGGGCAATGTGGTGGTCGATGGCCGTAACATCTTTGACCGCATGGAACTGGAGGAGCAGGGATTTGTATATACAAGAATTGGTGAAAAATAGAGTTTTTTTACTTGTCGTTTCAGATAATGGACTATATTTTTAATAGAACTGACTTTATACTCTGTGATGTGCCCGTACCAAAGGGGTATAAACAGTCTCAGACCCATGTCGGAATAGCTGTGTCTGAAGGTGACTATTATCTCACGACATCACCATACCCAGCGTATGATAGATCACGGTGGATAGTATATTTGGAGGCAGCAATTCGGAAATTGTCAAGAGGAAAGCTGTTTAAACCTTTCATAGCAGAGCGGTGGGAAAATCCATGTTTATATATTGGGTCAAATGGTAATGGTGAAATTCCTACAAAGTTTCAGTTGTTACGACAAGCTCCCTTGATGCCACCCCCTGAGCCTTATAATGGATTTCCTGCTTATAATAGCGATCCTGATCTTTGTGTGGTAGATGATACCATACATGTACTTAATCGCATAGTTTATCGAACAGAGAAGAGCCAGAAAGGACGGCAATATAAATATGAGACTCAATTGTTCCACATCTATGGTTCTGTTGATAATAGGGTTTTTAAGTATAAAGGGACAGAATTATTATTTGAATCCGATAGAAATATAATATCCCCGTGTATGATATATCATAACGGTGAATACTACCTGTTAGAACTGGAAACAAATTCATACAATGATGGAAAATCATTTACGGGATTGTTTTTGGCTCGTTCTTCATCAATAGAAGGTTTTAAAAATAATCCCAGATGGGAACCGGTATATGTTGAAGGAAATGGCTACTTACCTTGGCATATGTCGATGTTTCAATACAAGAATGAAGTATATGCAATTGTCGCATGCATAAAGAAAGGTGAGAGTCATCGCTGTTGGCTTATGCTTGGGAAGTTCACAAATGATTTTTCTAATCTTTTTATTTATCCGAAACCATTGACGGATTATAATTCATATAGATCAGCGGCCTTGGTAAATGAAGATATGTTTATATTATATACAGCAGTTGTAAAAGAATCTGTAAAAGGTAGTAACTCCGTTGATGGTAGGGATGTCCTTATGGCTAAAAAGCCTTTTGATCAATTACTTGCCGCAATTGAAAATTAAATATGATTAATATTCAAAATAAAAGAGAATGTTGTGGTTGCAAGGCATGTGAGGATGCCTGTGCAAAAAAAGCTATTACATTTGAAACAGATGAAGAGGGCTTCTGGTATCCAGTAGTTGACAATGACAAATGTGTTGATTGCCATCTGTGTGAGAAGGTATGTCCAATATTGCATCACGAAGGACTCAATGATGGAAATAGTGAAAGACCTGCTACTTTTATATTGCAACATAAAGAAGTAACGGAGCGCTTTAACAGCACTTCTGGTGCCGCCTATCCCGCTATTGCCCGTTATTGCTTAGAGAACGGCTATTACGTTGCAGGTCACATCTTCAATGAGGACTATTCAGTAAGAGGTTATGTGTCAAATAAGTTAGAAGACCTTGCCTTGTTGAGAAAATCTAAGTACTTGCAAAGTGATATGGAGGGAGTCTATGCTGCTGTAAATAAACTGCTTAAAAGTGGAGAACGAGTTTTATTTAGCGGATGCCCTTGCCAGATTGCTGCAATGAAACGATTCCTTGGTAAGGATTATGATACGTTGCTTACTATTGATTTTACTTGCATGGGTATAGATTCCCCATGGGCATTCAAAAAATATATTGAATCTATGGAACGAATCTATGATTCTAAACTGACGTACTTTAAATCTAAAAGCAAGGAGACAGGTTGGCGAGATTTAACCAACAAAATGATATTTGAAAATGGCAAGACTTATTTTGGCACCAGAGCGATAGACCCAAATCTGAAAGCCACTTTTTTAGATATCCTGATGCGCCCCTCTTGTTTTGAATGTAGATTTAAGGGACTCCCCAGAATATCAGATATCACTATCGGAGATTTTTGGCACAGGAGATCCGCAAGCGATATAGACATCGATGATAATACGGGTACTTCATATTACATGGCAAATAGTGATAAGGGTTTGGCATTCTTGAATAACATTCGAGAGCAATTTCGTTGTGAAGAGAAAAACGTGGAGGTGTTATTCAAGGGTAATCCCTATATGTTTAAGTCATTGCCAGAGCCTACAAATATTAATCGCACTGATTTCTATGCATCACTAAAGGATGGCGATTTTAAGGAAGTTGTGGATGGCTTGTATGAAAAAACTCATTATCAGAACAGAACAAAGAAAATAACTATCTCATTGCTTAGAGCTTTTAAGAGATACCATTATAGCCCTATTAGATATATCCGTTTTTTATATTATAATGTCTTAAGCAAAAAAGTGAAGGTTGATTTAGCAGATTCACTTTTCCTCATATGGGATAGTGTTAAGTTAGAACTTGCAGAAGGTTCTAAGATAGAGGTTAAGGGGATATGCACCATCGGAAAGAGTGGTGGAACAACCGGTTCCATACAATTAGGTAAGAATGCCAATCTAGTTTTAGAAACTGTCACAACTGAAGGAACTGATATTACAATCAATGTGGAAGAAGAAGCAACTTTACACATCGGTTATAGAACTATATTGGGTAAGGGTGCAATGATATCAGCAAACAAGTCTATATCAATAGGTCCATTCTCTTATCTTGGCCGTAATTCTCATATCACAGACTGTAATGATCTGGTTGTGGCTTCAGATGAAGATGCACTTATCATAGAACCTACAGATGTAGGAACCCATTGCTGGATAGGCGAGAATTCTATTGTAGGCAAAGGAACAAAGATGGGAGATGAAGTTATCCTTGAAGCCAACTCAAATGTGAGCGGAATTATACCTCCACGTGTGGTTCTCAGCGGTAACCCGGCAAAAGTGATTAAGAATAATGTTTTATGGAAAAAATAAATTTTTGATATTATGACAATTGAAGAGTTAATTGCACTATTTGACAAAGTGTTGAATGAAGATGGTAATAATCCTGTCACTGTAGACACGGATTTTAAAGAGAGTGACAACTGGTCATCTTTAACAGCGTTTACAATCGTAACGGAACTTGAGGACAAATACGGTGTTCAGCTTCGTGGTATCGAAATCAGACGTTGTGCTACGATAGGTGATCTTCATGACCTAATCAAATCAAAGGAATAAATATGATTCTTGATAATTTCCTTAGAACGTTCCAGACTTATTCTGAAAAGAACGCCTTCTGTATAGATGAAAGATTCTATACTTATGGTGAATTTCTTCAAAGAATAAATGGCATAAGGGCAAAAGTTCACGACAGTATTCCTTGTAATTGTCAGAACGTTGGTATTGTAGTTCGTGACAGTATTGATGCCTATGCTTCGATTTTCGCATTATGGTTTGAAGGGAAGACATACGTTCCTTTATTACCTGGAGCACCTCTGGAAAGGAATCGCCAGGTTGTAGAAGAAGCAGGCCTGACATTCATTCTTGACGCAAAGGTCTTGCCCCAAGAATTGGGAGTCTCTTTGTTTTCCACTAAAGATATACCCTCATTGTCAGAAGTGAAGCCTCTTTGTAATTATGAAGGTCATCGTAATGCATATATTCTCTTCACCTCGGGAAGCACAGGCAAACCAAAAGGCGTACAGATAACCTTCGATAATTTGTCAAACTTTCTTGATGCAATGTGGGCAGCCGGAAGCGGTTTGACGCCAGATGACCGTTCCCTACAAATGTTTGAATTAACATTTGACTTTTCCGTTGCCGCATATACGGTTCCACTATATAGTGGAGCGTGTATATATACAATTCCTAATGGTGAAGTAAAGTATCTTTACATCATGGACTTGATGGAGTATCATAAATTAACAGCTTTATGGTTTGTTCCATCGGTAATCATCCTATTAAGGTCGCGTTTCGAATCGATTCTTTCCGAAGAAGTTAAAATTTGCTCATTCTGTGGAGAAGCACTCCCGTTAGATGTAGTTAACGAATGGCGAAAATGCGTGCCTAATGCAATAATTCGAAACTTTTACGGACCCACAGAAGACACTGTATTCTGCACTTATTATGATGTTGATGACGATCACCAAAAGAATCATAATGGTGCGGTGGCTATAGGTAAGTCAATGATAAGTGGAGAGTTTATAGTAGTTGGTGATGATTCCCTTCCAGTTGGTACAAACATAAATGGTGAGCTATGTTTGGCGGGTACCCAATTGACACCAGGCTATTGGAAAGATAGTGAAAAGAATGCTCAAGCCTTTTTTTCATATAAAGGAAAGAGATTTTATCATACTGGAGACATGTGCTTTATGGATGAAGATGGAGATTTGCAATATGTTGGCAGAATGGACTTTCAAACCAAAATTAATGGCTTTAGGGTTGAACTGTCTGAGATTGAGCATTATGCTTCAGAAAGTATGAAAAACGAGCACATTTGTGTATGTGTGGCTTATCAAAACGCAATAGGAGCAACAGAGCTTGGACTATTAATCCAAGGTAATGAAGGAATTGATACCGAAGGTGTTATTGATTATATTCGCAAACATCTTCCTCCTTATGAAGTTCCTAACAACATAAAATTGTTGTCTAACTTGCCTTTGAATACAAATGGTAAAATTGACAGAAAGGCAATAATAAAACTGTTTGAAAATGAGTAGAATTAATAAAGCCTGCCGTGGTGTCCAAAAAATATTAAAGTATTTCCCTTGGATGCTTAAGACAGTATATTTTAATTTTCATTATTTGCCATTTAAGCAGGCAATTAAATTACCAATACTTCTTCGGAAACCGCATTTCATCAAACTACGAGGAAATGTGATTATCGATGCCCCTGAAGTAAAGTTCGGTATGATTATCATGGGTAAATTAGTTAATACGTGCAATCCAGATAGTGGAACCATTTTTGACCTCGACGGGACTCTTATTTTTAAGGGAACGGCAGTGTTTGCAAACAATTCTGCCATCATGATACAAGATGGTGGTGTAATAACTCTAGGAGACCATATGGACTGTGCCGGACAAATTAAATGTGCAAAGAGTGTTGAATTTGGAAATGACTGCGTCTTGGCTTACAATAGTATGGTCATGGACTCAGATTGGCATGCATTAACAGATGTGGTCACAGGTAAATTGGTGAAGAAAACAGCTCCTGTTAAGATTGGAAATAATAACTTCATTAGTTTTAACTGCCTTGTGACCAAAGGTACTCAGACGCCTGATTTCTGTACATTTACTTACAACTCTCATCTATGTAAGAAATATGATGTAGAGCCATATTCGCTCCTTGGGGGAAATCCATGTAAACTACTGGACGAGGGTTACTATTATAATAGAGAAAACAACTAACTAGTAAAGTTAAAATTTTGATTGGTACATGAGATGGAAGTTAAGATAGATCAGTCAGAAAAGCGATCCTGGCTCGAGGTACATTTAGAACAAATAGAAAAAAATTATAAAGCCTGTAAGGCCGCAATGCCCAGCGACGTCGAGATAATGGCTGTTATCAAGGCAGATGCCTACGGACATGGCGACGTTAAGGTAGCGCAGATGCTTTCAGGATTGGGTGTAAGATTGTTTGCTGTGTCAAATATTGATGAGGCTGTAGGATTACGAAAGGCAGGGCTCGATGGGATGATCCTTATACTTGGATATAGTTCCCCAAAATATGCTGAGACCTTGTACCATTATAACCTAACACAGACAATCGTTTCAGCGGTATATGCGAGCGCTCTTGCGGAAAAAGGCTATCGCGTTAAGTGCCAGGTTGCCGTAGATACAGGTATGAATCGAATTGGACTGACATCAAACGATCCCCGGGCTATTAGGTCTCTCATTGAGTCGTACCGGTGTTCTTTGGATATAGAGGGCATTTTTACACACTTGTGTGTTGCAGATAGCGATAAGGAAATCGATGTTGCATTTACCCATAGACAAATAGAAAGATTTAACACTGTAACAGAAGAAGTTGAGGGTTTGAGTCTACAATATGTTCATTGTCTTAATTCTGCAGGAGGCTTACGCCTCGCGAATCAACTAAAAAACTCCAGAGTGGGAAAAATAGTTAGGCTCGGAATAGCACTTTATGGCTTAAAGCCGGATGAGGATATAGAACTGCCACAAGGAGTGAAGCCCGCCATCACATGGAAATCTAAAATTTCACAAGTAAAACATGTGGGGGTTGGCGAAAGCATTAGTTATGGGAGGACTTTTATTACGAAAAGGCCTTCGGTTATTGCTACTGTAACCACTGGCTATGCAGATGGATATAATAGACTCCTCTCTAATCGTGGTTTTATTATGGTTAGGGGGCAGAAGGCTCCAATTGTAGGAAGGATTTGTATGGACCAAACTTTAATTGATGTTACGGATATTCCTGACGTAAAGATGGGAGATACAGTAGTTTTATTGGGCGAATCGGATGGTCTTAAATATGATGCAAACGATATGGCGGCTGATTTGAACACGATTGGGTATGAGGTGCTTTGCGGTATTTCAAAGCGTGTTCAACGTTTTTACGTATAGAATTAAAGAGACTGATTTATTTTAAAAATGAAATACTTGGAATTATCAAACGGTAACAGAATCCCTGCCATTGGGCTTGGGACAGATAGTGTCTTATTTGTGCATAAAATGCACACTGGCAACAATATTCTTAGCAGGAAAGCGTGGTCCTTTTATTATAAACGTATTATGCGAAGAGTATGGAATCGCGAGTTATCAGATTCAATAATAAAAGCTATAAGACTAGGTTATAGGTTAATTGATACTTCTGCAGCATATGGTAATGAAGAAGCTATAGGAAGGGCAATCAAAAAGAGTGGAATTCCTCGTGAGGAAATTTTCATTCAAACTCGAATCACCAACAAACAACAGTATAGTCATTCCGTAAGAGACAGTTTTTTCGCATCCCTTAATAAACTTGGGTTAGATTATATTGACATGTATATGATTCACTGGCCGGTTACGGATGTCTATTTGGATACATGGCGAGAAATGGAGAAACTGCACAAGGAAGGGTATATTAAGAATCTCGGATTGGCAAATTGTCATCAGCACCATATTGAGGATATCTTGATGATGTGTGAGGTGCGCCCTGTTTTAAACCAAGTTGAGATACACCCGTTATTTACACAAAAGCCATTAATAGAGTATTGTAAGTCTGAAGGAATACAAGTAGAAGCATATTCTCCAATTGCTCAGAATAATGACAGACTTAGAAATAGCAAAAGATTAAAAACGATTGCTGTAAATCATAGTAAGTCTTTACAGCAGATTGTTTTACGTTGGCATATACAAAATGGTGTAATCCCAGTGCCTAGATCAACAAATGCCAATAGACTTTCTGCGAATATAGATTTGTTTGACTTTTCTTTGTCAGAAGAAGAAATGAAGGTTATTGATTCGTTAAATATAAATTCGCGATTAAGGTACGATCCCGATAATTGTGATTTTACTGAACTATAAAAAGACCGTTGTAAGTAGGATGAGCGATAATAAACGCATAGCAAAGAACACGATTTATCTTTATATTCGGATGATTCTGACAATGCTTATTGCATTGTACACATCAAGAATCATCTTGGAGAAACTGGGTGTAGATGATTATGGAATCTACAATGCTGTGGGTGGTATTGTGGGGTTTTTAAGTTTTTTGAATAGTGCGCTTGCAACAGGTAGTTCGCGATTTCTTACATTTGAATTGGGCGTTGGCGATGAAGAAAAACTAAAAAAAACCTTTTCTTCCTTATTAACTGTTCACATTATCCTTGCGGTAATTGTGGTACTTATTGCCGAAACCGTGGGATTATGGTTTTTGTACCATAAAATGGTTATCCCCCCAGATCGCATACAAGCTGCAGTATTCGCTTATCATATCTCAATTTTGACCGCAGTTCTGACAATAACCCAGGTCCCGTATAATGCTTCAATTATATCTCATGAAAGAATGAATGTATATGCTTATGCAAGCATATACGAAGTCTGCGCAAAATTGGGCATATGTTACTTACTCGGGTATGGAAGAGTTGATAGACTAATTCTTTATGCAATATTAATTTTTCTAGTACAAGCCTCATTAATTGTTTTTTACAGGTTCTATTGCAGATACCATTTCCCGGAAACTAAGTATTGTTTTAGTTGGGACAAGAATATATTAAAACCAGTACTTGCTTTCTCTGGGTGGAGTCTTTTTGCAGATGGTACAACAGCACTTTCCAAGCAAGGTGTTTTAATCCTTCTCAACATGTTCTTTGCCCCAGCAGTTGTATCCGCGCGAGCGATATCTCTTCAAGTCAATGGCGCAGCCAATCAACTTGTTAATAATTTCCGGACTGCGGTTAATCCTCAGGTAGTCAAGTTATATGCTGCCAAGGATTATGAAGGTTCCAAGAAGTTACTTTTGTTCTCTACGAACGTTTCCTACTATTTAATGCTAATGATTAGTCTGCCACTAATTTTCTTGGCTGACCCAATTCTGCATATTTGGCTTGGTGACAATGTCCCAGAGTATACGACTATCTTTTTGCAGATTGTAATTGCTCAAAGTTTATTTCAGGTATTTGACAGGTCTTTCTATGTACCTTTATATGCTAAAGGACAACTAAAGGAGAATGCTATTCTTACGCCATTGATAGATTTTCTGCCTTTTCCTATAGTGTTTGTGATGTTTAAAATAGGTTATTCTCCAGTGACGCTTTCGTGGGCATATTTGGTTTCTAGTGCTATAATTGGACTAATTGTTAAACCGGTTTTAATCATTAAGTTGGTGGATTATACATGGCGAGAGATATTATCTGTCTTTATACCCTGTTTAAGAGTTACTATTATTGCAGTTATTCTCTCCGTTATATGTTTCATAACAATCCCACAGACATCAGCTTGGCTATTTGTAACAGAAGCCTTGATTATGATTCTATTCACGGTTATTTCATCGTACTTCTTCGGACTCGATAAGGCGATGCGTGAAAGGATAAGATTATTTATTATACAGAGGTATCAAAAAATGAAATAAACCATGGGGAAAAGGATAGATTATTTTGATATGCTGCGAGGTGTGGCAATCATTTTTGTTATAATATGCCACTCATATTCCGGCAATCCTTTAGGAGGAGGTTTAAAAGAATGTTTTTATTTGATAATCAGGCAGATAGTGACCTGCGCAGTCCCCATTTTCCTCGCCGAGTCAGGTTATTTTTTGGCTAATAGGCGGTTCGAGAATACCAAAGACTATCTTCATTTTTGGGGATCTCATTCTTTCAAGGTATGGATGCCAATGGTTTTATGGTCTATCCCTTTGTTTTTTATAAAAGAGCATAATAACCCCATTTTATCAGTCGTTTATTTGATATTGGGCGGATATAGTATATATTATTTTATTGCTTTGATAATACAATACTATGCACTGCAGCCTTTGTTAAGAAGAATCAACATGGGGGGGGGTGATTTTTGCGTTTGTTATAACTGCCTTGTGCTTAGCGATGGATAATTATTATACCTCTATCCAGGGCCATCAGGTTTCATTGTTTTTTGAATGCGCCCCGTTTGTAATGTGGCTAGCATACCCTGCTCTTGGCTATTATATAGGAAAAGGAGGAAGGGACTATAAGTTATATCCCTGGATTATTATAATGGCGCTTGGATTAATTGCATGTGTTGTAGAAACAAAGTGGTTATATGGCTTTCATCAGAACGGCATAGGAGCCACAAAAATCTCATCACTTGTATTCTCTTTTTGTGCCATTATGGTTTTGTTTAACAAAAAAACACAAACTCAGCTACAATCTAATCATTGGTTGTACAAATTATTAGTCAGGGTTGGCGAAATTAGTTTTGGTATATATCTTATTCATAAGTATTTCCTTGATTATTTAATCGCACCAGCTTTTAATGATACCTTCATAAGAGCTTTTATAACTCTTATTCTGTCGGTGGCTTTTATTATACTTTTTAAAAGAATATTTCCAAATAATATTTCACGGATTTTCGGTTTTAGATAAGCATATTTATGAGAATAGGAATTATTACGCATTGGAAAGATTTCGACAACTATGGTGCAGCATTGCAATCTTATGCCTTGCAGAGGTATCTACGAGATCTTGGGCATGATGCTTTTATAATCAGATACTTTAAAAAATCTAAGAAAGCTCCATTTATCAAAAGAGTTATTAATATTTTTAAACATCCGTCCCTATTAATTAATAGGAGAGGTATTAAAGCGGCTCAAGAAAAGATAAATAATTGGAATAAGCAAAGGGATTTTGATAGTTTCCGCAATAAATATGTCAGTCTTTCAGGTGATATTTATTATGGTATTATTGAGTTGCAGAGTAATTATCCAAAAGCAGATGTATATATTACAGGTAGTGATCAAGTTTGGGGCGTTTCTTTAAATAATGAAGAGAATAGGGCGTATTTTCTAGATTTTGGAGAGGATAAAACGATTAGACTATCATATGCAGCTTCTTTTGGACGAGATTATTTCCCTTGCGAAAATGAAGTTCTTTTTAAGAAATTACTGGAGCGTTTTCAAGCTGTTTCAATGCGGGAAGAAAGTGGTGTCAAGATGTTACAAGAAAGAGGGGTCGAATCAATTCGTTGCTTAGATAGTACCTTATTGCTGTCGTTAGATAATTATAAAGAATTAACAGCGGTCAGGAAGCATAAATTGCCTTATGTTTTTTATTACACCGTCAATGTGGCAAGCCCGGATGAAATATATTGGCCGCAATTATTTGCCCTGATGCAACAAAGAGGTGTTGAATCTGTTGTCACAACGGGCTCTGGCTATCTTCAGCCTGAAGAAATCTTTAAAGGCGCAGAATATGATTACTCAACCGTGGAGGAATGGTTGGCGAACATTGCTTATGCAGAACTTGTTGTGACAGCGTCTTTCCATGGCATAGTCTTTTCCTATCTCTTCAACAAGAATTTTATATATATGCCTCTTCGGGCAAAAAGTTCTAAGGGAAACAATCGCGTTATAGATCTTCTGGAATCAGTAGGGTTACTCAATCGAATGGCAAATAATTGGGAAGATGTTAGAAGATTGGTTGATGAGGATATCAATTATTCCAAGCTTAATAATACCCCTTACCAAAAATTGTTAAAGCAGAGCAAAGAGTTTTTAGCGAATCAGATAAAAGATTAAGAATTCAAGATGAAAGTAGCGATATTAACGGTGGGAAACACTTCCGACACGGGGGGAATAATGAGTTTCGTATGTGAAGAAGCTCGTCAAATAGCTAATATGAAACCTTCGGATATGTCTTTAGATGTATTTATGGTTCGAGAGCGGTATTCTATACTATTAAGTCTTTTGCTCCGTCTTCTCAAGGGTTATATACAAGAAACCCCTAATGATTTTGGCAAGAATACGACAATAGTAGACGGGGTGGAATTCAATAATATTTGGATAAAAGAAGGTGTTCTTTCCTTTTTTGTAAGGACTCGAATAACTCACCGGCCGTTTGGAATAGCAAATACAAAGACAATTCTGAATTGTATGAAGAAATACGACTATTTATTAACACACAAAACGGGGAGCCAGTATATAGGTCTTCAATTGAGGAATAAATACAATATTCCCTTTGGCGCTTTTTGGCATGGCTCAGAACTGGCAGTAACTACATTTTCAGATAAACATGCATATGGATTAACAAAAGAAGTGTTAGAGAAATCACATGATAATTTTTTTGTTAGCCAGGCTCTGTTGAAAATCGGTGAGGGCGTTTATAAGGAGGGGAATAATCACGTGATATATACTGGGCCCTCCGACATGTTTTATAAATACGATGAGGAGAGAAAGAAAGAACTGAGAGCAAGGAAAGGAGTTTGCGAAGGTGAGATTGTTATTGCATATGTTGGCAGTCTTATTTCTATAAAAAATGTCCTTGCCTTACCATCGATTTTTAGAGCAATAAGAGAAAAGTGCCTTAATGAAAAGGTTAAGTTTTGGATTATTGGAACCGGTGACCTGGAATCTGAACTATCCACAGAATTAAGTAAACTGGGAATACAATATGAAATGTTCGGCAAGATACCGCAAGATATAATGCCGGATTATATGAATTGTATAGATATTTTACTCCTAATTAGTAAAAAAGAGGGTTTAGGATTGGTAAGTCTAGAGGCTATCAAGTGCGGGGCACAAGTATTTGGATCACTTGTCGGTGGTATACCTGAAGTCATAGGAGAGGATAGATGTGTCAGTTTAAGCGATTCTTTTGCTGAAGATATCTCTGAATTAGTTATTAACGCTATTAATAGTGGATTAATACCACAGACTTATGATGAGAGATTTTCGTGGGGAAAAGCGGCTCAGTCTATTGTTAATAGTATTAGGTCATAGTTTTATTTCTGTGAATTAATGGTTTTATCAAGTATTCTTTCATATTCGTTTATAATGCTAGTACTGTATATTTGCTCTGTTTTTGCCTCACGCAAATATGCAATGTCTATGAGGAAAGGAATCTTAAAAACTCCTTTTATAAGTCCAGAGGTAGTGTTTTTCATTGCCTTTTTTACCATTTCTTTTGCCATTCGGTATAACGTAGGTGTTGATTTTGTCAATTATCTGGATGAATATGAATCTGGTTATAAATTAGAGTATGGAAAAAATGCGCCAATTTATAAGTATATCGCATTGACTTGGTCTAATTTGGGAGCACACCCAGCATTTTATTTTGGAACATTTGTCTTTATTCAAATTACTTTTTTTCTTCTATATTTTAAAAACGAGCGTTTTTTATATCCATTTTTTGTAGTGTTTCTTTTCTGTAACGGAGAAGTGCAAGACTGGATGAATATCATTAGAAGTACAACCGCAATGTGTATATGGTTGTACTCAATTAAATATATAGAAGAAAGAAAGTTCTGGAAATATTTAATAGCCGTACTTGTTGCAGCCGGATTTCACAGAGTGGCCTTCTTATACATAGTTTTATATCCTTTTCTGACTATTAAGGAGATAAAGTTGCCTTCGATTTTTTTTCAATATGTTGTATTAGGTGGGGCTCTAATCATTCGAAAGCTTTTTGTTGAATTTGCTGGTGTTATTGCCCCAATTGTAAATGTGGTTAAGACTACTCTTGGAGGAGAAGAAGACCTTTACGCAAGCTACGATGTGGCAACTATGCTTGGTGACATCAATAGGGCTGTGACGGGGACTGGAATAGCTTTTATTGTAAAGCTAATTATAGATGCTGTTATTATATCCTATAGTAACAAAATGCATCAGTTTTATAATTGCAGGAAATTTAATATACTCTACATCTTATTTATTATTTCTTTGTTCGTTTTTTATTGTTTTCCTGATTATGTAATTTCCTTCTCTAGGCCATTTAGATTCTTTTTTGTTTTTAGAACTATTATGTTAGGATATTTTGCGTATTATCTATGGAAACATAAAAGCAAGAACGGTAACGAATTGTTACTTATAGCGACGATGTCTATATATATCGGATTATTTATTCTTGCCCAGGTCGTATGCAATGAAAACTCCTGCCTGTGGTATCAAACATGGTTTAATCAATAGTTATGTTATGATTGAAGGAATTAACATTTCAATTATAGTTCCTGTGTGGCGGGGCGCGGTAAAGTTTCTACCCAAATTGTTAGATTCTGTACCGGCAAATGATGACATTGAAATAATCGTTGTAGACAATAGTAAAGAGCCGATAGCACGCAGTGATATTAATAGTCAGAGGAGTTTCTCTTTATTATACGTCACACCAGAAAGACATGCGGGGGGAAGTAGAAATGAAGGAATAAAAGCGGCCCAAGGTAAGTGGATTATTTTCGCTGATGCAGATGATTATTTCACACCAGACGCTTTTGATATTTTTTATTCTCATATAGACTCGGATTCAGATATTATTTTTACAAAGCCAGAAGGTATTTATGAAGATACCGGCGAACGTAGTGATAGAGCAGATCAATATATTAAACTCGTTCATGGCTTTTGTACAGGCGAAGTAAGTGAGGAGGATTTGCGCTTGGGTTTTGGAACGCCTTGGTGCAAAATGATACGTAGAGATTTGGTGGTGCGCGAAAAGTTGCGATTCGATGAAATAAGGGCAAGCAACGATATATACTTTTCTCTTACGAGTGGGTATTATGCAAATAAGATAGAAGCAGACGATCGTACTACATATATTGTAACAGTTAATAGAGGATCACTGACACAACATCGAGATTATGAGGTTATAAGAGCCAGATTGGAAGGCAAGCTTCATTGCAATAAGTTCTTGAAAGCACACAATTTAGGGTATCGCCAGCGTTCAGTAATGTTCGCACTGGCAGAGGCACGAAATTTTGGGTTTTCTGCTTTTTTGCGGATGGCTTGGATGATAATAAGAGCAGGCCAGAATCCTTTTGTAGGATGGAGAAATTGGATGAAAACGGCTAGAGTAACAGAAATCAAAGACAAGGTTGATAATAAATACATTGTTAGATAATGTACGTTAATATGCGAGTTTCCAATATATTATATTTTTTATTGTTATTTCTTGCAATTGGCTACATTACAGCATTTGATGTAGAGGCAAAGGACAGAAATAGAAAACCATTAGTATGGGACATTAATTCTTTAATGCAGATAAAGACTGCCGCAATACATCCCAAGCAGTTTGAAGAAATCGTAGCAAAAGCAAATGATATATGTAGGGGTGAGTTGGCTGTTATAACAAGTAAAACCGTAACTTTTGCCCCAGATTATCATTATTATTGTTCAATTGGCCCTTACTGGTGGCCAGACCCATTACATCCAGGTAATTATATTAACAAAGACGGACAAGTAAACCCTGAGAGTAAAAATTATGATAATGTTCGATTAGGTGAATTGGTTAATAATTGTTCTTACTTGAGCCGAGCTTTCTTCATAACGAATGATATACGGTATTATAATGTATTTATCAGACAACTGAAAGCATGGTTTATTGAAAAGGAAACTTATATGTATCCTAATTTTGAATATTCTCAAGTCGTTCCAGGCCAGAATAATAATAGAGGCAGAAGTACAGGATTGATAACAGCATATGATTTTAATTCAGTAATTGAAAGCATACGGTTAGTTAATGGAGTTAAGAGAATAGATAAAAAGACAATGAAAGCCCTGCAAAAGTGGTTCCTTGATTTTGCTCAATGGGCGGATAACGGTAGCTTTGGTAAAACCTTGCATAGAATTGACAACAACATTAGTCTTGCCTTCGATGTAATGTTAGTTAATATGTATTTATTTGCTGGCAAAGAGAGGAGGGCTAAGGAAATAGTTGATAGTTTTGCGAATAAAAGAATAAATAAACAGATTAAGCCAGATGGAAGTCAACCAGAAGAATTATTGCGTACTAATGCCTTTTCTTATTCGTTGTACAACCTGACACATATCGTTGATTTTTGCTATTTAGCAAGATATTGGTATCCGGACTATTATATAAGAAATAGGGAAAGAATAGATGCAGCTATGTGCTTTTTAGGTCAGTATATTGAAAACCACGATTCTTTTCCTTATCAGCAGATATCAGGCTGGAAAACAAATGAGGAGAATTACAATAGCCTTCTATCAAGGATAAACAATTTAAAGTAAGTAAAACGTTGTTTCATATTTTTTTGTGTGAGTTATGACCTCTGGTGTAAAAAGAAGAGTAGTTGTGCTAATGGATATGCCTTTATTCCCTTATAGGATATATGCATACAATGAATTGGTAAAGCGTGGTTATGAACTGACTGTGGTGTCTGTGAGTAGGAAGGAAGAAACATATGAGATACCCCTTGCGTTTGAACACCATGTATTAATGCCAAAATGGATTGGACCTTTTGAGAGACTCAAAGGTTTCAATTTGGAAGAATACAACGATTACGATTTAATTATAGTAGACCCAAATCTACGAATGATAGACTACTATAGGTTTTATAACAAAAAGTATTGGAAGAAACTGATAGGATGGGGACATTTGACCGGTAGGACTAGCGCAAACAAAGTGGCCGAATGGGTGCGTTATCATTTTTTTAATAAGTTCCCTGCACTTGTATTCTACGATTATCAGACACGGAATGCATATATAGAGCATGGGTTTAAGGCTGATAAGTTGTTTGTTGCCAACAACACTCAGTATGTTGACCCGGAGACTGTACATCCCAATGAAGAGCGGAGATATTTCCTCTATGTAGGGCGAATACAGGAAAGGAAAGGACTTGACTTGGCATTGAGGGCTTTCGCTAATATGAAGAAACAGCATAATGACAGCCAATTAGAGTTTGTGGTAGTCGGAGGAGGTGATGCAGAGTACCTTAAAACAATTGCTGTGGAAGAGGGAATAACGGATGCTTTGAGGCTTGTAGGTCCGGTGCATGACCAGGCGAAGTTAGGTGAATGGTTTTCGCATGCTATCGCATACGTTTCTCCAGGCCATGTTGGTCTTGGCGTGTTGCACAGCTTTGCATGTGGCGTGCCAGTAATTACTTGTACTGGTCGCTTGCATAGTGTTGAAGTGAGCAACTGTAGGCCTGATAATAGCATTCTTGTTCCTTACGAAGTAGGAGAAGTAGCTTCAGCAATGGACAAACTCTACGTTGATAAAGAATATCAAAAGGTATTGTCGGAGAATGCGTACAAGCATTATTGGGAGAAATGCACTATAGACAAAATGGTGGATGGAATAGACAATGCGATCAAATATATTGAAGCAAAGTGAGATGAAGGAAATTGAAGGTAGACTATTATATCTGATAAGCGAGAGCCGGGGATTACTATTTAAGCAATTAGCATTCTACGAAATAGACTTGGGCAGTGGAGAAAAGACTCTAATTGCAAACCTTCCGGCGGACTTGAAGACAAGGGCTTTAAGTCACAGCCGCTTTGCTGTGCGCCTATTACGGCTTGAACCAAGATGTACAGGACGGTTAGATGAGACCCATTTTGCTGTATGCGCTCTTGGGAAAGTTTGGCTCTTGGATACGCAGAAGAGAAGAATTTCAGAGTTGTTAAAGCTACGGCAAGGGTATAATGTCCTTAATTTCTGTGAAAGAGAGGAATCTCTATTCTGGGGTGATTATGGATGGAACCCGAATCACGACGAAATAAATATCTATCGTCTTGACAGTAATTTGAACAAACAGATAGTTTATAAGTTCCCCCATAACAGTGTTCGTCACATCCATAATATCATAAAAGATGTTGACGGGTTTATAGTTTTGGCTGGTGATAACGAAGCAAAAGCAGGTATATACAAAGCCAATGCAGACTGGACGGAAGTGAAACCATGGAAATGTGGAGAACAGAAGTATAGAGCTGTTGTCGGTTTTTCTTATAAGGGAGGTTTGTTATATGCTACAGACTCTGTAGAAAAAGAAAACCATCTAAGATATATTAGTTCCAATGGAGACGAGAAAAAATTGATAGCCATGAATGGTAGCTGTATTTATGGCGGTGAAACGAAAGGCTATTATGTATTTTCGACAACAGTAGAATCCCCTGAAGGAGGAGGAAAGTTGGGAATGCTGTCAAGAAAACTTGGAGGAGGTATAAAGAGCGACGAGGTTTTTGTGATAGCGGTTTCAAAAGAAAATCTTTCGATAAAAGAAATAGGAAAATTCAAAAAGGATTTCTGGCCAATGAAATTGATGCAGTATGGCCAGGCTATCTTTGCAGGAGGACAAGAAGGAGCAGATACAGAGATATGGTGTAGCCCTATCTCTTGTGTTAAGTATGATGGAAAGTCTATTTGTCTTAAATTAAATGAATAAATTCCAACAGATAGTACAATTATACCAGAACATGGGAGGAAAATATTTTGCCTTCCGTGCTTGGTATGAGTTTAGGAGAAGAAGTGGGCTGCTGAAAAGTCAGTTCCCTGTTAATCCTGAACAGAAAACCTATATTTCCTTGCAGCAATGGTGCAAGGATGCTGCACCCTTCTTTTTTGAATCGCGAGAGTCATTGAATATTGAGAAGGTGCAGGATGAACATCTGAAACAGGATGCACGTCGTATCTTGAATGGAGAGATACAATTCTTCAGTCATGAATGGAAGGATTTAGGTAAGAATTATGATTGGTTGACAAACCCAGATACGGGCTACCATTATGACATCAGGAAGCATTGGACAGAGATAGAAGACTTGAGTAGTGAGGCCGGAGATATCAAATTTACCTGGGAGAAATCTCGCTTCTCATATATTTATACCATCATTCGCTATGATTATCATTTCGATGAAGATCACTCATCGTTTGTGTTTCATGAAATTGAAGATTGGATAGACAAGAACCCTATCAACCAAGGTCCCAATTACAAGTGCAGCCAAGAAACTTCCTTGCGCATTTTGAACTGGACCTTTGCGCTCTATTTCTATCGTAACTCAGAGCATCTGACGGAAGAGTTGTTCCAGAAGATGATGCATAGCGTGTATTGGCAGATACGGCATGTAAGGAGCAACATCCATTTCTCGCGCATATCAGTGAGGAATAATCATGCAATTACAGAAACACTTACTCTATATCTGACATCTTTGCTTTATCCCTTCTTCCCTGATGCAGATGAGCGCAAGAAAAATGGAAAGGCATGGTTTGAGGAAGAGATTGCTTACCAAGTGTATGAAGATGGTACATTCCTACAGTTCAGCATGAACTACCATCGTGTGGTAATACAACTGCTGACGTGGGCTATTGGATTGGCAGAAAAGAATCATGAGCGATATGCTGATGTTGTTTATGAGCGCGCTTACAAGTCGGTGGATTTCTTATTCCAGTGTCAAGAAGAAAGCAATGGTTGGCTGCCAAATTACGGATCAAATGATGGGGCTTTATTCTTCAAGCTGTCGCAAAATGACTATCGTGACTATCGCCCGCAGTTGGATGCCCTGCACCAGATGTTGACTGGTAAGAAGCTCTATTCTGAGAATTATGAGGATAAGAATTGGTATGGTATAACCATAGAAAAATACTCTGCTATTGAGCGTAAGTATGGTTGTTTATCTTTCCCAGTGAGTGGATATTATCTAATCAGGGAACTGGATACGCTAACCTTTATCCATTGCGGTAACTATAAAGACAGGCCAGCCCATGCGGACAATATGCATATAGATGTATGGTACAAGGGTGAGAACGTGATGTTGGATGCAGGTTCCTATAAATACAACACAACACCAGAGTTGACAAAGTATTTTGGTGGATCAGAATCGCATAATACCGTTATGTTGGGCGATAATGACCAAATGCTCAAAGGTGGTCGTTTTATTTGGTACTATTGGCCTAAGAATGCATCTGTTTCTATGAAAGAACAAGAAGAGTCCTTTGCTTTTGATGGGTGTGTGAATGTGTTCAGACAATTATGTCAAAAGATTTCTCATCAGAGAAGGGTTGAGAAGAAAAAAGAGCAACCGTGTTGGGTAATTACGGATGTTATCGAAGGTGCACCGGTAGATGTGCTGAAACGCCAAATGTGGCACACAGACTGTAAATTGCAAATAGATACTGACGGTACTATTACGGAAAAAAAAGGATGGGTATCAGACTACTATGGCGTGAAACGAAGTGTGAGACAGATAGAGGTTCAGACCCTTTCAAAAAAAATAGTGACAACAATAACAGTTAAAGAATAATGAAGGTAATATATTTTGCAGAGCATTTTACAACGCCAAAGTTGGGTGGAGCTGTTAGACCATACCAAATGGCAGAGAGGTTAATTGCACATGGTCATCAGGTGACAATGGTTTGTGGGGGTGATCATAAGATGTTTGACCTGCCAGAGACGAAGAAAAAGAATATCTACAGAGGCGATGTGGATGGTATTGATGTGATACAAATATCGTTGCCGTATTCCAATAATGATAGTGTGGCAAAACGTGCTATCACATTCTTGAAATTCGCACGAAAGGCAATGGGTATAGCCCTTAGAGAGGACTATGATTTACTCTTTGCCACCAGTACACCACTTACTGATGGCCTGCCTGGTATTGTGGCTAAATGGTTCCGCAGAAAGAAGTTTGTTTTCGAAGTGCGTGATTTATGGCCGGAACTGCCAAAAGCTCTTGGGATGAAGAATCCCTTCCTGATATGGGGTATGAGCGTATTGGAGAAACGGAGTTATCATGCAGCTGATGCTTGCATAGGCCTCTCACCAGGAATCTGTGACGGCATTCGTCGCCGCAGCCAGAAGGGCAAACCAATAGCTATGGTGCCTAATGGTTGTGATCTGGATTTGTTCTCTCCTTCAACAGAAAAGCCCGATGTGATACCGGGGGTAAAACCAACAGATACAGTGGCTGTGTTTACCGGGGCTCATGGCATTGCCAATGGACTGGATGCAGTGTTGGATATGGCGGCCGTACTTAAAACCCGTGGTCGCGAAGATGTGAAAATGGTATTCGTGGGTGAGGGCAAGATGAAACCACATTTGGTAGAGCGTGCGAAGAGCGAGGGCTTGAATAATTGTATCTTCTTGGGCCATATGCCAAAAAAGGATTTGAACGAAGTGATGAAACGTGCTGATATAGGTATGATGGTGTTGGCCAATGTGCCGGCATTCTATTACGGCACATCTCCTAATAAGTTCTTTGATTATATTGCCTCAGGATTGCCCGTAGTAAATAATTATCCTGGTTGGTTGGCCGATATGATTAACGAGAATGAATGCGGTATTGCCGTCGAGCCTGAGAAACCAGAGCTATTTGCTGATGCTATGATTCAGTTGGCTGAGCATCCCGAATTGCGTAATGAGTATGGTATTAGTGGTCGTGCCTTGGCTGAACGCGAATTTGCTAGAGATCTTCTTGGTGCCAAGTTCGTTAGTTTCTTGGAAGAAACTTATAATTCAAAGTAGGCTGGTATATGTTGTACGCAATTGCTCATTTCTTAAGGGACAAGCTAAGCTGGCTATGGAACTTTGTTGAATGCATCAATGCTTGGCTGTTTTCCTTGAGGTATAGAAAGAAGCTGAAAGCATTCTCTTTTTCAGAGTTGCCTATGGGGTATGAGGTTACTCCTATGAGAGATGTTCCTACAGAAAAGATTGTGAAGTTCTTTAACCATCAGCCAGAGGACGCTTATGAGTTTTTCAAGCCTCATGGGTTTGATGAAAAGAGTATAAAGAGATTACAAGGGAATAAATCCTTTTTGGGATATCTGCTCCTTGATAAAGCGAATGGCAATATAGCTGGGTATTGCTTTAACAGGTGTTTCTTTCATGGACAAGGGTTTCGTGGAAGAATGGTAGATATTGAGTACCGAGGGAAAGGCTTGGGGATCGCTATGAATAAGCTTCTGAATGAAGTGGGATTTGGAATAGGTTTAAGGTTGTTTGAAACGGTATCAAAAGATAATGTTGCATCTTATCGCTCTGCTTTGTCTGCAAGCAAGGTTAAGATTGTTAAAGAGATGTCTAATAATGAATTGTATTTAGAGATTCTACCAGATTAGCGTTATGATATTGAAATGGTTATTTGACAGGGTTGTATCATTTATAGGGCTTCTTATTTTGTGGCCGGTATTATTGATTGTAGCAATCCTGGTCAAGGTGAAAATGCCGGGCGGACCTGCGTTCTTTGTGCAGAAGAGAGTAGGTAAAGGGGGCAAGCTCTTTAAGTGCCATAAGTTCCGTACAATGACAGTGAAGCACAATGGTAGTACGGTATCAGTGGCTGGTGACAGTCGTATTACACCACTTGGCGCAAAATTGAGGCATTGGAAACTGGACGAGCTGCCTGGGTTGTGGGATGTGCTGATTGGCAATATGAGTTTTGTTGGGCCTCGTCCAGACGTCCCAGGATATGCGGATAATTTGGTTGGTGATGATAGGGATGTTTTGAAGTTAAGACCAGGGATCACTGGACCTGCGACTTTGAAGTACAGACTGGAAGACGAGATGATTTCTGAATATGTGGCTCAGAAACAGGCTGCAGGTGACACAAGACCCATGCAAGAAATAGCAGTGGAGTATAACGATAATATAATCTATCCAGATAAAGTCCGTTTGAATTGCTACTATTACAGGAATTATTCATTTTTAAAGGATATACAGATGATTTTATGCACTGTTCTTGGTAAGAATATGAAATATGCTGGAGAGACAATCTAACCGTTGAATTAAACGAAACGAATATAATATGGCAAACAAAAGAATCTATTTGTGCCTAGCGCACATGTCTGATGAAGGATTAGAACAGAAATATATCAAAGAGGCTTTTGATACCAACTGGGTGGTTCCTCTTGGCCCAAATGTAAACGGGTTTGAGAAAGACCTTGAGGACTTCGTCAACCAAAACGATAACGAAAACGAAAAGTTGACAAAGCGCGTTGTGGCTTTGTCCGCTGGTACGGCGGCGGTACATCTGGCTTTACTGAACTGTGGAGTGGGCCCTGGTGATGAGGTGTGTGTGCAATCATTCACATTCTGTGCTAGTTCGCATCCTATCACATACCTTGGTGCAACGCCCGTGTTCATTGATTCCGAGAAGGATACTTGGAACATGGATCCCGAACTGCTGGAGAAGGCTATCCTTGACCGCAAGGCAAAGACGGGTCGCTATCCCAAAGCCATAGTGCCGGTTGCTCTGTATGGTATGCCTTATAAGGCTGACAAGATTATGGAGATTGCGGATAAGTATGGAATACCTGTGGTTGAAGATGCTGCTGAAGGTTTTGGCTCCAAGTTCAACGGCCAGGTGCTGGGTACATTTGGTAAGTATGGTGTGCTTTCATTCAATGGCAATAAGATGATTACCACTTCTGGTGGTGGCGCACTGATTACTGCCAATGAGGATGAGTGGCGCGAGATTATGATGTATGCTACACAATATCGTGAGAGCTATCCTTATTATCAGCACGAAAAGATTGGATATAACTATCGTATGAGTAACATTTGTGCTGGTATTGGTCGTGGCCAGATGACGGTTGTGAACGACCATATAGCTCACCACAAGCATGTTCAGAAACTGTATGAAGAGTTGCTGAAGGATGTTCCTGGTATCCATGTACACAGCCAGCCCACAACAGGTGAATATGATAGCAACTATTGGTTGTGTACTATTACTATTGATCCTGAGGTTAAGATTAAGGGGCAGGAGAATGCATACAAGACCATTGTACAAGGTGCAGTAGGTGGTGCTGCTGGTGTGATTCATGTGGCTGAGTCGGCTACAACCGACTGTCAGCCTAATGAGAACGTAGAGGCTCTCCGTGTTTTTATGGATGCTGCTGGCATTGAAGCCCGCCCTGTTTGGAAACCTATGCACAAACAGCCTGTTTATAAGAATGCGCCTGCATACGTGAATGGAGTATCAGAGGCAGTCTTCAAAGTTGGTATGTGCTTGCCTGCGGGCCCGTATGTTAAGGATGAAGACGTGAAATATATCGTGGAGACTATCAAGAGTGCAATCGTTAGATAATAACACACAAGCATTTCTTGCTTTAGTAAGAGGTGGCCTTTGGGAGAAGGATGTCCGGCTCTCAAAGTATGAACCTATAGACTATTCGCGTGTCTTAACACTTGCGGAGGAACAGTCTGTTGTAGGACTGGTTGCGGCGGGGATTGAATATGTAGTTGATGTGAAGGTCCCCAAGGAAATAGTCCTTCAGTTCGTGGGAAGTACCTTGCAAATAGAACAGCGGAATCAAGCCATGAATCATTTTATTGGCGTAACCCTGGATAAAATGAAGGATGCAGGAATTGAAGCGGTTCTTATTAAAGGGCAGGGAGTCGCACAGTGCTATGTTCAACCTGAATGGCGTAGTGCAGGGGATGTGGATTTGTTGCTTAATGATGAGAACTATGTGAGGGGGAAGGCTTTCTTGAAAGGTATCTCTGAGACAGAACCAGAGGAATATAGTTTTAATAAAGAATATATTACAACTGTTGGTGGCTGGTGCTTGGAGTTACATGGATCACTGAAATGTGGTCTGTCTGCGGCTTTAAACAGAGAAGTTGACGCGATCCAGAAAGAAATTTGTGATAATCATCATGTGCGGTACTGGGAGAATGGCGGAAATGTGATTCCGCTGCCTGAAGAGAATGATGATGTGATTGTGATATTTACTCACTTTATTAAGCACTTTTATAAAGGAGAACTAGGCCTCAGGCAAATTTGCGATTGGTGTAGATCGCTGTGGATGTTTAGAGAGACTATTGACTTACCGCTGCTGGAGAAAAGACTACGGACAATGGGGCTGGTGAATGAATGGAAAGCGTTTGCTACCTATGCTATAGAGCATCTGGGGATGCCAAAAGATGCAATGCCGTTATACTCTGCGGATACTAAATGGATTCGTAAGGCTGAGAAGATTCAAAACTTTATCGTGAAGGTTGGGAACTTTGGACATAATGAGGACGGAAGCTATTTCACAAAGTATCCGTTCTTGGTTAGGAAGACCATTTCGATGTTCAGACGTGTTGGCGTGATGTTCCGCCATTCACGGATATTCCCCCTGAGTACCATCAAGTTTATGCCGCATGTTCTGTTTACAGGATTATGGTCAGCAGCAAAAGGAGAGTAATATGAAGTACTTGAAAGCAATTTGGGAGTTCTGTAGTTACCTATTCTGGCCGCAATGGGGGAGACATAAGTAATAAGATACAATGGAGAAGTACCAATATCATATCTTCAGCCCATATAGGGTATGCCCCTTGGGAGCACACGTTGACCATCAGCACGGGTTGGTGACAGGTTTTGCTATCGATAAAGGTGTTGACTTGTGGTTTAATGTCCGTGAAGATAGCCTTGTTAAATTATCGTCACGAACATTTGAAGGTGATGTGGAGTTCCATGTTAATACACCATCGCAGGTAAAAGAAAGACATTGGGGTGATTATGCCCGTGGTGCAAAATATGCCCTTCGAAAGCGATTTGAGTTGAGTCATGGTATAGAGGGCGTTATTCAAGGCTCGCTGCCCGTTGGTGGCCTGTCTTCATCTGCAGCAGTACTCATTGCCTACGTAATGGCGTTTGCAAAGGCGAATGATATTATGCTGCAACCTTTTGAAGTGGTGAAAATCGCATCGGAGGCAGAGCGTGAGTACATTGGACTGAATAACGGCTTGCTTGACCAGGCTTGTATTGCACTAGGCAAAAAAGATGGTCTTTTGTTCCTCGACTGTGATTCGAATGATTGGCGTATCATTAAACGCAATGCTGATATGCCAGAGTTTGAGATTGGCATCTTCTTCTCTGGACTGACACGTTCGTTGGTAAACTCTGACTACAATCTACGTGTGTATGAATGTAAGACGGCTGCATGGAATATGTTGGCCTATACTGACCAACCACTGAAGACGTTTGATAAGACATTCCTTCGCGATATTCCCAAGGCAACATTTGATAAGACGCGTATTGCCATGCCTGCAAGGTTTGCTCGTCGTGCAGAACACTTCTATAGTGAGTATCGTAGAGTAAGGCAAGGCGTGACGGCTTGGGAAACGGGCAATCTGAAACTGTTTGGAAAGCTTTCATTTGACTCTTGTGAAAGTTCCATCCATAATTATGAATGTGGTTCGCCAGAGCTGATAGCTATCTATGAGATTATGCGTAAGTTGCCTGGAGTGTATGGTGGTCGCTTCTCTGGAGCTGGCTTCAAGGGGGCTTGTATTGCCCTCGTAGATCCAGCCTATAAGGAGGAAATTCAGAAGGTGCTCACAGAGAAGTATCTGGAACAGTTCCCCGAATACGAAAAGACGTTCCAAGTGTTCTGGGTGAAGCCAGATGATGGGGCAAGATTTCTATAAGATATGAAAAATATAGTTATTGCAGCAGGGTATGCAACGAGATTGGGAGAGTTGACAAAGAACTTTCCGAAGCCTTTGTTGAAGATTGGTGAAAATACCATCTTGGGAAGAATGTTGGATGATATTGACAGGATTCCTGAGATTGATGAGCATATTATCATCACAAACCATAAGTTTGCTAGTATCTTCGAAGACTGGAAGAAGGATTTGCACTATAGCAAGCCGGTTACCATTGTGGATGATGGCACAGAGACTAACGAAACTCGTCTTGGAGCTGTATGCGATTTGTTGTATGCCATGGCTAAACTCCACATCGATGATGATTTGTTGGTTGTAGCAGCAGATAACCTGCTATTCTTCTCATTCCAGGAGTTTGTGAACTTTGCCAAGGAGAAACAGACGAGTTGCATCATGTGTCATGAGCAGCTTTCAATAGAAAAACTTCAAAGGACAGGAGTAGTGGAACTGGATGCCAATAATAAGGTACTTGGTATGGAGGAGAAACCACAGGTACCAAAGAGTCACTGGGCTGTACCACCATTCTATATTTACTTGAAGAAGGACCTCGACTTGGTACGCCATTCTGTAGAGAATGGTTGCGGCAAGGATGCTCCGGGTAATCTTGCTCACTATATGGTGGAGCATACCACTATGCATGCTTGGCCCATGAGTGCCGGGCGTTTTGACATTGGTAGCCTCGATACTTATTACGAGGCTATTGAGAAATATGGAAAATAAGAAGACTATGGAAAAGATTACATTAGATAATAAGACGATATTTGTAACAGGTGCTGCAGGTTTCATAGGTTCGAATCTGGTGAAGCGTCTGTTCAAGGACGTGAAAGGTGCTACTATCATTGGTATCGACAATATGAACGACTACTATGATGTGGCACTGAAGGAGTACAGGCTGAATGAGCTTAACACAACAGTTCCTGAAGGTATCACATGGAAGTTTGTCAAGGGTGATATTGCAGACAAGCAGACCATTGACGGCATCTTTGTGGAGTATAAACCCCAAGTCGTTGTGAATCTCGCAGCGCAGGCAGGTGTACGCTACAGCATTACCAATCCTGATGCGTATATCATGAGCAACATGATTGGCTTCTATAATATACTGGAAGCTTGCAGACATAACCCAGTGGAACATTTGGTATATGCTTCTTCCAGTTCTGTATATGGTGGCAACAAGAAGGTTCCATTCAGTACAGATGACCGTGTGGATAATCCTGTGTCATTATATGCAGCTACGAAGAAGAGCAATGAGCTGTTTGCCCACTGCTATTCAAAGTTGTATGACATCCCCACAACGGGCTTGCGTTTCTTCACGGTCTATGGCCCTGCCGGTCGTCCTGATATGGCATACTTCGGCTTCACCAACAAATTGTTGAAGGGCGAGACCATCCAGATTTTCAACTACGGCAACTGCCGTCGTGACTTCACGTATGTTGATGACATCGTGGAAGGTGTGGTTCGTGTGATGAAGGGTGCTCCAGAGCGTAAGAAGGGTGAAGATGGCTTGCCTATCCCACCCTACGCCGTATATAACATAGGTGGTGGTCAGCCAGAGAGCCTGCTCGACTTCGTGAATATCCTACAAGAGGAGTTGGTACGTGCTGGTGTCCTTCCTGCAGACTTCGACTTCGAAGCACATAAGCAGCTTGTTCCCATGCAGCCCGGTGATGTACCAACCACCTATGCCGATGCTACAGCCCTTGAACGTGACTTCGGATTTACACCAAAGATAACGTTGAGAGAGGGATTGAGAAAATTTGCTGAGTGGTACGCATCCTTTTATATGTCAAAGGACTAAGGTCAAATGTCAAAGGCGAATTGTTGATTCCCTTAAGTGATACACAGACAAGTCGGTCATGGAACTATTGGTTTGATAGCAACTTCCAATAGTGATATGGCCGCTTGTCGGTTTTTAGAAATGGCATAAGGATGCAAGAGACGGCAAACAAGCAGAAGCGCATGACTCTGAAAACTCTTCACGAGATGTTGAACGGGATGAGCGTGGAACTGGCAGAGAAGGTTCATCTGCTGTTCATGGCCAATTATATCGACTACTCAGACTATGAATTTCGTGATGAGAATCAGGTGGAGGGCTATTGCTGGTGCTACAGAGACCTCTTTGAGCTGAAAACGAAGGAGTCACAGGAAATCGTGAACAGTCAACTCATCGAGTTCTTGGACGAGTGGCGGCAGGATGCTCCATCTCGCTATCGGAAGGCAAAGGATGATATCTGCTATTGGATTACTGACGAGTGGTTTAACTTCGAGTCGCCCATGCAGAAGGAGATAGAATCGGCTTATCAAGCAGCTTTGAAGAAGAAAGATGATTTGGCTATTGCTTTAGCCTTGTCGCCATTTGCTCGGAAAACGGCAGAACTGGTGAATAGCGGAGCATACGAAGCTGCTGCTGGTA